>Ga0209567_10001197_pt1 | contig 13649 bp, 14 predicted proteins | sample COG_12_FD_184756 | JGI IMG/M metagenome (GOLD analysis project Ga0209567, IMG submission 184756) | Pelagic marine sediment microbial communities from the LTER site Helgoland, North Sea, for post-phytoplankton bloom and carbon turnover... | ecosystem: Environmental > Aquatic > Marine > Neritic...
GGGAGAGACCTGGCCCTTGGTCAGGCCGTAGATCTCGTTGTTGAACAGGATGATGTTGAGATCGATGTTGCGCCGCAGGGCGTGCACCAGGTGGTTTCCACCGATGCTCAACCCGTCGCCGTCCCCGGTGATGACCCAGACGTCGAGGTCGGGATTCGCCAGCTTGGTGCCCGTGGCCACAGCCGGGGCCCGGCCGTGGATGGTATGAAAACCGTAGGTCGCCATGTAATAAGGGAAACGTGACGAGCACCCGATTCCCGAGATGAACACGCTGTTCTCGCGCGGCACCTCCAGGTCGGCCAGGGTCTTCTGGATGGCCTTGAGAATGGCGTAATCGCCGCATCCCGGGCACCAGCGGACTTCCTGGTCCGAGGCGAAGTCCTTCGGCGTGAGCTGTGGGAGCACGCTGTGGCTCATGGGTCCTCTCAGTCTTCCGTTCAGCCTTCCAACATGCGGCCGATGGCAGCCTCGACATCCGCAATCCGGAACGGGCGACCCGCGACACGGTTCAGTCCTTCTGCCGGGATCAGATACGTACTTCTGAGCATCGTAAGTAGCTGGCCCGAGTTCAGTTCGGGCACCAGCACACGCTCGAAACGCCCCAGGAGATCTCCCAGGTTCCGCGGGAACGGACACAGGTGACGCAGGTGGATGTGAGACACGTCCAGGCCCTTCGCCCGAGACCGCTCGACCGCCTTGAACAGGGACCCGTAGGTGGATCCCCACCCGGCGACCGCCAGTCGGCCCTCCCCGGGACCCAGTTCCACACCCTGCTCGGGAATGTCGTCCGCGATCCCCGAGATCTTGTTCGCCCTGAGGCGGGTCATCTCGTCGTGGTTGTCGGGGTCATACGAGATGTTGCCGCTCGCGGAATCGCGCTCGATGCCGCCGATCCGGTGTTCCAGTCCAGGAGTGCCGGGAACGGCCCACGGACGGGCCAGCGTACCCTCATCCCTGGCGTACGGCTGAAAACCTTCCGGGTCCCGGCGGAGGTCGACCGGGAAGTCATCCAGTGTTTCGAGATCCGGGATCAACCACGGTTCCGCCGCGCTTGCCAGGTAGGCGTCCGTGAGGATGTAGACCGGCGTCATGTAACGTGTGGCGAGCCGGACGGCCTCCCTGCCCACGTGAAAGCAATCTGCCGGTGTCGACGCGGCGATCACAGCCACGGGCGTGTCCGAATTCCGGCCGTACACCGCCTGGAACAGGTCGGCCTGTTCCGTCTTGGTCGGGAGGCCGGTCGAGGGCCCCCCGCGCTGTGAGTTCACGATGACCAGAGGAAGCTCCGTGGCCACGGCCAGTCCGATCGCCTCGGTCTTGAGGGCGATTCCGGGGCCTGAGCTCGAGGTCACTCCAAGCGACCCGGCGTACGAAGCGCCGATCGCCGCACAGGCGGCCGCGATCTCGTCCTCGGCCTGGAAGGTGACGATGCCGAGCTCCTTCATGCGCGCCAGCAGATGCAGAAGGGGCGATGCGGGCGTGATCGGATACGAGGCGAACACCATCCGGGAAAGGCCGGACGACCTGAGTCCTGAGGCGAGGCCCCAGGCCAGCGCATCCGTGCCGCTGACCGTACGGTACAGGCCCGCAGCCAGGTCGGCCCTCGAGACCGTATAGCCGGGGATCCTGGTCGGCATCTCCACCGTTTCGCCGAACGCGTGTCCCGCGCTCAGAGTCGCCACAGCGGCGTCCGCGGCGCTTTCCGATCCCTTGAACTTTCCTCGAAGCCATTCGACCGTGGCCTGCTTGTCCCGATCGAACATCCACAGCAGAAGTCCCAGAGCCCACATGTTGCGGCTGCGCAGCGCGTCGCGGGATGAAAGCCCGAGATGCTCGACGGCATTCCTGGTCAGCTGCCCGATGTCGAGCTGGATTACCTGGTATGGGGCCAGCGTATCGTCCTCGATGGGGCTCGTGTCATAGCCGGCCTTGGTAAGATTCCGATCGGTGAACGATCCGGAATCCACGACGACGGTCCCCCCGATACGGAGGTCCCGCAGGTTCACCTTCAGCGCCGCCGGATTCAGTGCTACCAGCACATCGAGCTCGTCGCCCGCGGTCTTCACGTCCACGGCCCCGAAGTGAATCTGGAAGGACGATACCCCATACGTCGTGCCGGCCGGCGCCCGGATCTCCGCCGGATAGTCCGGGAACGTGGCCAGGTCGCTGCCGGCCAGGGCGTTTTCCATCGTGAACTGGGTGCCGGCGAGCTGCATGCCGTCCCCGGAGTCACCCGCAAATCGGACCACTACCGAATCGCGCACCTCGCGGTTCACCCACCCGCCCGCCGTCACGTCGCTCGTGTCGGTCATCGTCTCCCGCTCCACCCGTTCTTCACCCGGGCGTCTCGGCCGCCGTGGAATCCGAGGGCCCGATGGTGTCCAGCTCGGCCGCGGGCTCTTCGATCACTTCTTGAATGCGGGCCGTGTCCGGCGTCGTCATCTCGGTGACCGCCGACGCGGACTCGGGCGGCGACTGTCCCCTGCTCGCCTTCCGCACCTGGCGAATCGCAGGATCGTTCACGAACGGCTCCGCCAGGCGTACCGCCAGGGTCACGCTGTCGCCCTCGTCCACGAGCAGGGATATCTCGGCCACCTTCTTCGAGAAGGTCGCGAGCACCGCACCACTCGGACTGTCGACCGTCAGTAGTAGCCTGTCATCCTGTCGTTCCTTGGCCGTGACCAGCCCGGCCACCGCTTCCTCGGAACTCCGCAGCGACTGTGGAAGGTATGGGGCCAGGAGATTCGGGAGGAGGATCGTTCCCACCACCCCGAGCGCCACGCCTGTCAGGAGGACGAGGAAACCACGTCCGCCCGTCTTACCGCCCTCACCGGTCGATTTTGCCATGCCCGTTCAGCTCTTTTCAGGTCCTCGATATGGGTGAGCCCTTGGGTCACCCGATCACCTTCGAAAGATACGACTTCAGTCGTGCCCACGCGTCAGCCGCCGGACCCGCGTTCGTCTCCGAGTCCCGGTCCACCCACAGCCAGAAACCGTGGTTTACGTCATCGTAGATGTGGATGTCGTTCTCGACACCCGCTGTACGCAAGGCCTCGGCAAACCGATTCACCTGGTCGGGTGGAATACCACCGTCCAGCTCGGCAAACGTGCCATAGACCGGATGGTCGATCGAGGCCAGTACGTCAGGGTCCTCTATCAGCCGGCCGTAGAATATCGCCGTGCCCTCGTGGCTCTCCCCTCCGAGCGCGAAGCTGAGTGCCACACCACCCCCGAAACACCAGCCCATCGCCGCGACCTTGCCGGTGACGTCATCTCTGGACCTCAGGTAGCGCGCCGCCGCATCCAGATTCGAAATGACACGATCGGGATCAGCTTGCGCTTCCTGCATCAGGGCCATGTTCTCGTCGCGGTTGGTCCCGATCTGACCGCTGTACATGTCGGCGGCCAGGGCCACATAGCCCTCGTCGGCAAACGCGTCCGCCACCTGGCGCACCCGATCGACGAGGCCGTTCCACTCGTGGATCAGAAGCACGGCCGGGAACGGTCCCTCCCCCTCGGGGGCGACGATGTAGCCGACCGTGGAGGGATCGGCGTCGAAATAGGCCAGATCTTCCCCTCTGGGCGGGGCGGCCTTCCCAAGGATCGCCGCGGGGATGTCCCACTCCTGGACGGTCTCGACCATCACGTCTTCACCAGCGCCGTACGAGTCCGCCTTAGCATCCTCTCCCGCGCACCCCGATGTTGCCACCATCGCCATGGCGACGGCCGTCGTCAGCCACCCGAACCTGGTCTTCCGAATCTCCACGAACATCCTCCACTCAGGGGTCTGCCGGCGGCCTCGTGCGCCGGATGGCGCTCGGGCCCGAACGCTCCACCATAATCGCAGCTACAGATTCGCGTAACCTCGCGGCCCCACGGGTGACGCATACTTGGCATCCGTGGCCGGGGGAGCCAGCTTACAGACCTTCCGGGAGGAGCCTCGGAGTATTGCGACCTCGATTGACAGCATGAACGGACCCGGTGATGACGAACGACGAAGACAGAAAGCCCGTGGACTTCATCCGCTCCATGGTGGAAGAGGATCTTCGGACGGGGAAGTACGGTGGCCGCGTGGCCACCCGTTTCCCGCCCGAGCCCAATGGCTACCTCCACATCGGCCACACGAAAGCGATCTGGCTCAACTACGGCATCGCCCGGGAATATGAGGGCACGTTCAACCTGCGGTTCGACGACACGAACCCGACAAACGAGGAACAGCGTTTCGTCGACGCGATCATCGAGGACATTCGGTGGCTGGGCGTCGATTGGGAAAAGCGGCTCTACTTTGCCTCCGACTACTTCGAGAGGTTGTACGAGTACGGCGAACAGCTGATCCGGGACGGCAAGGCGTACGTCGACAGCCTCAGCGAAACCGAGATCCGTGAATACCGCGGGACGGTCACCGAACCGGGCCGCAACAGCCCGCACCGGGACCGGCCGGCAGACGAGAGCCTGGACCTGTTCCGGCGCATGCGGGCCGGAGACTTCGAGGACGGGGCGCACGTCCTGAGAGCGAAGATCGACATGGCGCACCCGAACATGACGATGAGGGACCCGCTGCTGTACCGGATCCGTCACGAGCACCATTACAGGCACGGTGACGACTGGTGCATCTATCCGATGTACGACTACGCGCATTGCCTGGAAGACGCTATCGAGGACATCACGCACTCGCTGTGCACTCTCGAGTTCAAGGTCAACCGTGAGATCTACGATTGGGTCCTGGACGCGGTGGGCATCGAGCGGCCACGCACCGAGCAGACGGAGTTTTCGCGCCTCAACATCGACTACACGATTATGAGCAAGCGAAAGCTCGTACAGCTGGTGGACGGCGGATACGTGGCCGGTTGGGACGATCCCCGCATGCCCACCGTGGCCGGCTTGAGGCGCCGCGGGGTGACACCCGAGGCGATCCACAGCTTCAACGACATGATCGGCGTGGCAGACGTGGACAGCCGCATCGAGTACTCGCGCCTGGAGTTCGCTATCCGAGACGACCTAAACTGGAGATCCCCCCGGCGCCTCGCCGTGCTCGATCCGCTCAAGGTCGTGATCACGGACTATCCCGAGGGCGAGACCGAGTGGATCGACGCGCCTGAGTTCCCGCGCGACGTGGGTAAGGAAGGCGCACGTCGCATGCCCTTCGCCAGGGAAATCTGGATCGAACGCGCGGATTTCATGGAGGAGCCGTTTCGGAAGTACTATCGCCTCGCTCCCGACCGGGAAGTCCGGCTGAGGAATTCGTATGTGATCCGGTGTGACGAAGTGGTCAAGGACCCGGCGACGGGAGAGGTCGTGGAGCTTCGGTGCTCGCACGATCCGGACACGATGGGGGCCAACCCGGCCGACGGTCGCAAGGTGAAAGGCACGATCCACTGGGTGTCCGCCGAGCACGCCCTTCCGGCCGAAGTGCGCCTGTACGACCGGGTGTTCTCGGTTCCCGATCCGGAGGCCGGTCTCGAGGACGGCCAGGACTTCACGGTCAACCTGAATCCGGAGTCACTGGTCGTGGTGGAGAACGCCTGGGTCGAGCCGGCGCTCGCAGAGGACTCGGCCGGGACGCGGTACCAATTCGAACGCCACGGCTATTTCATGAGCGACCCCGACGATTCGGGGCCGGGCGGCCTCGTGTTCAATCGCACCGTCACGCTCAGGGACAGCTGGGCGAAGATCGCGGCAAAGGGCAGGTAGAGGACAGCGGACCCCGCCGGCCGGCCCGCTACGTGCGGCGGGCCGGCCTCGCGGCGTCAGATCGTCAGATATCCCAACCCACGGCGATGCTGGTGCCAAAGTCGTTGTCGTTGGCGCCCGACGGCGGCTGACTGTCGTACTGGTCGTAGAAGCTGAACCGCAGGTACAGGTCCCCGAACAGGTCCTGCCGGTAGCTGATGTCGAAGTCCACACGAATGCGCTCTGACTCCGTCAGACTGGGATAGACGAGCAGGCTGGACGTCAGGTCGTTCTCGAAGTTGCCGAACGTGAACCAGCTGAAGCGGGTCCCGACCAGGGCTTCCGCCGAGGTCGTGCCCTCCAGGCCCGTGTATTCTTCCCGGTTGCTCAGGACACCCACCAACCAGTTCCACTCGACCCGGTTCGACTGGATGAAATCCCGCCCTCCCACGGCGCCGAGCAGGAACCGAAGGTCCAGGTCCAGCTGCTGGTTCTGCTCGAGCTGGGTGAAGGCCCCCACGTACCACGTCTTGGGAAGCAAGTAGTTCCCGAACAGGGTTCCCTGGTTGCGCGTGAACCTCTCGGCATCATCCTGGTCCTGCAGCCTCGAGTCCAGGTTGAATCCGAAGATCCACTTCGGCGCCCGGTAGTCGATCTTCGTCGCGAAGTTCAGGTTTGTGGCGCTGTTCGCTTTCGCGTAGTTGAACCCCAGCTCCAGGTAGCCGTCGAAGCGGGACCACAGACTCCTGTTGACGTTGGTCATCATGACGATTTCGGAGATCGCGACGTCCAGCGTGTCGCTCACGGTGACGATCCGAACCGTGCCCGACTCCGTCCCGGGCAGAATCGAGCCAAACAACCGCCTTTGTTCCGTCAGCTCGATGTCCCAGTCCTCGGGACTGCCGATCGTCTCCACCTTGTCGAACTCGAGGCTCGCGCTGCTGGAACCCGGGATCTCGTAGCTGAGCTTCCCGCGGCCGAAGCTCTTGATCTCGGCGTTGATCGAATCGCCATTGGTGTGTATGAGGAACTCCTGCGCCTGCGCAGTACCGGCGGCGGCCAGTCCTACCAAGACCGAGGTCACGAGTGAACGCCAACTCAAACCGATGTGCATCGATGGGCTCCCGACTCAAATTCGAGGATCGTGGTCGCGCTCTTGCGCCAACGCGACACTACCGTTCGGGACCACCCAGTTCCAGAGGCCAGCCCCGGCTCGCTTGCCCGAACAACAGAACTGGGTCAGCTTTGTGCTGCCAAGTTAGAACCGGCCGAACGGGTTCGAACCCGTTCGAGGTGGCTGGCATAGCACACCCTGAAGTGGAGGCTCAAATGAAACGGCTGTTCATCGGAATTCTCGCGTTCGTTTTCGCGACCACGTTCGTGATGCCGTTGCAGGCGCAGGAGACTGGCGAGGATGCCGCCGAGGCCGCAGGGGCGGCCGTGCAGGACGCCGCGGACGCCACGGGGGAAGCCGTCCAGGAGGCAGGTGAAGACGCCGCGGCTGCCGTCCAGGAGGCAGGTGAAGACGCCGCGGCTGGCGTCCAGGAGGCAGGTGAAGACGCCGCCGCCGCCGCAGGGGACGCGCTTGAGGAGGTGTCGGAGGCGGCCGATGATGCCTACGAAAGTGCGGCAGACAACGAGTGGCTCTGGATCCTGGGCCTCGCGGGCGCGTTCATCATCGTGTGGTTCCTGCTCCGGAGGCGGAAGGCTCGCCGGGAAGGCTAGCCGACAGCACGGCGAAGGGTTGCCTGACGAAACGGGGGCTGCCGAGTGGCAGCCCCCGTTTCGCATGTCAGGACGCTTTCGGGGTCGACTCAGCCGCCCGTGTCCCCGCGCTCGTAGTCCTCGTCGCTCGTCGATGCGAGGTTATGGCGGTGGCTGGGCCCGGTAGTTGATCACTGGAATCGTGCGCCGTGGGAACGCGAAACCCGACCCGAAGGCAAACACCCAGCGGTTTCCCGTCACGTTGTCGCCAATCTTGTACACGACGTCGATCCGGCCGGTCATGGCGACCGTTGAAAGAGCCGAGCCCAATCGAAGGCCGCCTCCCACGCTCCCGCCGGTTCGGGAGGACTGATCGTCGTACCAGGCCCCGCCGTAGTCGAAGAACGCGCCAAAACCGATGCCGACGAGGTTGAGGAACTTGTCCACCGCAAAGTACCGGTGCTCGATCTGGGCCCACCACGCCTTGTCACCGACGAAGGAGTGTGCCTCCCACCCCCGTGGGGCGTTCTCGAACCCGAGGTCGAACTCGTCGCCCGGCTTCGGATTCCACATGCGGCCAAACTGCGCCTGCATCGCCGTAGCGTGCCGCCGCGCCGACTTGAACCCGGCCGCCAGGTTGACGATGACGCGTCCCGAGTCCTGGACTGCGGCGTTCCACAAGTAGTTCGCGTCAATCGAAGCCCACACCCAGCCTCGGCCGGCGATCACCTGGTCCCGGCCGGTGGCTGCGTTGAGCCCCAACCCCACGCCCGTGCCATTCCAGCCGAAGGTCTCAGGTGCAAGTGTGGCGGTCAGTTTGACCGTGGAACTCAGGTCGATGTCTTCAGTACCGAAGCCGTTGAAGCGCCGGTACTGGGCGAACTTGGCCTTGCTGAATTCCGACCAGACCGAGACGTGCCCGTAGATCGAATCAGGAACGGTGCCCCTGGCGCTCGGGTCCAGATAGAACTGCTCCTGTCGTATGCCGATGTCAGCGCCCCACCGCACGTAGTTGCCTACGAGGTGTCGCCCGGCCAGCCCCGCCTTGAGCGTGTTGATGAAGGCGTCGCGACGGTACGTGGTCGTGTCCGTTACGATCGAGTCAGGAAGGTCTGTGACCCTGTACTGGATGATGTCCTGGTCCGCCCACAGACCGTCCCACTGGTAGCTCTTTGAGCTTTCCGAGTTTCGAAAAGGCAGTCCTATCAACCAGTTACCGTTCTTGCCATCCGAGAGCCCAGCATAGTTTCCCTGCGCGTCGAAGTCCCACCCGAAGGTCCGCGTGAAGACTGCCGAGGCGTTGAGGCCATCCCGGTCGATCTCCTTTACGTACGCCGCGTACACCTGGTTGCCGGTTCCGAGCAGATTGATCTCATTGACACCGAAGGTACCCGTCCAGTCACCGGTCGAGGCGATCGAGAACTTGACCTTCGGCTTCAGGCTCCACCCGTCCTGGCTGTTGATCATCACGGCAAGGCGGCCGTCGTCGAGCCTCACGCTGTCCATAGTGATCTCGCGAAACAGCCGTCTGAGACGCAGCTGGCGCTCCGATTCAGCCACGGAAGCCGAATCGAAAGGCCCGCCGACCTCAAACTGCAGGTAGTCCCGTATTACATACTCCCGGGTCGTGACATGGATCTTGTTCATGAAACGGAAGATGCCGCTCGACGCCGCCTCCTCCTCGTTGAATACGTTCTCCCGCTTGATGATGATCGTATCGATGACGACCGCCTGAGAAGCTGCGTCCTGGGCGGAAGCAGCGGGCGCGAGGACGGACAGGAAGAGAGCGGTGACGGCCGACCCGTGCAGTAGATTGCCAAGGCGTCTCATGAGGAAGCGTCCTCGTCGGTGAATGCGAGCGCAGAGTTGCACCGACAAACTACTTGCGTGTCAGAAGTTCCGCACCAACCGAGGCCGGCTTGCGGGCGCTGAATCAGGAGGCTTGTCGGCCGCCTTCCACACGCCACTGGCAACTCCCGATCGCAAAACCACCCGGGTACCCGACGATCGGATCGGCGGCCCACCCATTTCCGGGCGGGATCGGCTCCTCGAGGTAGGCCCTGAGGTGGCCCCCGGCCAGGAAGCGGAACGTGTGGGCCTCCATCTGCACCCAGCCCTGCACGAAGAAGGGCTCGCCCTCGGGTTCGACGCGCCAGGTACCGCTGAAGTACTCTTCTCCCTCGGCTCCCGTGAAATCGGCCAGGCTGGAACGCTGCAGATCGAGGCGGATGGCGAACGGATCCCGATTGGGCAAGCAGGCCACCGTTCGGGGAATCACGACCGTCCAGGCGCCCTCGATGTCGGCGACTTCCAGCGGGGCTCCCGAATCGAGGCCCGGCCCGGTCGGGTTCTTGTCACACCCCGACACGGCCGTCATGGCGAGGACGAGGCTCGTCGAGAGAATCCTGTGAAGGCCTGGGCGCATCGAGCTTCCTTGGAACGGTTCGTAACCTGCTACACTGCAACCCGTCCGAGGATCGCACGGCCCGAACGAAGCGCTACCGTTGGGCGCCTTCAATCGCCACTTTGGACCGGCCGCACTGGCGCGGCCTCATGCGGTGCGAGCCGAAGCTACCAGACCAGGAGGTTCGAATGTCCGACACGAAGACAATCAAGGTGGAGCACGGCTTCGGAGGCTTGTGGTATGTGGGCTGGCTATTCACGGTGGCCATAGCCCAGCTATCGATCGGCAAAGCGCTGCTGGCGCTTGCCATCTGGCCCTGGTACCTGGGCATCGCGTTCCGCTGATGAGTATGGCGGCGACGAGTTAGCCGGAGTGAAAGTCTGGACCCTCAGAAGATGGTCGGAGAAGCTCCGTCGCGGCCCGGCACAATGACCCACGTACCGAAGATCCGGATCTCGGGCACCGTTTCCTGGACGTCCTCGAACAGCCCAATCGAGTAGCTGCTGTTGCGCAGCCAGAGCCGGAAGTCTCCACCCAGGCCCAGCGACTGGCCGATTCTGAAGTGGGCGGACAGGCGTCCCTGGTGTACCCAGTGGTCGGCGCTTCCACCGTTGAGAGAATTGTGATTCAAGCTGGTCATCCACGACGACCGCCACTTGGCACCGGCGGCGAAGCGCCCGAGGTGCGCCTCGGCCTCGATCCTTCCGTCCAGTCCGGTCGTGTAGTCGAACGGACGAAGGTTCCAACTCGCGGGAAGGTCGCCGGAGGGCTGAAGCGCCGAGTCGAGCGTGCCGAACAGGATCGCACCTCCCTGAATCAGCGTAACCACCCTGGAACCGGCGCCCAGCTTCCACAGGGACTCCACCCGCAGGCCTATGTTCTGGTCTCCGAACTGATACGCCGAGTTGTCGTCGTATTCGTGGCTCTGCACGATGGCCCACACGTGCTCGGAAGAACCGCCACGCTTGAGGTCTCGAGTCAGCAGGTTCCCGCGCACCGCTAGCGCCCCGAAGACGTTCTGATCCCCCGCGTACATCGTCATGTCGAATTCGAACACGTCGAAAGCACCTCGACGGCGGCCGTCGAACGGACTCCCGAAATCCATCCGGAACTCGAAGAAGCCCCCGGTCACGTCGTCGCGAGCCTCTGAGTCGGCGTTCACCCCCCGGTACCCGGCTTCCACGGAGAAGCGGAAGTAGTCGGGCGTCCGGTCGTTGGGGTCCACCGGATTGGGGGCCACAGAGAACATGTGACCCGAGACGATCCGATTGAAGCCCCGGAGCGGATTCATCAAGAACCCGGCGACTTCGCGGCCCACGCGACCGGCCCCCGTGGCCTCGTTGCTGAGCACGGTGGAAGAGGAGCGGTAGAGCGCTTCGCCCAGAGCGATGCCCCCGAGGGTCGTGTTGACGACATCGTTGAACGCCATCGGATGACGCTCGCCGCAGCACTCCCACATCAGACTGCCAGCCACGGTCATCGGCACCGAGCCCCAGAAGTTGATGCCGTTCGATCGAGAAGCGTTGAAGTAGGTCGAGCCGTGGTAGGGGTGATCGATCATGTTGGTGGCGAACAGGTTCCCGTCGTACTCGAACCCGTTGCTGATGTTGTTCCACCACGTCTTGGGGTAGACGACCGCGAAGTCCTCGTCCCGGACGTAGTAGTTCATGCCCCACGTGAAGACGTTGATTCCCACGACCTCGCCAAGAGCGAGCACTGGACGCGTGGGGACACCCCACGCATCGACCCGTGGCGCTTCCTTCGAAGTGTCCTGCGGAATATCCTGCGCGACGAGGGGCCCCGACACCGCGAGCAGTGAAAGGACGAGCAGGACCGGACGTCGACGAGTCCGCCCCCTCCACGGGGGATCCATCCGTATCCTGTCTCCGTACACGGGCAGTACTCCATTGCCGGCTTGCCGAGCAGCTCGATCGACAGACTCGCAAGCCCGGCGTACGTCTGGATTTCCGGCATGATGCTAGCCGTCCGGGGTACGTCTAGAAAGGTCAGGCGTCTCCGCCTCGATACCATAACAAAGCCCCGGTGCAGGGCCGGGGCTTCGTCTTTGGCGTTCGGAGTGGCCTGAGACGTTTATCTGAACGCTCAAAGCAACCTAGGAACGCGCGAGGCCCCCCGGTTGTGACGTCCGAAGCCCGGCTACTGCCCACGCACCTTGGTGTTCAGTTCTACGGTCAGGGAAATCAGGGCCACCAGGAAGCCCACGAAGAAGAAGGCGCTGCCCAACAGAGCCGCGTGTTGCCCCAGGCCTGGCGCGAACGAGAACTCGGCGACCAGGCCGAGGATGCCGATTATGGCCCCGGCCCCGGCGACCACGATCGAGATGAGGCGGACCCACTCGATCCGGTTCTTCGGCGGAAGCTCGTCGCGCAGTAGCCGCCACATGGCATACCCCACGAGCCCGAGCAGGCACGCCACCGCGATGTAGGCGAACGGATCTCCCTCGCCCAGCCCTGAGAGGAGACGGTACAGGAATCTGCCTTCTTCCGGCATGGGTACCTCCGACCCGGAGACCTACTCTTTGTCGCTTAGATACACGATCATCGGCCGGAGCAACAGCAGCAGTCCGACCGCCAGGAAGACCCAGATGTTCTGCCGCACGAAGCCCGCCAGCAAGGCCCCGAGTACCATGCCGAGCAGGATCATGCTCCACTTGAACAGCATGAGATCGATCGGCCGCCAGGTCTTCTTCTTGAACAGCTTCATCCAGGCCTCCACCGGGTGCGGGATGCGACCCGTCCCGTGGAAGATAAGGTAAGCGGGGTCGTTTGACAGGGCTGTCCGCTCAAGCTCCGCCCGGTTTGGAGGCTGTCATCATGACCGCCTTGACACCGTAGGCTTCGGCGGAATTCTGGGTCGATTGCTGGCGGAACCTGAAGTGAGGCACTACGGCAGACTTCACCCGTGTGAACCCTGACTCTTCCAGCAGACCGAACATCTCTCCTTCCAGGAGAGCTCCTCCGATTCAGGAGGCCCACAGCTTGGGGTCGTTGACGATCGATTGGGTGAGCTGTTTCCCGCTGACGATGTCCGTGATCGAGATTCGACCCCCCGGCTTGAGGACGCGAAACATCTCCTCCGTCACGCGCCGCTTTCGGAACGAAAGGTTGATGACCCCGTTCGATATCACGACGTCCACCGCGTCATCGGGCAACGGGATGTCCTCCATCCGACCTTCATGGCATTCCATGGTCGTCCCGGTCGAAGCCGCATGCGCCTGGGCCTTGAGACACATGGTCGGATTCAGGTCCACTCCGATCACGCTGCCCGTTGGGCCGACACCCCACGAGGCGATGATCGAGTCGAGTCCGGCTCCGCTGCCCAGATCCAGGACGGTCTCACCGACCGCCAGGTTTGCCCTTTCATGCGGGTTTCCGACCCCGGCAAACGAGCTCACCGCACCGTCAGGCGCCCGATCGAGCAAGGCGGGATCGTACCCGAACAACTCGGCCGCGGGACGGCCGTGGTAGAAGTGAAACTCGGCGGTCGGGTCATCCGCGACTTCCTCGTACATGCGGATGATCTCGTCCTTGAGGACGGCCTCGAGGGAAGCTTGGGCGTCGGCGGCGTTCTGCATCCGGTGCTCCTGTGGTCGTTGGCCTCGTTGTGCGGCACGTCATCGGTTGTAGGGCCGTCTCATTACCAGATTCGCTCTAGTGAGGTATGCGAAGGAAGGGGGCGGAACCGGACACGATGAAAACAGGCCCCGCGGGACGCGCCCGCGGGGCCTGCATGGAGATGGTTCCCGTGTGTACTCCGAAGCTCGATAAGACCCTACATCAATGCACTTCGCTTGACAAGGTCCGCGTCGCAAGCCCGGCTAGTCCGTGCAGGTCGGGTCCGTGAAGCGGAT
>Ga0209567_10001198_pt1 | contig 13648 bp, 11 predicted proteins | sample COG_12_FD_184756 | JGI IMG/M metagenome (GOLD analysis project Ga0209567, IMG submission 184756) | Pelagic marine sediment microbial communities from the LTER site Helgoland, North Sea, for post-phytoplankton bloom and carbon turnover... | ecosystem: Environmental > Aquatic > Marine > Neritic...
AGCGTGTCATCGACGATCTCGATGTCATGCTGTTCAGGGATGGCAAGGTCATATCCGCGTTGACGGTGACCGCTCCGAATGTCGTCGTCGCCGATGGCGAACTCAATATCCATTTCGACGCGTCCGCGGACCAGCCGACGCTGAGCGCGCTCGTCGTGCGAGACAAGAACCGGCCGGGACCGGAGTGGGAGCTCGTCTGGAGCGATGAGTTCGATGGCGAAGAGCTCGACGCGGCCAAGTGGAGCCCCAACGTGTGGCCGCCGCGCAAGGTCAACGACGAGGACCAGGCGTATACGGCACGAGAAAAAAACCTGCGCCTCGAGGACGGCCACCTGGTTATCGAGGCGCACAAAGAGGACTATGAGGGTGCGAGCTACACCTCCGGGCGCGTTCATAGCGATGGCAAAGGCGATTTCCTGTATGGCCGCTTTGAAGTTCGCGCGAAGCTGCCGGCCGGTCAAGGCAGCTGGCCCGCAATCTGGATGTTGCCGAGCGACCCATACCGCTACGCAACGACCTGCGAAGAAGGCGAAGATTGGCAGGGAAGCACGACCTGCGACGCCTGGCCTAACTCTGGCGAGATCGACATCATGGAGCACGTTGGCTACCAGATGGGCCATATTCATGGCACGGTCCACAACGAGGCTTACTACTGGCTCAAATGGGAACAACGCAAGGGCCGTATCCTGATCGATGCCGTGGACGAGGACTTTCATGTCTACGCACTGGACTGGACGCCCGAGAGGATCGACGCATACGTCGACGATTCTCACTACTTTACGTACGTCAACGAAAACAGCGGCTGGCAAGCGTGGCCCTACGACCAGCCGTTTCATCTGATTTTGAACATCGCCGTCGGCGGCGCCTGGGGTCGCGCAGGCGGCGACATAGATGACGACATTTTTCCGCTGCAAATGGAAGTCGACTACGCGAGGGTCTACCGTCTCGCTGGCGAGGAATAAACGACGCGGAAGTCTTTTTGACATCGGCCGCGCTGAATCGGTGTGCAAGAACCGATACGAGATAGAGATTTCAGTAGAAGTTACTTAATAAAATCTGCATAAAGTATTGAAATATATATTTTTATTGTCTCTAATTTTTCTGTCATCACCCGTGCGAGTCCCGAAAGACCACCTTGGCGAGCCGAGTCTAGCTCAACTCTTTCGGAGCAAGCAGAACGCCATTCTCGTCGCAATAGATCCAGTGTCCGGGTTCGAATTGGACGCCGCCAAACTCGACGACAACGTCGACGTCGCCTTCGCCACGCTTGATGCTTTTCGCCGGGTTGGTACCCAGGGCCTTGATGCCGAGGTCGATCTTCGCGAGCTCGCCGACGTCGCGCACGGCGCCGCAAATGACGACGCCCGACCAGCCGTTCTTCGCAGCCTTCGCTGCGATGATGTCGCCGATCAGGGCGACTTCAGTGGAGCCATCACCGTCGACCACGGCGACGGCCCCGTCGCCGGGCTCGTCCATCAGCGCTCGAAACAGGCTGTTATCGTTTCGGCACTGGACCGTGCGGATCTTTCCCGAAAACTGGTTCTTGCCGCCAAAGTCACGAAACTGCAAGGAACAGGTCGTCGCGATGTCTTCAAAATCGTCGTAAAGATCGGGCGTTGATCGCATTACTGGTACCTGTCGATTCGTCTTTTCTGGGGACCCTGACTTCTTCACTGATCAGTTGGCAATTCGCCTGCCGTAACTGTCAGGATATCGGCCAGCAATATATCAGGATGGAGGAACGACGGGCTGTAGATATTGCGAATGTTCTTTTTTCGATCGATTAGAAAAACACGCAGGATATGCGACATTGTGCCGATGGGTTCACCGTCGGGGCCGATGTCCCGGATTACCGCCTGATCGTAGTCGTCGAGAACCGGCGCAATACGCGCTTCCGACTCGGACGTCACGAAACGCCAATCGATATCGTGCCGGCGAAAATTTCTTCCGTAATCGGTCATGACCTCCGGCGAATCGTTCACAGGATCAAAACTCACGCTGATCAAGCGAACTTTGTCGACCAGGCTTTCATGTGATGACAATCGCTGTTGAACCTGGCTCAGCACAAATGTCGCCAGTGGGCAGCCGTTCACGTCCGGGCAAGAGGTGTAGATGAAACTGAGAACGACCGTTTTGTCGTCGTACAACGCGTGCAGCGTGACCGGTGCGCCGTTGCTGTCCAGAAGCACGGCGTCGGCTGCGGCGCCCAGCGATGGCAACGAATAGCTGCGTGCGGCGGGTGCCGGGAACGTAAGCGCCGAATAGCCGGGTGCCAGCACCTGTGGCTGGTCGGCACCCTTATGGTGCGGCTGTTGCTCTCCCGCTCCCATGGCCGGCAGCGCGAAGAGCATTGCGGCAAGACGCCATCGCACTACTTACTTGCCATACAGCGAGTAGGCGCCGAACCGCATTTGATGCGGCGTGCCAAGTTTGGCCGCGAGGAAGTCGATTGTAAACTGATGCTGCAACTCGCCGTCATTCCAGTTGTAGGCCTTGAAATACTGCAGGTCCTCGCCTTCCGGCGCTTCGACCTTGTCCCAGTTGGCAAGCAACGACGAGGTGTAGTAGAGACGCTCGCCGTCCCAGCTCTGCGACACCATGTTTATCTGGGCCCCGATCTTCTTCTCCATGATCTGCACCGGCGCTTCCGGGTCCGAAATGTCGAACAACCGCGTCAGCCCGTCGTTCCAGGTATTGACCCAGAGCTGCTGGTCGTCCGCGGTAATCGATATATCGACCGGCAGCGGTATCTTGCTGGCGTCTCCTATATCGGCGACGGCTTTCGCGTGCCAGTCGCCGCTGTCGTCCTCATAGATGAGCCAGATCTTGGAGGTCAGCGCTGTCGTGGTAAAACAGAAATTGCTCCTCGAGCCCCAGGCGCAGCGAATTTCGAGCGGTGCGCCGGGCACGTCAAGAATCTTGCGCGGTTTGCGCGTGTGCAAATCCCAGACCACGACCGTGTTGCCGAAGCGCTGCATGGCTTCCGGATCTGCCATCACAGCGCCCAGGTTCATCATGTAGTTGTTCCAGCCCGTGAACGATGACGTGATCATGACGTTGCGGCGTGGTAGCGCCCGCACATCGTAACCGTAGCCGTCGGCAAAATTGCCGCTCTTCTCCGCGCCTTTCAGATTCTCGTCGGTCGGCATCCAGTGCGTCGCGATGTAGTCGCCGGCGTTCGTATACTCAACCAGCGCCGTGCGGCCGCCGTGATCGGCGCTGTTCGATAGTCCAGTGAGTAACATTCGTCCCGGTAACGCGTAGTTCGTATGTGGCCCGACGACACCGCCGCTCTTCTCGACAAAATCCTCAATTTTTCTGGAAAGGCGCGGTTTGGCAGGATCCGTGTGAACGTCGAATATAATGATCGCGCTGGTATCGAGACCCGAAGCCCACAGGTATCGCCGGTCATCGGTTAGTCCCGAGTGATGTGCCTCATTACGACCGCCGACCGACAGTGAGTGCACGACCTTGCCATAGGTGTCCGAGTCCGGGCGCACGTCGATCGTGACGAGCTTGTCCTGCTCATCGCCAACGCCTTCTTTGCCCAGTGTCCAGACGTACACGAAGTCCTCTTGCCCGACGATTTTCGCCATGTAGGGTGACATGCAGGTCTCGTCGGCGATTGCGCTGCTGAAAATCAGGATGGAAGCGGTTATCAGTGCGGATAGCAGGCGTCGAGGGGTATAGGTATCCATAAGCTCTCTCTCGTTATTCTTGATGCGCTGGAAGATCTTGGATTTTGTTAAAGTCAGTATAGATTGTGGAATCAGTATCTGCCATTACCTGGATCGGTTGATGGAGTTGAATCGTCTGAAAATAATGTTTCGCGTGCTGCTACCAGCGCTGCTGCTCGTCGCGGGGGGGCAGGCGCTGAGCGAACCATCGGGACCGCGACAAGGGCCGGGTGATTTTCGCGAAGGCTATGAACACTCCGATTACGAGACACAATCACTTAGCCTCGAGTCGCGACGCGGTGCGGAAACGGATTTACTGGCCGTGTTGAAATCGCCGCCACTGGGGCTGCCCCCAGTTCCGATGCCTGCCGACAATCCCGTCACCGCAGAAAAAGTACGGCTTGGGCGCAAATTGTTCTTTGACAGACGACTCTCAGCCAATAACACGATCTCCTGCGCGATGTGTCATGTCGCGGAGCAGGGCTTCGCGCAAAACGAGCTCAGGAACCCGGTCGGGATCGAGGGCAAAAGCGTTCGCCGCAATGCTCCGAGTGTTTACAACGTTGCCTACACCAGCCTGTTGTTTCACGACGGTCGTGAGATGAGCCTGGAAAATCAGGTTTGGCAGCCATTACTGGCGAACAATGAAATGGCCAACCTCTCGATCGGACTTGTTATCGACCGTATTCGCAGCCTTGCTGATTACGACACTCTGTTTGAAGAAGCATTTGGACGCGGACCGGACGTTAAGACCATCGGGATGGCTCTCGCCAGCTACCAGCGCATGCTGGTTTCTGGTGACTCACGCTTCGATCGGTGGTATTTCGGCAATGACAGGACAGCACTTGGTGCAGCTGCCCAACGTGGATTCGCGTTGTTTCGGAGTAAAGCAGGCTGCATTAACTGCCACACAGTAGGGTCGGATTTCGCGTTGTTTACCGACGGCCAATTCCACAATACCGGCATCGGCTATTATGCAACCATGCGGCCGGCAGTCGCCGAACTGGATGTGCTGCTGGCACCGGGCCGGTCCGAACGGGTCAAGACCGACTTGTTGAAGACAACGGGCACAGTGCAGTTTCGTGACCTGGGTCGCTACGAAGTCACCGGGCTGCCGGCTGACCGCTGGCGGTATCGGACACCTGGGCTCCGCAACGTCGTGCTGACCCCGCCATACATGCATGACGGGTCGCTGGCGTCGTTGCGCGACGTACTCGAGTTTTACAATCGCGGTGGTGTACCTAACGAAGTTCTCGATCCGCTGATCCGGCCGCTCGGGCTCAGCGATGGGGAGATCGACGATCTGCTGGCTTTCCTGAAATCGTTGACGGGCAGCAACGTCGGCGCGCTGGTTGCGGATGCATTTGCGGCCCCGATCGGCGGCAGCTGACAACTGCTCGAACTCAGGCCAACGCCCAAATGATAGTATGTTGCCTCCAGACTCGGTGGGTAGCATGCCATGGCGACGACCAAAGACGACATGATGGAAGCGGCCAGCAAGACGGCGATCCGCACAGGCGCCGAGTACATCGATAGCCTGCGCGGCCGCAACCTCAAGATCTATCTATTCGGCGAGCTCATCGAGGAGCCTGTCGATCATCCGGTGATTCGACCGTCAATCAACGCGATCGCAGAGACCTACGACCTGGCTGTGCGCAGCCCGGAGCTTGGCACGGCGATCTCGCCGTACACCGGTGAGCGCATCAATCGCTTTCTGCATATCGCCGAGAGTCCCGAGGACCTCGTCATGCAGAACAAGATGCAACGGCGGCTCGGGCAGCTGACAGGCACCTGCTTTCAACGTTGCGTTGGCATGGATGCGTTCAATTCGCTGCATTCTGTCACCTTCGAGATCGACGAGGCGCACGGCACCCCGTATCACCAGCGATTCGTCGAGTTCGTAAAGATGGCGCAGCAACAGGGCTACGTCATTGGTGGCGCCATGACCGATGTCAAAGGTGATCGCAGCAAGGCGCCGCACGAACAGGATGATCCCGACATGTTCGTGCGGGTTACGAAGCGAACGGAAGAGGGCGTCTTCATCCGCGGCGCGAAAGCGCACCAGACAGGTTGCATAAACTCGCACTGGCTCATCGTAATGCCCACCTTGCGACTCGGTCCCGAGGACAAGGAGTTCGCAATCATCGGCGCGCTGCCTGTCGATGCCGAGGGCGTCACGTACATCTATGGCCGCCAGTCCTGTGACACGCGTGCGATGGAAGGCGGCGATATCGATGCCGGCAACGCGAAATTCGGGGGCCAGGAAGCCATGGTCATCTTCGACGATGTCTTCATTCCCTGGGACCGCATCTTCATGGACGGGGAATACGACTTTGCCGCGATGCTGGTCGAGCGCTTCACGTGTTATCACCGCCGCAGCTACGTCTGCAAGTCAGGCGTCGGTGACGCGCTCATCGGTGCGGCGGCAACGATCGCGGACTACAACGGTGTTGAAAAAGCCTCGCACATCCGCGACAAGCTCGTGGAAATGACGCATCTCAACGAGACCATCTACAGCACCGGCATCGCTTCCAGTTACCAGGCGTCGAAGATGAAATCCGGCGTCTTCATGAACGACGACATGATCGCGAACGTCTGCAAACATCACGTGACCAAGATGCCCTACGAGATTGGCCGCCTCGCGCAGGATCTGGCGGGCGGCATCATGGTCACGGCGCCATCGCAAAAGGAACTGGATCACCCCGAGATTGGCGACATCGTTCGCAAGTACCTCAAAGGGCGTAAGGAGATCCCGGCCGAAGATCGCCTGCGCATCGTCAGGCTCATCGAGAACATGACGCTGGGCCGCAATGCCGTCGGTTACCTGACCGAATCGATGCATGGCGCCGGCTCGCCGCAGGCACAGCGCATCCAGATCGGACGCCAGATGCAACTGGACTTCAAGAAGCAGCTTGCGAAGACACTGGCCGGAATCCCGCCTGAGTCGGCGGAAGAGGTCTCAGACGATCTTGCCGGGTACATGGAAAAGGTCTTCGCGTCAGTGAATTCGTCATCGGACGAATAGACTTGGACGCATAGGCGAGATCCGCGGGATCATTTGTCTCGTGCGTGGCAGCAAGCACCTGGAGGACCGTACCAGACTCGTCTTGCCGTGCCATCCCTCTATCGCCTGGATCGTGCCGCGCACGAAGAAAACCTTCGCGAACTGGCGGCACGCTGTCTGGAGGCAGGGCCATAAGTGGGTCCACTCAGGTTTCGAGCTCTTCAGACGTCTCGCAGACCAGCGATAGAGACATTACATAATGCCGGACCCAGTCCACTGTCATTGCTGTGATTCAGGTCGACGCAAACGATCGTGGTTTCTGTCACCCTGATACCACCGATGGGCCCGTCACGCCCTCCGCACTGACAGTAAGTGGTATGAAAGTAGCGGCAAAGAACTCGTGGTTCCCGGGGCGAACCAGCAGACAAGGTTTGCAAGGCTTCACCTTGATCGAGTTAATGATTGTGGTGGCCATTATCGGCATCCTGGCGGCGATCGCGATTCCTACCTACATGGACTACACCATCCGCACCCAGATCGCGGAGGGCATAAACGTCGCAACTGGAGCCAAGACCGCGGTCGCGGCGTACTACCAGGAGTACGGCGATTTTCCATTGGACAACGATACGGCAGCCCTGGCGCCGGCTACAGGCATTCAGGGTACCTACGTGACCTCGGTATCGGTCAGTGGCGCGGACATCTCGATACGTTACGGCAACGATGCACATTCGAGAATATCCGGCGAGACAATTATCCTGACAGCGGCTGATGTCACCGGCAGTGTGACCTGGGTCTGCACGAGCGGTGGGGTCATTCAGGACAAGCACTTACCAACCGCGTGCGAATAGCGGAAGACCGTCTCCGAAATCAATTAATGAGAGGCATCTCGATCCGCAAACGCCGGTTTTCCTGATCGAGCTCGGTCAGCAGCAGGTCGGACTCCTGCTGGAACTGATCGTACGCATGCTGGAGTTCCAGCAATTCGATCTTCTGCGCCTCGAGGATGTTCCGACGCTGTGCGATCAGCCGGGTGTTTTCGGCTTCCAGCTCGGCAATCCTCTGTTGCAGGCGCTCTATCTCGTCAACGTGATCCTTCAAGGTCGGCGACTGCACGCTCGCTTTGGCCTCGATCCTCTGCAGGGCATTCTTTTTCCACTGCGAGCTCTTGACCAATGTATCGCCGAGGTTTGACCGGTCAGTCGCGCCGCCGGACTTCCGCTGGGTACGGATCGCATTGATTATGGCAATTCCGGATGGTCGTTCTTTCTCCGCCATTTCCTTGCCGTCCTTTGTTCTTGTTGTTTGACGTTCTGGGCCAGGACCGGGGCGGCGTCTCCGCGCTACCCACCCGACCAAAACAGGCTAAGGTAAATGGACTTTACATCAGATAAGTCACGTAATCCACTGAATTGTAGAATGATCTGTACTTAACCTAATGTATAAAGCCGTGTCGTCGAGCTCGGCACAGGCTGGCGTCAGCGTATCGAGAGAATTCTTGAGAAAAGCCCGAGCCGCCACGCGACGGCCCGGGTTACCGACGTCTGACAACGAGGCGGGAGATTCGGAGTAGCGGACGAAAAGACGCGCAGTGGTGAACCTCCTTGTCGTGACCAGCAACAGGGATCTCGATGCGGGCGATCTGCGCCGGTATTGCCGCGAGCACTTAACGGCGTATAAAGTCCCGAAACACGTTGAATTTCGTGACGAGCTGCCGAAATCGAATGTCGGTAAGATACTCAGGCGCGAGCTGCGCGACGAATAAAGGACTGAAGGAGAGCAAAGACAAGCGATTATGTCCCTCGACTTTGACAGTGCACGACTCCCGAACCCGTTCCTGACGCCCGAACATGAAGAGTGGCGTACCCAGTTGCGCCGCTTCTTCGACAACGAGGTTGTGCCATACGCCGCCGACTGGGACGAGGAGGGCAAGATACCGTCGACCCTGTACTCGAAGGCGGCGGAGATCGGCCTGCTGGGCCTCGGCTACCCGGAAGAACTCGGTGGCATCTCCGAAGGTATCGATATCTGGTACCACAATATCGTCAATGAAGAGATGGCGCGCTTCGGCGTGGGCGGCGTCGGCGCTAACCTCATGGTGCACAACATCGGGTTGCCGCCTGTTGCCAATTTTGCGGCAGACGATGTGAAACGCGAGGTCGTGCCGGCCGTGCTGAGCGGGCAAAAACGAATTTCTCTCGCCATCACCGAACCGGGCGCCGGTTCGGATGTCGCCAATCTCTCGACCACGGCCAAACCGGAAGCAGATCACTTTGTCGTTAATGGCTCGAAGACTTACATAACGGGCGGCATGACGGCAGACTGGTACACGACGGCCGTGCGCACAGGCGGCGCAGGATCACAGGGCGTGTCCGTTATTTTGATTCCTGCGGACAGCGACGGCGTTTCGCGCACCGAACTCGACAAGAAGCAAGGCTGGTGGGCATCCGATACGGCAACGATCTACTTCGATAACGTTAAAGTGCCGGCCGGAAACCTCATTGGCGAGGAGAATCGCGGTTTCAAGGTGATCATGAATAATTTCAATAGCGAACGCATGGCGATGTCTGCGGCGATGGAAGGCTTCGCGAGAGTCTGCCTGGAAGAAGCCGTCGCATGGGCACGCGAGCGAATGACGTTCGGCAAGCGCCTGGCAGATCACCAGGTTATTCGCCACAAGATCGCCGAAATGAAGCAGCGCATCAACGCGACACAGGCGTATCTTCAAATCGTTTCGCAACAAATGGCGCAGGGTACGCCGGATGCCGGTGATATCGCGCTGCTGAAAGTGCAGTGCAGCCAGACCATGGAATTTTGCGCCCGCGAGGCGATGCAGATCCTGGGCGGCATCGGTTACATGCGCGGCAGCCGTGTCGAACGGATCTATCGGGAGGTGCGGGTCAATGCGATCGGCGGTGGCTCGGAAGAGATCATGCGCGACCTGGCGGCTCGACAGTACCGGCTCTGACGATGACGACCAGCATACCCAAGCTCTGGCATTGCCACAATGCCCGATCCCTGCGACCACTATGGGCGCTCGAGGAAATGGGCATCGACTACGAGGTCGTGATGCTGCCGTTTCCGCCGAGATTCCTGCACCGGGAATACCTCGACACCAACGTACTCGGTACCGTGCCTTTTTTTACGGATGGCGATACCGAGATGACGGAGTCGACGGGGATCTGCCACTATCTCGTGGATCGCTACGGCAAGCCGGAATTCGGCGTCCCGACCGACCACCCCGAGTACGGCGACTACCTGAACTGGCTGTATCACAGCGATGCAACGCTGACTTTTCCGCAGACTATTGTGCTCCGCTACCGCGAACTGGAACCCGAGGAACGGCGCTTGCCGCAGGCCGTCGCAGACTACAGCAAATGGTACATTGCGCGCTTGCGACGTCTTGATGCACACCTGGCTGGCAGGGAGTTTCTTTGCGATGAGCGTTTTACGATCGCCGATATTGCGATCGGCTACGCCCTGTTTCTCGGCCGTCTACAGCGGCTCGATAGCGAATACACGCCACAAGTCAGCGCGTATCTCGAACGATTGATGGCGCGGCCGGCGTTTCAGCGAGCGGTTGCCGTTGGCGCCCCCGATACAGACGAAGAATAAATTATGCGATTCACAGAGGAACATGATGCGATTCGTCAGGCGGTGGCCCAGTTCGTCGATAACGAACTGAACCCACGCGCCGACGAGTGGGAGCAAGCCGGCCTGTTTCCTGCACACGAGGTATTCAGGCAACTGGGCGAGCTCGGTTTCCTGGGTATCAGCAAACCCGTCGAGTACGGCGGTATGGGACTCGACTATAGCTACCAGATCGTATTCTCCGAGGAACTTGGCCGGGTTCGAAGCGGCGGCGTATCCATGGCGATCGGCGTACAGACAGACATGGCTACACCGGCGCTGGCCAAGTTCGGCAGCGACTGGCTGCGGCGTGAATTCCTGACGAAGGCGATATCCGGCGAAGCCGTGTTCGCGATTGGCGTCAGCGAATCAGGCGCGGGTTCGGATGTGGCGGCGATAAAGACGGCGGCGAGCAAAGATGGCGACGACTACGTCATCAATGGCTCGAAAATGTGGATCACCAATTCCACGCAGGCGGATTACATCTGCTTGCTGGCCAATACGTCGGATGGCGCAGCGCATAAGAACAAATCACTGATCATCGTACCGACAGACCTGCCGGGCATTTCGTTTTCGGATCGGCTGGACAAACTCGGCATGCGGTCTTCGGATACGGCGCAAGTGTTTTTTGATAACGTGCGCGTGCCTCGGAAACACCGGATTGGCGAAGAAGGCATGGGATTCCAGTATCAAATGATGCAGTTCCAGGAGGAACGCCTGTTCGCTGCTGCCGGCAACCTCAAGACCATGGAGTGCTGCATCAATGACACGATCGAGTACACGCGCGAACGCAAGGCATTTGGTCAGTCGATCCTCGACAACCAGGTCGTGCATTTTCGTCTCGCGGAATTGCAGACGGAAGTCGAGGCGTTGCGCGCGCTCGTTTATGACGCCGTCGAGGCCTATGTTGCGGGTGAAGATGTGACGATGAAAGCGTCCATGGCCAAACTCAAGGTAGGACGGCTGGTTCGGGAAGTTACCGATTCCTGCCTGCAGTATTGGGGCGGCATGGGCTACATGTGGGACAACCCCGTGGCCCGCGCCTATCGCGATACTCGGCTTGCGTCTATTGGCGCCGGTGCGGACGAAGTCATGCTCGGCATTATCTGCAAGTACATGGGCACCTTGCCCGGCAGGATGAAGTAATGGCGGTCATCAGGTCCAAACTGGATACGCACTCGCACGAGTTTCACGCCAACGTCAATGTGATGGTCGCGGCGATCGAGGAATTCAGAGGCATCGAACGGCACGTGCTCGAAGCCGCTCAAGCGAAAGCACCGCGTTACGTGGAGCGAGGATTCGTGTCACCGCGCGATCGGCTGACCATGTTGCTCGATCACGGCGCAGAGTTTCTCGAGCTGTCGACGCTATGCGGATACAAGCAGGAGGGCGATACCGATGGCTCGGCGGCTGGCGGCAGTTGTATCTCGGGCATCGGCTACATCGATGGTGTGCGCTGCATGGTCATGGTCGATGATTATCTGACCAAAGGCGGTAGCATCACGCCGTTGGGCGGTCAGAAGCGTCAGCGCATGCTGCAGCTTGCCGATGAGAACAAATTACCCGTCGTCGTACTGGCGCAAAGCGGCGGCGGCAACTTGTCGATGCTCGGCGATTTCTTCGGCTATTCCGGCGCCGGGTTCGCCCGCCAGGCCAGGCTTTCCGCGGCTGGCATTCCGCAGGTGACCGTCGTGCACGGCAGTGCGACAGCCGGCGGCGCTTACCAGCCCGGGCTCTCCGACTACGTCGTCATGATTCGTGGGCAGTCGACGGTGTACCTCGCCGGGCCGCCCTTGCTCAAAGCGGCAACGGGCGAGATCGCGACTGACGAAGATATCGGCGGCGCAAAAATGCATGGTCAGATCGCGGGCACAGCCGACTACCTTGCGAAGGACGATGCGGACGGTATTCGCGTCGCGCGGGAAATCGTCTCGAACCTGGGCTGGAACGACGATCTGCCGGCGTCGGCTCCCGGCGAGTACGAGGAGCCCAGGTTTTCGAGTGACGAGATACTCGGCATCGTCCCGGAGAATCCCAAGTTTGCCTACGACGTGCGAGAGATCATCGCCCGTATCGCGGACGGTTCGGAGTTCCTGGATTTCAAGCGCGAGTTCGATCGCGGCACGGTTTGCGGACATGCTGCCTTTTTCGGTCAGCGCTGCGGCATCGTCGGCAATAACGGGCCGATTACGGCGCAAGGCGCTGCGAAAGCCGGCCAGTTCATACAGTTATGCGAGCAGTCGGATACACCGCTCCTGTTCCTGCATAACACGACGGGATTTCTCGTCGGCACGCAGGCCGAGCAGGCCGGCATCATCAAACATGGCTCGAAGCTGATCCAGGCCGTCACCAACAGCACCGTTCCCAAGATCAGTGTTGTCGTCGGCGGTTCGTTTGGTGCCGGCAACTACGCGATGTGCGGTCGTGGCATCGGTCCACGATTCATGTTCGCCTGGCCGCGATCGGTTGTGTCGGTCATGGGACCCGCACAGGCAGGGAGTGTAATGCGAACCGTCGTCGAAGCGAAAATGGCACGATCCGGCAGCGTGGACACGGCCAAACTCGACGCCCTGGAACAGGACACAGTTGCGACGATGGAAGCAAAGTCGCGTGCACTCGCGAACACGGCACGTCTCTGGGACGACGGCATCATCGATCCTCGCGATACACGCAAGGTGGTTGGCTTCGTGCTGGATGTCTGCCGGGAAGGCGATCGCAGGGTGCTGCATCCCAACACGTTCGGTGTTGCGCGTTTCTAAGAGGCCACCGCAATGATACTTCCCGATTGCCAGGAACTGTTGCTCGACGTCGACGATGGCATTCTCACGATTACGCTGAATCGCCCGCACAAACGCAATGCCATGAATTCGCGTCTCGTCACGGAGATCATGACTGTTGTTGAGTCCGTCCAGGACGAATCGTCGATTCGTGCGATCGTGTTTCGCGGCGCCGAAGGAAATTTCTGCTCTGGCGGCGACATTTCCGGGATGAACCTGGAGCAGACGGACGACGACCAGGCCGCCAAAGCAACCTGGGAATTCAACCGGGTTTTTGGCCGCATGGTGACGACGGTGAATCGCGCGCCGCAGATCATCGTCGCGGCCCTCGAAGGCGCGGTTATGGGTGGCGGCCTCGGCCTCGCCTGTATTTCCGACGTCGCGATCGCCGATGAGAATGCAATGTTCGCTATGCCGGAAACCGGATTGGGCATCATCCCCGCGCAGATCGCACCCTTCGTTGTTGCGCGCATCGGGCTAACACATGCACGTCGGCTGGCGCTGCTCGGCGATCGCGTGGATGGTGAAGAAGCGGTGCGATTGGGCATTGCCCATTTCCTGAC
>Ga0209567_10001199_pt1 | contig 13644 bp, 14 predicted proteins | sample COG_12_FD_184756 | JGI IMG/M metagenome (GOLD analysis project Ga0209567, IMG submission 184756) | Pelagic marine sediment microbial communities from the LTER site Helgoland, North Sea, for post-phytoplankton bloom and carbon turnover... | ecosystem: Environmental > Aquatic > Marine > Neritic...
CCACTCGCCCGGCGTCAGGATCCCGTCGATGGTCGGAGGCGGCTGGAGAGGGATATAAAGCTCCTGACTTGGGAGCGGGTCCGGGTCCGGCGCCGCCGTCGATGTCGTGGTGGTCGTTGTCGCGGCGGTCGTCGTGGTGGTCGTCGTCGCGGCGGTCGTCGTGATGGTGGGGTTCGCCGGCACTTCGGTCGGGGTGGAGCCGGTCGCTGCGACGGCCGCCGTGATGCTCGTCGCCCCGGCGGTCCGGGACGATGCGGTGGTTGGCTCTGCTGAACCGCAAGCGCCAAGACCGAGACCCAACACCGCACCTATGAGCAGCCCCGGAAGCCACCGGACTCGTGGCAGCAAACAGCGAGCGCCGATCTCGTCGGTCACTCCCCCAGCCTGAAGGCCGGGTCAGGCAATCGGAAGGGTCGAATGGCTCCACGTCGCGATTCAGCTCTGCTCGGACGCGCCGAAGATCCGCGACGGCGCGGCTTCGGCGTCTCGGGCACTGGGATTGGTTGGCGAACTCGGCGGGGTCGGTGACGGTGGGTTCAGGGTGGGTCGGGTCCACCGCGTGGAGCAATCAGGCGGCGTCGTTGGGGCGGGGTACCTGGATCGAGCCGGTACCCCTCGCCGTGGATCGCAACGTGGTGGTGATACCAACACAGCGTGGCCAGATTGTCGGAATCATGGCTGCCGAACTCGTTCCGCGGGATCACGTGGTGTGGTTCGAGTCGGTACCGGGAGCTGCAGCCGTCGATGACGCAGCCACCGTCGCGATGGAGCACAAAACTTCGAATCGCGGGCGGGATGGATCGACTGGCCCGGCTGTGCCATACCGGCTGGCTTGCCCTCGTCCCGATGAGTTTGACCCGGCCGCCGCACAGGATCCGCTCCAACGTGGTCGGCCCGACGCGAGGTCCGGCGGCAATCTCGGCACCGGCCTCCCCATTGGAGGTCTCGGCAAGGGAGGCATCGACGAACACACTGACAAGCGGAGTAGTCGAACCGTTCCCGGTCGCTGCGCCGTCGAGGCTGTCCTGGGCAAGGGAGACCAGCGCATCGGCGGTCCGCTCACCTCGACCGACCCGCCGGGCGACCTCGCTGCTCGGGAGGGAGTCGGCGCGCTCGCTCAGCGCCTTCTCGACGATCCGGCCTTCGTAGCCGGGGAGTTTGCCCCACAATCGCCAAGCAGTTCATCAAGTGAGGGCTGCATCGCCAAGTAGCGGTCTCGGTAGGCGGCCTGTTCGGAAACCCTGGTCATTCGACGGTGACGCGCCGTGATGCGGGCGACGCCGTTGAGATCAAACCCATAGCTGGCCGCTACCTGTTCATCGGTTGCCCCTGCGGCGACGAGCCGGCCGGTGGCCACGGCGCGGTCGAACGACACTGAGCCGGCGGCCAGATCGGAAGATATCTCGGGCTGATCGGCCAAGGTTCTTGCCGCCCTCGTCAGCGATCGGGCGGTGTCCGTCGACACGTCGAGCCGGGCCGCGACCCAATCGGCCATGGACCGCGATCCATCGAGCTGGACGACCTGATCGGAGTCCAATGAACGAAGCAGTTCGAGCTCCCGAGCTAGGACCTTTCCAATGATCCGCTCACAGGCCAGGAGCTCTCGCTCTCGCTGGTCGATGGAGGTTGTGGCTGTCTGAAACATAGGGCCACCATATGGCGTGGGTGTGACAGAAATGGGCTGGATCGCCGGCTCCCTCCAGGCCATTCCTCGCACCCCACCGCTCTGGTTCCCTCGGCTCCCCGCAGCCCCGAAACACAAACCGCACCCTTGGAGGCAAAAACGCGGCTACCATCACCGGTGCCCGAGCTAGTTCGGGTCTCGTAACGCCGATCCATCGCTGCATCGATCGGCCATTCGTCTCTCGCGGTTCTCTCGAGTCTGCGTTCCGAATGCAAGGCGAGTCGGCTTCGTGAGCCGGGTTGAGGATCGAGCGATTCAGCTCCTCCGCTTCCCTTTGCGTATCCGTCTCGGTCACCCGCGAGAAACATCGCAACCCGGGCTCCAAGCCCGGCGCGCACATACACAGAATGACCCAGGAGGTCGAAATGGCAACCACCGGAACCGTCAAGTTCTTCAATGAACAAAAGGGATTCGGCTTCATCACCTCGCCCGATAGCGATGACGTGTTTGTTCACGTGTCCAACATCGTTGATGGCGCAACCATCACCGAGGGCCAGACCGTCGAGTACGAGACCGCGCCGGGTCGTAAGGGCCCCGAAGCCGTCAACGTCAAGCCCGTCTGACGTGGCACGTGGCCGAGAAGGAATGGCAAAGCGTGCTCGGGAACGGGCTCGCTTAGAGAAGCAAGCAGCCAAGCGGGAACGCCGCCAGGGCGGCAGCTCCGAGGAGGTCGTCGACCCCACGGACGCCCCCGACGAGGCGGCCCTCATGGAGGAGTTCCGCGTGCTGAGTGAGCGCCATGCCGAAGGCCAAGTCCCCCAGGATCTCTACGACCAGGAGCGCCATCGCATCTTCGTCGAGCTCGGAATCGAGACCGACGAGGACGGCTAGGAGGGTGTTGAACAGACGCCGTGCGGGATTGCGGCGGCGAGCAACCGCCTGGTCGCGGATCTCGCGGCAAGCTCAAGCTGGCGTTGTTCAACCGTCTCTCTAGGACGCGGCCTGCGCAGCAGAGGATATCGAACGGCCGTCGCGATTTGCGGCGGCCGTTCTCGTTCCTACCGGCCCTGGCTGGGACACAACGGGCTACCCAACTCCTCGATCTGTCGCTCGAGGAAGCGACGGTCGAGGTCCGTCACCGCGAGGGCGGCGGCGCGTTCGTAGGCGACCCTGGCGGCGTCACGATGCCCGAGCCGGCGCAAGGCCGATCCGCGGGCAGCGTGCATCAGGTGATAGTTGTCGAGGTCGGCGGCAATCGCGTCCATCGCCGCGAGCCCTGCGGTAGGGCCATCGACCTCACCCACGACGATGGCGCGGTTGAGCGCAACCACGGGCGTCGGCATGACCGCATACAGATGGTCGTACAGCGCCAGGATCTGCGGCCAGTCGGTTGCCTCGAATGAGCCGGCGTCGCAGTGGGCGGCCTGGATCGCCGCCTGGATCTGGAAGGGCCCCGGCCGGGCGCGCCGAATGCAGGCACGCAAGATGGCATGGCCCTCGTCGATCAGCACCCGGTCCCACAGGGTCCGGTCTTGATCGGCCAGCAGCACCAGCCCACCGTCGGAAGTGCGCGCCGGCATTCGAGATTCGCTGAGCAACATCAACGCCAACAGGCCCGCCGGCTCGGGCTCGTCCGGCATCAGGTCGGCCAGGGCTCTGGCGAGGCGGATGGCGTCGGCCCGCAACGAGGCGCGCTGCGGATCGTCGGCGCCGGTGTTGTAGATCAGGTACACCACCGACAGAACCGACCGGAGGCGCTCCGGCAGGTCGGAGTCCTTTGGCACTCGGTAGGGAATGTTGGCGGCCTTGATCTTGTACTTCGCTCGGACGAGGCGCTTCGCCATGGTCGATTCGCTCACCAGGAACGAGCGGGCTACTTCGTCCACACTCAGCCCGCCCAATAGCCGCAGCGTCAATGCCACCTGGTGCTCGGTGCGCAACGCCGGATGGCAACAAGTGAAGATAAGTCGGAGTTGGTCGTGGCTCACGGGTCCGTCCTCTCCCCAAACCTCAACGTCTGCGCCGTGTCGTTGCGCGTCGAATCCACCCAGATGCTCGTGGAGTTCCCGACCCCGGGCGGCGCGGCGGAGGTGATCGATGGCGCGGCGTCGCGCCGTCGTGACGATCCACCCGGCCGGGTTGGGCGGGATCCCATCACGGGGCCAGCGGTCGCCGGCCACGAGAAAGGCTTCCTGGACCGCGTCTTCGGCGAGGGTGATGTCACCGAAGACGCGGACCAGCGTTGCCACGGCTTGGCCGTATGCCTCCCGGAACACTCGCTCGATGGCGGTCGCTTCCGCAGCGGCGCCGGGCCGGGTCACGCTTCAGGCACCCGGCATGTTGTGAACCTGATCGGCCACCTTGCCGGTTGCGAAGAAGGGACGGATTTCGATCGGGTGCTGGGTTGCCTCGGCGACCTTCCCGGCCCACACCATCGCCTCGTCGAGATCGGCAGCGTTGATGATATAGAACCCGGCGATGTGCTCCTTCGACTCGGCGAAGGGACCGTCGGTGACGACGACGTCGGCGTCGCCGGGCGCAACGACGGAGGCCGCGTCGACGCCATGGAGCGCCCCGCCGAATACGAAGGTCCCGCTCTCGTCCATTTCGGCTTCGAGGGCAATGACCCGCCCCATGAACGCCTGCATCTCCTCAGGTGAACTCGGCGCTCCGGGGACCCCATCCTCGACGGTGTAGGTGGACAACAGGTACTGGCTCATGACTTTCTTCCTCCCAAGATTCGTGCGGGTTGTTCCCGCTCTCACCCTACCTACGAACGGGATCGGCGATTGAGGACACCGCCGCACGAGATTTCCCCACACCGGTTTGAGGGCCATCCCCTATGGCCGGAAGGTGCGAACGGCGGGACGATGAAGACATGAGATCTACCAGGGCGGAGGCACGCCGATGAGCGCACCAACAGAGACACTTGCTCAACTTGACGTTCCGCCACCGGAGCCCGGCTGGTTGCCGGCGCATCTGCGCGCCTGGGAGGCGGCCGAGATCATCTCCGCTGAGCAAGCGGCTGCCATCCGCCAGCTCGAGGTCGCCTACGCAGAGCCGGCCGAGAACGCCTTCCGTTACCGGAGGATCATCGCCATCGTTTCGGCATTCGGCGGCATCCTCCTGGCGGCCGGTTTGGTCCTTCTGGTGGGATCCAACTGGGCAGAAATCTCCCGCCTGGCAAAGGTGGGGATCGCCATACTCACGGTCGTCGGCTTCGAGGCTCTCGGCTACTGGATCCGCTACCACACGCCCTATCGCAGGATCGGTGGCACTTTCCTGTTCGTCGGTGCCGCTGCCTACGGGGCGGCCATCATGCTGGTGGCGCAAGCATACCACTACCCCGTCGACGACCCGAACCTGCTGCTGCTGTGGTTCGCCCCCGTCCTGCCGTTGGCCTACGTCGTGCGTTCGCCGATGATCGCTGCGCTTGGCATCTTGGTCGGCTACGGAGCTCTGGGCTACCGCGCCGCCGACTGGTTTGAGCGAGCACCAACGAGCGCCGGCGAATTCGGCTGGCAGGTGCTCTACCTTGCGGTCGGTGCCGCCGTTGCTGCCGTGGGCTATCTCCACTACCGCTTCGGTGACAGTTTCCAATCGATGGGACGACCGTATCAATGGATCGGCTCGTTGACGGCGCTCGTGTTCCTCTATGCGATGAGCTTCGAGGCCTGGTACGACGGTGGTAGCAGCGGGTGGCTCGACGGCTTGCCGAGTGAGGTGTGGTTCGTTCTGGCTGCGTCGTTGGTCGTGACTGTCGGATCGGCGATCGTGCTCCTCCAACGTGCGACCCGTGAAACTAGGGCGGCCGCGGCCGGCATCGGCGTTGCGGCGGGTGTCGCCTACGCCATGATCCTGATCCTCCTGGCGCAGAGCACCGGCGCCGCCACGGCCCCACACCTCGTCACCAATCTCTTGCTCATCGGCGCCCAGATCGGTTTCGTCGCCGTCGGGATAGTCACCAAGCAGCCGTCTCTCGTGAATGTGTCGCTGGTGTTCTTCGGCCTGACGGTGGTCACTCGCTACATCGAGGCCAGCGCCGGGATGCTCGCCACTGGAGTGTCGATGATGCTGGGCGGGGCGCTGATCATTGGGCTCGCTTGGGGCCTCGAGCGCTTCCGCCGCAATCTCATCACCCGATTCGAGTTGCGAGGTGAGTCATGACCCGCCGTGGCCGAGTGTTGTTCATCGTCATCGTCGTCGTGCAGGTGCTCGTCATCGTGGGCATGGCCACCGGGCGCGAACTGACGTTGCGAGGCGATCAGGACGTCACACTCCAGACCCGCCCCGTCGACCCTCGCGATCTGTTTCGTGGCGACTATGTGGTCCTGGACTACGAGATCGCCATCGTCGAGACGAACCGGACGGAACGACTGTTTCTGGAAACGGGCGACGCCGTGTTCGTCGAACTCATCCAGAGCGGAGACACTTGGGTAGCCGGGCGCGTCGGGCGGCAGCCCTTCGACGGGGCCGAGAGGTTCATCCGGGGCACCGTGGTCAGGGCAGGCACCGACACGGTGCACGTCGAATACGGCATCGAGGAGTATTTCGTCCCTGAAGGGCGGGGACGCGTCGTTGAGCGAGCGGCTGACGTCGACGTTGTCGTTGCCGTCGACGGCGACGGCGGCGCAGTGATTCGACACCTCATCGTCGATGGCAGGGTGTGGGACCCGTACGGGTAGGCACGGGAAACCCGGCCGGTAACCTCTGGATTCGACACAGCCGGCCGGCCAGACCAAGCCGGGCCCACGCACACGCATGCGCCAACCACGGGGCCGAACGGGTTGACCCTCCCGCTCCCGTCGTTATCGATCCGCCGCGTGTCGCGTCAATGGATGACGACGACGGCTCAGGCAGAATCGGACAACACCAACCGCAACCACTCCGGGTAGCCGCAGGCACGATCGAAGGCGAAGTCGAGGCCCTCGGTCATTGGTGAGTGGGTTCTCAGCGTTTGCCAGGAAGTTGCCAGGGCCTGGTGCCTTCCCGTTGTTGGGCCGAACGCCTTGAGACCGAGAGACCATGTATCGATCCCACCCGCCGCGACTTCAACGACCTCGATGTCGCATCCAGCGAAGAGCCGATTCGAGTGAACTGCGGGGAGAATGACTTCTCGATCAGTCGGCATGAAGCTTCGGGTGTAGATGACCTTGTGGACATCGACCCACGGCGCATCCGGCAGCTGCCAGGCTCCGTCGTCCTCAGCCGGTTCCCACCTGCTCCACTCTTCGATCCGACCATCGAGACCGCTCCCGAGATCCAGGGGCGCGTCGAGTGTCCGGCGCACCTTGACTTCGAGCGTCGAACCGTGGCGGCGCTTCACGCCGATGTCGTTGAGTCTGTGCAATTGATAGAAATCGTGCCGGTCTTCAACGCTGCCTAGGGTCCGTCCACCCGTGAACCAGGCCAAGACCTCCGATGGCAGCGGACCATCAGAGAACCAACGGATTTCGGAGGTGTTGAATAGGCCGGCGGTATCCACGCGCGAACCTGCGGCAACTGCCCATGACACCCAGTCGTCAGCTCCAGATTGATCATCCATCAGGTCTACTGCCTCCTCACGGTCATCGAACGGCATCAGCGTATCAGCCTGTGCGGCGCGCTGCGCCGTGAGCGCATCCATACCCGTCGACGGCACCGGGTGCACCGTGCTCGGTGCCTCTTCATCAGGCGCTGGCTGCGGGGCCCTGGTTGAGGCGGCGGATGGCCTCGTCGACAACCGCAGCCTCGGCGGCGATCGTCATCCGGGCAAACCCCGCGCCCTGGCGCCCAAACCAATGGCCGGGGCTGAGGGCGAGTCCAGAGGCGGCGAGCCACCGGGCCAGTTCTGGGACGTCGAACCCGAGTTCTCTGAAGTCGAGCCATGCCAGGTAGGTAGCTTCTTGCGGCATGACTCGAATACCATCGGTGAGCTTCTCCCCGAGTCGCTCGGCGTTGGCGGCGACCAGGTCGAGCAGACCGTCGAGCCAGTCGCCGCCGGTTCGATACGCCGTTTCGAACGCGGCGAGAGAGAAGACGTTGTTGCGTGTGAGGTGGAGGCGGTTGCTGGCAGCTTTGAACCACCCAGCGAGGTCGGCGCTGTCCGTGATGAGGAGCGTGTCACAGACTCCGGCGAGACCAAACGTCTTGATGGGGCCGTGGGTCGCAGCCCAAGTGACCCCGCTCCCGTGCGCTACCGTTGCGAACGGCACGAACACGTTCGGACGAAGAGCCAGATCGGCGTGGATCTCGTCGGCAACCACCGCCACAGCGTTCGCGGCGCAGATGCGAGCGACGGCTTCGAGCTCCCCCTTTGACCACAGCTTGCCGACCGGGTTGTGCGGATTGCACAGGATCATCAGCCGCACCTCGGGCCGGGCCGTGACTTCGGCCAATCCGTCGAGGTCCATCCGATATGCATCGTCGGTGAGCACGAGCGGGCTGCGCACCACGGTCCGGCCCGAGGCGCTGATCAAGGGCTTGAAGTCGGTGAACACCGGGGGCTGGATGACCACGCCGTCGCCTTCGTCGGTCAGCGCATCGATGAGGACCCCGATCGATGTGCCGACGCTGGGGCTGACAATCGTGGTGAGCCCCTCGCCGCTCCAGCCGTGCCGGCCTGCCATCCACTCCCAAAACGCTGCCTTGGCGGTGTCGGGTCGGGTTTCGTAGCCGTACCAGCCTGAGTTGGCTCTGGTCTCGATTGCCGACCGAATCGGCTCTGCCAGTGGCACATAGGGCTCGGCGATCCACAAAGGAAGCAACTCGTCTCGACCGAATAGGTCTCCTAGACGATCCCGGTCGAACGCAAGGGACCGCGAGCCTCCGAATGCCTCCACATCCATCTCGCCTGCTCCCTCCATCGGCGGTCACCTCTGAAGAGATGGTGACAGTCCTATCGACAATCGTCAATATGTCACGGGATGCGACTCGCGGCGACCGGGGTGCAGCTCCGGCATCCAACGGCGAGTATCCGAATGGGGAGGGACTCACGCCGGCCAGCCGATTCCGACGGTGGATTCGCTTGTAGCGGAGATCCTCGAGCACGATGGCAACGCGGCCGGTAGTCCCGGTGATGGTCGCGAGGACCAAAATGATCGGCACGATCAGCAGGATCGGGCCGAACAAGCCGCCAACGGCGCCGGTTGTGATTTCGTGGATCTGGGCTGCCATACCTCGCATATTGCGGGGTAACGACCCTCGCAACTATTGGGTATGCCCCCGATCCGACCCTGAGAAACCCTGAGACCGGCTCGGGGCCCACCCCATCTCAGCAGTCTGGTGATGGGTGCGCCCCAGTTGATCGCAATGCCTGCAGCGATGCAACTGGGGACACACCCGACGGTTGGACCGTCCTTGCTCGATGTTCAGACGACGTCGCGACGGTTGACGGCAACCAACCCGATGGCGGCAGGGACGAGAGCCCACAGTGCGATTGCCGCGATCGCCGCTGCCACAGCTGCGGCGTTGTCTGTTCCGGAGAGAACGTTGGCGAGGGTGCCCGGTACCCAGGTTGCGGTTTCGCCGGCCATTTGCACCGCAAGCGGCGGCAAGATGACGAGCGCCAGGAAGGTGCCGGTGACCGCACCGCCTGTATTGCGGACCAAGGCGCCAACCCCAGCGCCGAGTACGGCGCCGACGCCGCCGGCAAAAGTCGACGCCGCGAGGACCTGCGCCAGATCGGCCGCAGACACCATGAACCCGTAGTCAGTCGCCGAAAGCCCAAGTGCCATCGAGGCGGCGATCACACCGGCACCGACGAACCCGAGCACGCTGCCGGCGACGAAGGCCGCGGCGTATTGGGCGATGACGGCTTCGGGGCGACGGGGTGTGGTCAGGAACGTGAGCACGACGGTGCCGTGCCCGTATTCGCGGGCGAGGGCGATGGCGCCGAAGAGTCCGGCAATCACAAGCGCATTTGCAGCAAAGGCGATCAGTGACTGCTGGTCGGCCGCGGTGGAGATGAAGGTCTTACTGCCATCCATGTCGGTGCCAAACGCCACAGCGATGGCGTTCCCTGCGCCGATCACCACAAACACGATGAGAAATGCCAACGGCATCTTCGTGGTCGTCAGCTTGCGGAGTTCTGCCCGCACGATTCGAAGCCAGTTCATTTCTCCTCCTTTGTGTTGGACTGGGTTCCGCCATCCGCATCTCCGGTCCAAGCGAAGAAACGATCCTCTAGCGAGTCGTGGTGGCGAGATAGTTCGTGCAGCGCAATGCCGGCCCGGAAGGACTGCTCCCCGATCTCGTCGAGAGAGAGGCCACGAACGACGAGGGTGCCGGACTGCCCCGAATCGACGACGCCACCGGCCCCTTCGAGAGCGTTACGCAGCGCCTCCGGAGAGGCGGCCCTAACGATGGATGCGGATTGCCGCATCTCGGCCAGCGACCCTTGGGCGACCAACCGGCCCCCGTTGACGACGACGACATCGTCGGCGAGTTGTTCCACCTCGCCGAGGAGATGGCTGGAGACGAATACCGTGTCTCCGGCCGCGGCCCGCGACCGCAGCAGATTGCGCAGAGTGCGAATTCCTTGCGGGTCCAAGCCGTTCCCTGGCTCATCGAGCACGAGCACCGGTGGGTCGCACAGCAGCGCACCGGCGAGTCCCAGACGCTGCTTCATGCCGAGCGAGTACCCGCCAGCGTGCCGGTTCGCGGCGTGGCTGAGCTCCACCAGTTCGAGGACCTCATCGACACGCTCGAGGGAGGTGCCGGTTGCGTCCGCAAGAATCCGGAGGTGATTTCGGCCGCTGCGCCCCGGATGAAAGGCATCGGCCTCCACGCTGGCGCCGACAGTTCCGGTCGGATTCGGAAGGTCTCGATAGGCGATTCCTCCGATCGTGGCACTGCCTTTGGTCGCTGAGGCGAGGCCGAGCAGAATCTTCATCGTTGTTGATTTGCCGGCGCCGTTCGGCCCAAGGAAACCCGTCACCCGCCCGGGTTGGGCGACAAACGACAGATCCTCGACGACGGCCGACCCGGAGTACTCCTTGGTGACGTGTTCGATGGAGATCGGGTACGACTGAGCTGCGGCCGCACCCCCGTCGCTGTTGGTGGCGGGCTCGATGGACATTGGGTACGACCGGTCTGTCGGCCCGGTCTTCAGGTCGGATAGCTGGTTCATTGCCCTCCTTTGGTACATGCGTTCAACGTAAGTACCTGAGGAGTGACTGTCTCCGGGCATCGGACGGATTCACGCCTCCGCCATTTGGGGGAGATCCCCGGTCCCCGCCGTCTGGGTATCGGCTGATACGGAGGGTGGGGTCAGAATCCGATGTCGCTGTCGCCGGGCTTGACCAGCCCGCTCTCATAGGCAAACGCCACCGCTTGAGCACGGTTGCTCAACCCGAGCTTGGTGAGAACGCTTGACACGTGTGACTTGACGGTTGCCGCACCGACGAACAGTTCCTCAGCAATCTCGATGTTGCTCGATCCGGCCGCCATCGCGACGAGGACTTCCCGCTCCCGGCTGGTGAGCCGATCGAGACGTGCAACCACCGATGAGTCGAGGGTCGGCGGCGTCGCAAACCGGCTGATCAGCCGTCTTGTCACCGACGGCGCCAAGAGAGCGCCTCCATCGGCGACGGTGCGAACCGCTGCCACCAGGTCCTCAGGCGAGATGTCCTTGAGCACAAACCCGCTGGCTCCTGCGCGGAGAGCCTTGTACACGTACTCGTCCGGATCAAAGGTGGTGAGGATCAACACCTTTACGGGCCAGTCGGCGGAATCAACGATGGCCTCGGTAGCGGAGAGGCCATCCATCTCCGGCATACGGATATCCATCAGGATCACATCGGGGCGATGGGTACGGGCGATCTCGATAGCGGCCGCACCGTCGCCGGCCTCGGCGACGACCTCGATGTCATCCTGCAGACCCAGCATCACGGCGAAGCCACTTCGCACCAGAGCCTGATCATCGACGACGGCAACCCTGATGGTCATTGGTCTCCTATCGGCAATCGCGCAAAGACCCGGAAACCGCCCTCGGGCCTTGGTCCGGCCTCGAAGATACCGCCCAGCAGACTCGCCCGTTCGCGCATTCCCACGATCCCCTGACCCGATCCGGGCAGGGTGCTAATCGCCGTCCCCGTGTCCGTCACCTCGATGTCGAGACAACCATCGGATTCCTCGACCCGCACCTGTGCCGAGGCATCGACGCCGCCGTGCTTGAGCACATTGGTCAGTGCTTCCTGGACGATGCGATACGCAAACAGATCCACCCTGACGGGGAGCTCGGACGAGACGTCCACGGTCAACGAGATGGTCATCCCGGTCTGTCCGAGCTGATCAACGAGATCGTGAACCTGGTTCAGGGCGGGCTGCGGGCCGAGCTCGCCGGATGTCGTCTCGGGACGAAGCACACCGAGAAGATGGCGGAGTTCGTCGAGAGCCCTACGCCCGGCTTCCTCCACCGCACCAATCGCCTCCACAGCGCGGTCGGGATCGTCGGCGACCACCAACCGGGCCACACCCGCTTGGACGGTCATCACGCTCACGTTGTGGGCAACAACGTCGTGGAGCTCACGCGCAATACCGGCCCGGGCGTCGGCGATCGCCCGCTCGGCCTCGGTGGCCCGCTTCCACTCGAGATACTCGGCTCGCTCCCGAGCGGCGGCCGCGTAGTCGCCGCGGATTCGGACCCGACGCCCCACGTACCACGGCAGCGTCGTAGCAACCAGCGCCGTAACTATCTCAGAGGCTGGGTCGCCATCCGTCACCTGGATGACCCCGACAATCGCGAGAGCTACGGCAAACGCCGCCAGGCTGACCCTCCAGTCCGGGACGTACCGGCCGACCGCATACAGCGACACCAGGATGTGAAGCACCGGATTGCCCGGATAGTCGAGCGCCGTCCAGGCAACCGTCATCGTGAGCGCAACCGCCAACACGGCGAGGGGCCAAGTACGCCGCCAGAACAAAGCGATGCTGCCGACGGCCAGCATGAGGAACCCGGCCGCGGGGATCTCGGAGATCGGGGTCGCATCCTGGGAAGCCACGTTCACAACACTGAGGACGAAAACAACGACCGGCACGGCGACGTCAACCCAACGCGACTGAAACGACCGGCTCCAGCTACTCAACGTTCGACCACGCTGAAAGTCGGCAGCCCATGGAGAGCCGCTGCACCCGAAGCATCAAGCCCTCCCGCTAGTGAGTAGCGAAGTTTCAGTGACAGGTCCAGCGCACAGGGTGTCGCTGCCATGAGCGGCCCCTCGCCTGGAGCCATCTCCAGGTTATTACCACCAGAGCCGAGATGCTTGCCAAGGCGGCATACGCAGGATCGCAAGGACGCAATTCCGACGAGCGCCCAGGCCTTCCTGCCATAACCATCGAGCCGATCGGCTCCCAATCGAGCGCTTCTAGCGCAGCCGGAGGGCCAGAACGTGAGCAACGCTCACGCCCGAGTGACCTCTGGCATGACGTAGTCACCGTTGCGGACGCTTGCTCCGGGTCGGTAGACCCTCATGAGGAGGTTCCAGCCGTCCGTGATGTCGAGGCGGTTCGGGCCGTGGTCGCAGTTGCCGTAGTGGACGGTCAAGGTCCCATCCTCGTTGTACGTCGCCGCTGTGCTATTGATGTTGCTGTTGTCCGAGAACATGTAGCCCTCGCCGTCATAGACGGTGATGCTCCAGAAGGCATCGTTGTCGGGGACCACGTAGGTCGCTTCGAAGCACCCTTCGGCCGGCAATCCGGGGAACTGGTTGATGTAGACGGCTTCAGTGTCCTCGGGAATCGCTGCGAGGGTCGCTTCGGCGCGGGCCCGAACGGCGACGCTCGCGACCGGGTTGACGGCGAGCTCGAGCAGGCGGGTGGTCGCGAGGAAGCGACGGCAGACCGATCGGATCGTCGTGGGGTAGTAAGTCGCGATGGCCGACCTACCCTCTGCAAGGTGCACCCGAAAGTACTTTCGGGGCGAAACGTCGCCTGGCAGGGGCTCGACGGCGCATCCCCCCCAGCCGATCGCCGTGAACCAGGGTCGGAGGGTCTTGACAGGGTCGGTCTCGCCTCGAGAGCCAGCGGGCACGAGGGTGTTT
>Ga0209567_10001200_pt1 | contig 13633 bp, 13 predicted proteins | sample COG_12_FD_184756 | JGI IMG/M metagenome (GOLD analysis project Ga0209567, IMG submission 184756) | Pelagic marine sediment microbial communities from the LTER site Helgoland, North Sea, for post-phytoplankton bloom and carbon turnover... | ecosystem: Environmental > Aquatic > Marine > Neritic...
CCACGGAGAACCTCGAGACGCTCGATGTCGTAGAGATCACCGAAGGCCTGGCCGGAGCGTCCGAGCACAACGCCATCAACAACCGTAGCAACGCTTGGCTCTGCCGCAGTACTGAAAGAAATAGTGCCTATTCCGCGGACCGTGATCGTCGAGTTACGGGTCGTGTTGCCCTTTCGATAGGAGACGGATGGAACCAGGGACTGCAGCCCTTCCATTCCGACGGCGTACGAATTCTCGATGGTCTCGGACGATAGAACCGATACCGAGACAGGAACGTCCTGCACATTCTCTTCGCGTTTGGTTGCCGTGACGACGATCTCTTCGATCTGTGCCGAGACCGGCATGCTGAGACCGAGCGCGATCACCGCGGTCAACAGTGAAACCGCCAGGCTTGCAGGCAGTCGTGACATTGCTGCTTTCATTGTAATCCCCCCCTAATATGGGTTACGTACAAGACCTATGTCTTATAGATGACTATAATACATAGCTTTGGTTCATCTTGGCAATGACGAAGCCCGACTCGCGGCGCTGGCGCCACTCACCCGCCTGGCCGCGCTGCCCGGCCAGGAACACGCGTTTCTTCTTGATAATCAATCAGCTACCGCGTCCAGATACGCCGAATCGATCTCTGATTCACAGGCAGCGATCGCGGTATCGAGCTTGGCAAGCCATTCCTCACCGTATTGCCCTACATACCAGTCGCGCATGCCGCTGGCGGCCTCGCGGAAAAGCGCTTTTTCCTCGAGCGTCGGCACGTACAAAGACCCGCCGGACTCCTCGAATTCGCGGTACGCATCGATTTCCCGACGTTTGATCACGCCACGTGTAACCGTTTTCAACTCCTGAAACCCGTCATAGACGATGCGCTGGATGTCGGCTGGCAGCTCCTGCCAGGTAACCTCAGAGAACCACCACATGCCGCCCATGTAACTGTGACCATCGAGCGTTACGAATTTGATTTGCTCGTGTAGCTTCATCCCGACGATATCCTGGATGCCGTTCTTGGTGCCCTCGACCACACCGGTTGCCAGTGCGGTATAGACCTCCGACCAGGCAACCGGCGTCGGGTTACCCCCCAGTTGCCGCACGAGTTCCTGCTGAACAGGCGCGGAAATCGTTCGGAACTTGCGACCCTTGATATCCGCCGGCGTGCGGATCTGGGCGTCGGTCGAGGCAAAATTCCGCCAGCCGCCGGTATTCGATACGGTCATCAGGCGAATGGACACCTCCGTATCAAGTATGGCAGCACGCATCTCGCCGATCATCGGCCCATCTAGCACGCATTCTGCGACGGCATCGTCGCGAAACGTATACGGGAGATCGAGAACCTGCCCTGGGCCGAAAATGCTGCCCAGGCTGCCGGTCGTCAGCATAAACACCTGCAGCACGCCGGTCTGCATCCCTTCGAGGCACTCGCGCTCATTCGAGCAAAACTGGCCCGATGGGTACAACTCCACTTCGGCACGGCCGTTACTGCGACTCTCGACATACTGTTTGAATACCAGTGCACCATCATAGTCTTCGTCTTCGGGTGAACCGAGGAAGGAAAATCGAATCGTGTACTCGGCGTCCGAATCGCTGCTTGAAACGATTGTTCCGCCAACCGACGCAACAAATAAACCGGCAAATATCGAAAGCAGTACCTGTCTTCTGCTCATCTGTTCAACCTCAGGCGAAACCGAGTAGCCGCGGCAGCGTCATCGACAGCGCCGGGAAATAGGTTATGAGAAAAATGACGGTGATCTCCACGGCCAGGAACGGCAACATCTGGCGCGCGATCGTTTCGACTTTCTCCTTCGATACCGACGCCGCCACGAATAACACGAGACCCATGGGCGGCGTCGCCAGACCGACCGTTACGTTGACGCACATGACTACCGCGAAATGGATGGGATCGACGCCCATTGCGACGAACAGCGGGCCGAGTACCGGACCGAGAATCAGCACGGCCGGTCCTGCGTCGAGGAACATGCCAACGACAAAAAGGAACAGGTTGGCGAGAAACAGCAGGATGTAAACGTTGTCGCTGGTTTCCATCATTCCGCTGGCGACCATCCCGGCGAGCCCCGATACCGTGATGATCCAGGCGAACACGACCGATGCGCCGACAAGCAACAGGATGACACCGGATTGCACCGCCGACTCGATGAATATGGACGGCAGCTCTTTAAAGCGCAGTGTACGCGTCAGGAACAGCGTAACGACCAGGGCATAAAAAGCCGCAACGGCCGCCGCTTCGGTGGGTGTAAAAATGCCAGCGAGAATGCCGCCCAACAAAATGACCGGCGTCAATAGTGCCAGGGCCGTCCGACGAAATGCCTGGCCACGCTCGCGCCAGGTCGCCTTACGCCCGGCGACCGGGTAATTGCGTTTCTTCGAGATGAAACTGGTCGCGACCATCAGGCCAACCGAAACCATCAGCCCCGGCACGAGTCCTGCCGCAAAAAGCCCGGCGACGGACACATTCATGATGAACGCGTAGAGAATCATGATGCCCGATGGCGGGATGATCGGGCCGATGACCGACGACGCGGCCGTGACCGCAGCAGCGAAGGGTCGTGAATAGCCGCTCTTCTCCATCGCCGGGATAAATATTTTGCCGAGTGCGGAGGTGTCCGCGACCGCAGAGCCCGACAGTCCCGCGAACAAGACCGACGAGAGGATATTGACCTGTGCCAGCCCGCCCCGCACGTGGCCGATCATCGACTGGCTGAATTCCACGATCGAGCGTGTAATGCCGCCCGAGTTCATGAGTTGCCCGGCGAGAATAAAGAATGGCAGCGCCATCAGCGGGAACGAATCCATGCCGCTGTAGAGGCGCGACAGCAGCGCCTTGAAAAAGACCTGGTCTCCCTCAAAGGCGAGACTGAGTCCGGGTCCGACCAGCAACGCGAATACGACCGGCATGCCTGCGGCCATCAGGAAGATAAATATCCAGAAATACGATAAAGCCATGACTGCTACTCGCCCTCCACGATTTCGCCTGCGCCGGCGACCTCGAAATCTTCCTTCGGATGCAGTATTGCGAGCACGTCACGAATCAGTAGTTCTACGCCGACCAGTAACATCGCACCGAACGCCACCGGGACCACGAAGAAGAACCATCCGACCTGGACCGGCAGGCTCGCCGCTCGTATGGCAAATCCACGATCGACCATTCCGAAGCTCTCGGACCAGAAGACGACAATGATCCAGATAACGAGCACATTCAGCGCGAGGTGCAGCAGTTGCCGCAACATGGGCGGCAGTTCGTCGGTAAACATCTGGATACTGACGTTGGCGCTGTTGCGATAAGCCCAGGGTGCGACGAGAAACGCGCCCCAGACCATCATTGTCTTCGACACTTCCTCGGTCCAGATCAGCGAATCATTGAGCACGTAGCGAAACACGATCTGTATGAGGACGATGCCCGTCATCGCTATCAACAACATGCCGGCTGTGTTTCGGGCGGCAATGGTGATCCATTCATTGACTGGAGCCAACACCCCGAGAGCTTTGCGCAGTATCTTGTCCCCCGGGTTCGTCATGACTCAGGCGATCTGCAGAACCGGCAGCTCCAGCCGGCTCGCTATCTGTCGCAGTGAATCAAGGTGATCGCCATAGGCGAGTGCGAAGTGATGTTCGAGGCCTTCGCACATAATCGTGGTGCAGACCTCGGAAACCGCTTTGTCGAACCGAATAACACCCGACGTGCCCGTGAAGGCCATGGGCGCACGCAGTACTTCGGCACCGGCAATCATCATTTTCTTTTCGTTCTTTGCCTGCGACAGGCGGGCCAGCGTGACGCGGCCGGGCTTGAGCGGAAACTGGTGCAGGAGCGGCATCCTGCGATTGGTGTGAATAGTGGCCTCCGCCTGCGCCTCGGGGTCGCACATCGACAGCGGCGCGAGGCCACAATGCCAGAGCACCGCCGTGTCATCGGCTTCGTCGACGTCCACGAGGTCCGCCATCCATACCGGCTCGCCCGCAAGTTCCTGCAGCATCAGGGTCGTGACCGACCCGTAAACGTCAGCCTCGCAAGCACTCGGTACGCCGGCCTGGTTCATCATTGCCATGGGCCCGCACGCCGCACAACCATAATCGACGAAAGTCTCGGGCCAGCAACGAACGGCGATACTGTCGGCATTATTCTCGTCAACGATATCTTCCAGCGCGCACAGCAGCCGGAAAGAGCGGTCCAGCTGTTCCTGGTCGACATCATCGAGGCCGGCCAGGGATTTGGCGGCGTCGGCGCGATGCGCGCTTGCCCGCTCGACCGGGGCTGACTTTGCTTTCTCGAAGGCGTCGGCGAGTTTTACCCGATCGACCGAGATACCTGTCAGCTCTTGCAGTTCGTTCGCATTGTATTCGCAGGTATCGAAACCTGCCGGATGCTCTCCGATGACGCTTACGCGTGCCTGTCCCAGTTTGTCCACAACCCGATCCGCTGCAGTATCGGCGTTACGCTCGACTCGCTCGGCATTGACGGATGAACTCTTGGGCGAAGCTGCAAGACCCGTAAGCCGATCGGCGATATCCGCTGCGTCCGGCGCCGAAAACAACCAGCGATACGTCAGTCCGGCCTTGCCCATCGCGTGGGCAGCGAGGTTGATACCGCAATAGGCATTGAGGCGCAGACGACCGCCGATTCGCGGCTCCGGCACACCCCAAATCGCTACCGGCACGTCGCTGTGTCGAGCCATCTCTATCGTCATCGACGCGTCGGTGAATGTAATCTGCACGATGAGCAGCAGATCGATATTGCCTTGCTCTTCGATCTCGGCGAGCGCAGCCTCAGCCTGCTCCGTGTCGCACGCCAACGTACGAGGTCCGACTGTCGCGATGCCCGCAGCATCGAGCGCCGCGAACGCCTGGTTTTTCATCTCCTCGGCGAACTCCATGTCAAATGTCGTCCGCGCGAGCGCGATGACTCCGTACTTAAGCATCACGTTTTGCTCTCCGTCACCTGTTGCGATAGGAATTCCTCGACGTCCCCGCGTGTTGCGCAGCCGGAGCGACCGCGACCGTTTCGGACTTTCAAAGCTGCCGCCGCGGATGCAAATGTCACTGCTTCATCCGTTGTATTGCCCTCCGCCAACGCCAAAGCGAACGCGCCGTGCCAGACATCGCCCGCACCCAGGGTGTCGGATACCTCGACGTCGAAAGCGCGCGTTTGAACCAGCTGACCATCCTCGATGGCAAGCGTTCCCTCCTCGCCACGCGTCACACAGCACCACGCCTCCGTCTGCCTGTCTACAGACCGCAATGCATCCTCGGCATCCTCGATGCCGGAAAATTCGGCCAATCCGCGTGCCGAGAACGCCACGTGCGTCGCTGCCCTGACAAGTTCACCGTCCCTGGGAACCGGCAAATCGGCGTCCAGAATAGCCGGCAGGTAATTCCGTCTTGCAAGGTTCAGGCCAACCAGCGCGCCCTCGGGCCAGCGCGTGTCGACGAGTACCGCTGCAATATCCAAAGGAGCATAGGCGTGCAGCCACCCGGGATCCGCTTCCATGGCTCCGTCGAGATAGTTGACGATCATGCGCTCGCCGGCGCTATCAACAAGCACGGCAGAGACCGATGAGCGCCGGCCACCCATGCGACGCATCAGTCTGCAATCGACCCCGTAACTCTCGAGTTCCGCGGCGATGATATTCGCCAGCATGTCATCACCGACTCGCGTCGCCAGTTGCGCTGTTCCACCGAGCCTGGATATCGCCACGGCAGCCGTAGCCGCGGGGCCACCGCCGAGTGATTCGAAAGCTGATGCGCGATACTTTTCGGCGGCCGTGGGCATTGCGTCAATCGAGAACACGAAGTCCTGAACGGCCTGACCAACACAAAGCACCGTCGCCATGCCTATCGACCAGCTCGAAACGAAGCTTGCATTGAGTGCTTAGCTAACATCGATGGCGTACACGACGTGGCGCGTGTCGCAGCGACTGATACGCAATTCTGCGCGCTGCCCGTTGATCGCGATCGCAATGCGTTCGATACGCAACATTGGCAGACCTGGTTTGATTCCCAGTTCTTTTTCATCGCCCTTGGTCGCCAGGACGGCTGTCAGTTCCTCTTTAGCCAGGACGATGTTGACGCCATAGACGCTTTGATACAGCGAGTACAAGGTATTGGGTAGAGCGTCCTGGTGATCGATTTCCGGAAACAACTTCAATGGCACGATGGATTTTTCACTGACGGCGCGCTCGCCATCGATGAGTCGCACACGCTTTATTTCGACGACCATCGCCCCTTTGGACAGGTGAAGCTTCTCGGCTTCGGCCGCGGTCGCGGCGCGCCGTTTACAGCGGGCCTCGGTACTTTCCGGCGCTGTACGCTCTCCGTCTGTATTCGGATGGGCCAGGCGGAAAAACCGGAAAAGGGAATGCTCCTGCGTGTGCTCGGCAACATAGGTGCCCTTGCCCTGGTGCCGCTGCACGAGGTTTTCGGCCGCGAGCGTATCGAGTGCCTTGCGAACCGTGCCCTGGCTGACATGCAGCTCCGCGGCGAGGGCCTGTTCGCTGGGCAAGACCTGGCCCGGCTGCCACTGGCCCTCGGCAATACGGCGCACGAGCACGTCATACACCTGCTTGTATAAAGGTTGGAAATCAGGAATCGGGTCCATCGCTCTCTCTTCAGTGACGTGTTCGCCACGCGCAACGGCTCTATGGCCGCTATTGCTCAACACTCATTGGTATTGTATCTTATATAAGACCTATTATCATCCGTCCCCCCAAGCTGCATTTCGGCCACGCCGAAGAACAGAAGAGCGTAGGAGTCAGGAACAAAATGAGTATTCCCCATCTGCTTGTCCACGACAAACAGGACAACGTTGGCGTCGTCGTCGTCGAAGGCCTGAAAGCCGGCACCGAGATGTTGTGCGTCGTCACCGAGGACAATTCGGATTTCCAGCTCGTCGTCAACGACGACGTGCCGATCGGGCATAAGGTTGCCCTCGAGGATTTGTCCGACGGCGAGACCGCCATCAAGTACGGACAGGATATCGGGCGCTTCGTTGGCAACACCGCGAAAGGCCATCACGTCCACACACACAATCTGAAGACCAAGCGCTGGTGACAGGAAACAACATGGCTAATCCAAGTACTTTCTTTGGCTATCGTCGTGAAAACGGGCGAATAGGTGTACGCAACTATGTTGTGATCCTTCCCGTCGACGATATCTCAAACGCCGCCTGCGAAGCGGTCGCGAACAACATCAAAGGCACGATGGCACTGCCGCACGCCTACGGGCGGCTGCAATTTGGCGAAGACCTGGACCTGCATTTCCGCACCATGATCGGCACAGGCGCCAATCCGAACGTGGCGGCATGCATCGTCATCGGCATCGAGCCCGGCTGGACGCAGAAAATCGTCGACGGCATCGCCGAGACCGGCAAGCCCGTGGCAGGATTTTCGATCGAGCAAAACGGCGACATCGAGACCATCGCGATGGCCTCCCGCAAGGCTAAGGAGTTCGTGCACCAGACGAGCGGCCAGCAGCGCGAGGAATGCGACCTGTCCGAGATATGGGTATCGGCCAAATGTGGCGAATCGGACACGACGACCGGTCTCGCATCCTGCCCCGCCGTCGGCAATCTCTACGACAAGTTGATTCCGACCGGCGTCTACGGCGTATTTGGCGAAACGTCCGAGATTACGGGTGCCGAGCACCTTTGTGCGGCGCGCGCCGCAACGCCCGAGGTGGGCGAGAAGTTCATGCGCACGTTCCAGGCTTACCAGGACGAGGTTATCGAACCCTTCAAGACCTCCGACCTGTCGGACAGTCAGCCGACCAAGGGCAACATCGAAGGCGGACTGACGACGATCGAAGAAAAAGCCATGGGAAATCTCGAGAAGATCGGCAAGCAGGTTTCGTATATCGACGTGCTGGAACCGGCAGAGGCTCCGGCGGCCGGGCCTGGTTTGTATTTCATGGATACGTCATCAGCCGCCGCCGAGTGCGTGACGCTGATGGCTGCCGCCGGCTATGTCGTGCACTTGTTTCCTACGGGCCAGGGCAACATTGTCGGCAATCCGATTATCCCGGTCGTCAAACTGACGGGAAATCCGCGTACAGTTCGCACCATGTCCGAGCATATTGACGTCGATGTGTCAGGCGTCATACGTCGCGAGATGACGATATCCGACGCCGGCGATGCGCTGACTGACATGGTAGTTCAAACGGCGAACGGTCGATTGACTGCAGCCGAGGCGCTGGGCCACATCGAATTTGTCATGACAAAGCTGTACAGAAGCGCCTGACGGGACTCTTTCGCGAAGAACCATTGTGACTGAATCAGTGAGACTGACGATAGCGGAGGCGGAGGAACTCTGCATCCGTGCCTTGCTGGCCAGCAATGTGAACGAAGCCAATGCTCGTTCAACCGCGACAGCGCTGGTGCATGCTGAAGCCGATGGCCAGAAAGGACACGGCTTGTCTCGCATACCGAGTTATTCGGGCCAGGCAATCTCGGGCAAGGTCGACGGACTCGCCGCACCGACCTTGTCGCGCCCGGGCACAGCCTTGATTCGGGTCAACGCACAATCCGGCTTCGCGTATCCGGCGATGGACATGGCTATCGAGACGTTGCCGACGATCGCCAACCTAACGGGGGTCGCGTCCGCATGCATTTATAATTCGCACCATCTCGGGCAGGCAGGCGCTCACGCGGAACGGCTCGCGAGTGCCGGTCTCGTGGCACTGGTTTTCTCGAATTCGCCCAAAGCCATTAATTTCTGGGGCGGTCGAGGTCCGATGATGGGCACCAACCCCATTGCGTTTGCTGCGCCGCGCACGGATGCGGCACCGCTCGTGATCGACCTGGCACTGTCCAAGGTTGCGCGCGGCAAGATTCTCGCGGCGAAAAACGCCGGCGAAAAGATCCCGGACTCCTGGGCGCTGAATGCCGATGGCGATCCGACCGACGACCCCGCCGAGGCCATGCAGGGCTCGATGCTGCCGATAGGCGATGCCAAGGGCGCCGCCCTGGTACTCATGGTCGAAATACTCGCAGCAGCGCTTACCGGCAGTAACTTCGGCTACGAAGCGAGTTCGTTTTTCGAGGCTGAAGGGGATTCGCCGGGCATAGGACACACGATCATCGTATTTGACCCCGCCATGTCCTCGGGCGGAAGTTTTGCGGAGCGTATGGATAACGTTATTGCAGCAATCGAGCACACGGATGGCGCCCGGTTACCGGGCACGACACGACTCGAAAATCGTCAGAAAGCGATTGACGATGGCTTGCTGATTACGCCGGCGCTGCACGAACAGATCACTGCCATTGCCAATTCCGGGTCACAAAATGCCTGACATCGTTATTTCAGAATTCATGGACAAGGACATTGCGCTCGAGGTGCTGGGTGACTTCGATGTGCAATACGAGCCGAACCTCGTCGACGATCGCGGCGCACTGCTCGCTTCCCTGGCCAACGCCAGGGCGATCGTCGTTCGTAACCGGACGCAGGTCGACGCAGAATTACTCGACCACGCACCCAACCTCGAGGTCGTCGGTCGCCTGGGTGTAGGACTCGACAACATTGACCTCGAAGCCTGCGAATCACGCAACGTCGCCGTCTGTCCGGCGACCGGCGCAAACGACGCCGCAGTCGCGGAGTACACAATCACCGCCGCACTCGTCCTTCTGCGTGGCGCCTGGAGCGCGACTGAGCGCATGGTTGCTGGTGAGTGGCCACGTACCGATCTCATGGGTCGAGAAATGTTGGGCAAACGTCTGGGGCTGGTCGGATTCGGCTCGATCGCCCGACAAGTCGCTGCGCGTGCCAGCGCCCTCGGGATGACTATATCCGCGTTCGACCCCTACCTGCCGGCAGACGATCCTGCATGGACGGATGTTAGGGCCGCCACATTGTCCGACCTGGCCGCGGACTGTGACGTCATCAGTCTCCACGTGCCACTGACCAACGAAACGCGTCACCTGGTCGGCGTCGAGTTCATCAGCAGCATGCGCGAGGGGGCGATACTCATCAACGCCGCGCGAGGTGGCGTCGTCGATGAAAGCGCCGTAGTCGAAGCGTTGCGCGAAGGTCGGCTTGGCGGCGCGGCGCTTGATGTATTCGAGTCTGAACCGCTGGACGGTGAGAGTGGTGCAGCATTTGCAGGGATTTCCAACGTGTTGCTCACGCCTCACATTGCCGGGATTACCAAAGAAGCAAATCAGCGCGTTAGTCTCGTGACAGCACAGAATGTGCTCAAGCATCTGCGTTAGAAAATCGGCAAGTCGCCTACCGTTGGCTTTCCGATCAACCGCAATCAGGGTTTGAGGAAAACAACCATGCGTCTGATCCTGTTGCATGTTTTTTTGCTCGCTTTCTCGGTAAGCGCATTCAGCGCGGACCATGATTCGAGACTCAACGTCCTGCTGATTATCGCCGACGACCTGAACAATGACCTGGGCACATACGGTCACCCCATCGTAAGAACGCCGCACATCGACTCGCTGGCCCGCAATGGCATGCGCTTCGACGCTGCTTATTCGCAATTTCCGGTGTGTACTCCGAGTCGCTCGAGTTTCCTGACCGGCCTGTATCCGGAGCAGATCGGTGTGGTGGAGGTCGAGCCCTATTTTCGAGATTACGCTCCCGACGTAACGACACTTCCCCAGCTCTTTCGCGAGAACGGCTACTCGAGTGCACGCGTCGGCAAGATCTTTCACCAGGGCGTGCCGAGTCAGATAGGAATGGACGGGGTCGACGACCCGCCGTCGTGGGATACGGTGATCAATCCCATCGGTCTCGACAAGGACGTCGAATCCCGAGTGAACTCGGTCTCGCCGACAGCACCGCCAGGGGATATCGGTGGCACCCTGACCTGGCTGTCTGTCGATAGCCGCGACGAAGCGCATACGGATGGCATCGCGACGACGGCCGCCATGAAACTGATGGACGACCTGCATCCGGACAGAACCGGGAAGCCGCTCTTTCTCGCGGTCGGATACTATCGTCCGCACGTTCCGCTAATCGCCCCCAGCAAGTACTTCGACTTATATCCACTCGGGGACATCGAGCTCGTGCCGGCGCCAGCCGACGATCGTGCCGATATTCCGATTCCGGCGCTGGCCGATCGTCCGCACCAGGCGGACATGACAGAGAATCAGAAGAAGCAGGTGACACAGGCCTACTATGCGTCGGTCTCATTCATCGATGCACAGGTCGGCAGGCTGTTAGCCGAACTCGATCGACAGGGACTCGCGGACAACACCGTGGTCGTATTCATGTCCGATCACGGTTTTCACCTGGGTAGCCACGGGTTGTGGCAAAAGACCGACCTTTTTGAAGGCTCCGTTCGTCTACCGTTGATCATGTCGGTTCCAGGCCGTGCGAATAAAGGCGCTGCAAGCTCGTCGATTGTGGAGCTGGTCGATCTTTATCCGACGCTGGCCGAGCTGGCCGGATTGGAAGCCCCGGCCTACCTGGAGGGTAAAAGCCTCGTGCCGATCCTCGATGACCCTGCAACGGAAGTTCGCGACAGCGCATTCACAATGGCCAGCAGCCGTGCCTGGTGGACCCGGCCCGAATGGAAGTACCGGGAAATTACGGGATATACGATTCGGACGCCGCGATACCGTTACACGGAGTGGGGCGACGGCGCATTCGGCGTCGAGTTCTACGACTACGAGAACGACCCTGGCGAACTCCATAACCTCGCGCATGATCGATCAATGGCGTCGACGCGCTTCAAGCTTGCGCGCATGCTGGATGCTCGCAGGAAGGCGGTGCAGCGGCCGCCATGCAAACTCCCGTGTCCCTGAGCCTGCGTCAAAACAACATCCGCAAACTGACCACGCGCCATTTCGACGTGCTTGTTCTGGGTGCCGGAATTAACGGTGCCGTTTCGGCCGCCGCCCTTGCCGCGAGAGGCGTCAAGGTAGCCTTGATCGACAAAGGCGATTTTGGTGGCGGCACCAGTTCACAGTCGTCGAACCTCGCCTGGGGTGGAATCAAATACCTGGAGACCGGTGAACTGGGGCTGGTGTCCCGCCTCTGCAAAAGCCGTAACCATCTGGTGAGGAGCTTTCCGTCCACGGTCAAGGAAATACGTTTCCTGACGACCGTACAAAAAGGATTCCGATGGCCGGTCCCGTTTCTCTACCTCGGAACAATGCTTTATTGGCTGATCGGGCGATTCGCGACGAAAGCACCGACGGCTCTGTCTCGTGAAGGCCTGGGCCGGCGTGACCCTCGCATCCGAACCGAAAAGGCAAGTGGCGGTTTCGAGTATTCAGATTGTTACCTGCACGACAACGATAGCCGGTTTGTATTTTCGTTCGTACGGACGGCAATGAACTACGGTGCTGTCGCTGCAAACTACGTTGGCGCTGCAGCTGTGACTCGTAAAGACGGTCGTTGGGTCGCGTCGATCCGAGACGAAATCGACGGCCTGACCGGTGAGGTCGAGTGCGATGTGCTGATTAACGCCTGCGGACCCGAGGTCGATCGAGTCAATACCATGGCCGCAGAAAAAACGAAGTATCGACACGTATTTTCGAAGGGCGTGCACCTCATGGTTGATCGCACTCCTGATCGATCCCGCATTCTGGCGTTTTTCGCCAGTGACGGGCGCCTGTTCTTCGTTATCCCAATGGGCCCGAAAACTTGCATTGGAACAACGGATACGCAGGTTAGCGATCCAGGGGTAATGGTCGACGACGACGATCGCGATTTTATCCTGCGTAACGCGAATGAATTACTGAACCTTTCCGAACCTCTGACCAGGGAAGACATCATTGCGGAACGGTGCGGGGTTCGTCCGCTCGCGGTGAGTGGTCAATCTCACTCGGCGAACTGGGTCGAGCTGTCCCGCAAGCACCATGTGGAAGTCAATGAGCCCGACGCTCACATCAGCATATTTGGTGGCAAGCTGACGGACTGCATTAACGTCGGAGAGGAGATTGCCGAGATCGTTGCCAATCTGGGTGTGAAGTTTCCTGTCGAGCCAAGACGTTGGTATGGCGAACCCGATGTAAAGGTCAAAGAGGAGTTCGTTGTGCAGGCCAAATTGCTGGGACTCGATGACCTGGCGGACCCGAGGTCGTGCGAGCCGCTGACGGAACGGCTATGGCGTCGTTACGGCGCGAATGCCTTCGAGATGTTAGAGACCGTGCGGGAGAATCCGCGTAACGCCGATCGTTTGCTGGAGCATGCAGAGTACCTGCGCTGCGAGATCGAACAAGCCGGACGGCGCGAGATGATCACGAAGCTTGAGGATTTTCTTAGACGACGCTCGAAGATAAGTTTGGTGGTGCGACGCCGCGACATCATCGACGACCCTTGTCTGCGGGAGCTCTGCGAGATTCTGTTTGGCGATCAGGCGGATGCCAAGTTGCGGGAATATACAGAGCAGACCCGGCAAACCTGACTGGTTCTATTGTTTCTGGCCCATGGCCTCGGCGCCGCGCATGATCATGCGTAACTGGATAATGGCGGTCTCGACATGCCGGTCGCGCTCCTCGGCCGGAGTGTCAAGCAGCGCGATACCCGCCGTGAACAGGATGGCGACCATCGAATCTGCAGCGATGCGCACGTGACCGAGCGGTACGTCACGCTCGCGCGCTTCATCTTCCAGGTAGTCCGCCAGGTCACCGGACATGGTCTGCATTAGCCGCTCGGCGGCTCGTCGAAACTCGGGCTGCCTCGAC
>Ga0209567_10001201_pt1 | contig 13631 bp, 11 predicted proteins | sample COG_12_FD_184756 | JGI IMG/M metagenome (GOLD analysis project Ga0209567, IMG submission 184756) | Pelagic marine sediment microbial communities from the LTER site Helgoland, North Sea, for post-phytoplankton bloom and carbon turnover... | ecosystem: Environmental > Aquatic > Marine > Neritic...
AGAATGCCGTCCTCATCAGCCCTGCTGAGCAGACGCAGATTGGCTTCCTCACTATCTTTCAGCCGCACGTCGTGGGGGTAGGTGCTTTTCAGTCTCGCCAGGGCGGCAATCGGATCTGTCATGTTTCGTTCTCCTGTGTTCAGGCTTCGGTCGCGACTGGACTGGGTGATTGGGCGTGGGCCGCTGCCAACAATTCGTTGAAGGCGTCGTCGACGCCACTGGCCATGAGCTCGAGATCGGGCATCAGTCGCGGATCGCAGATGAAATTGAAGTAGAGGTTCTGGTTATAGCTGCCCACCGCCACGCCATACCCCAAGGTGCCACCAAGCATAAGGACGCCCAGATTATCCAGAACCTTGTGTCCGGCGAGGTACTGCGATACCTGCACGCCGGGTACATTTGTGCAGGTGAAGTTGAAGCCGAGCAGGGGCGGGCGCGGCACATTGCTCGGCAGCACGGGTGCCGGAAAACGAGCCGCAAGGCGGGTCGGGTCGAAAGCGGTGCCGACAAGCAAGGTCGGCGCCATGGCTATCGGTGGAATCGACGGGATGGACTCCGTCAACAGTTCCATCGCCTGTGCTTCCCGGTTGTGCTTGATGTGCTCCATTTCCCAGCGAACTTTGTCCAGGCGCTCGACGATGGGCTTTGGGGAGGTTGAGACGATCGGAAAGATGCCGGATACCCGGTTGCCAAGGGCGCCGTGTTCGTCCTCCCGGCGCACGCTCACCGGGCACATCAGCCGAAAGTGTCCACCTTTTACACGTTCTCCATGGTGCTGCAGGTATCTGGCCGCGGACTCGGCAGCCAGGGCCACCACAACATCGTTTATGGTGCCGCCAAATGCGCGCCTGATCAGGCGGAAGTCTGCGAAGCGGTATTTGCGCCAGCAGAAATCACGCTTCGGGCCGACGACGGATGCGTTCCAGGGTGCGGTGATGACTGGCTCGGCAACAAATCTCGTGACGGATTCCGTCGCACGCCATAACAGTTCGCGTCGTTCTTCGCCCCAGGCATCCGATCGCAGTGACGGGAATTTCAAGGCCGCTTCCGCGTTCTCGCGCGCCGCTTCGGTAGTCAGCTCCATCGCCGTAGCGGCGGATTCCAGCGGCACGTTCAAGCCGGCCGTCGGAGTGGACCTTCAGCTCAACGCGGCCGCGATCGTTGAGAAAGCCGCCCGCCCGTTCGTCTATTTCGAAGTATACGGATTGACTCCAGGGGGCAGCTACCGCGGCGAGATCAAGCTGTCGTCCACCTGGGTCTCACGCGGGAGGGGTGAGCAGTTCTCCGGCTCGTACCAACCGTTTCAGATGCAATACCGTGGAAGCGTTCCTGCCGACCCGACCACACCGGTACGGGCCGTAATGAGGCTCGACACGAGGAACGCGGAGCCCGGACCGTATGAGGTCCAGGTTCGGGTGACCGATCTCGCGACCGGCCAGCAGAGCGAGATCCGCAAGACCAAACTGAAGATTCGCCCGGAGACGACGCGATCGGCCCCGATCACGGAGGTCGATGTGCGGATTGACGGGGGCTCAGAGGGAAGGTGAGGATGACGAAAGTGATTCCAGGCTCCTGGCGGATTACGGTGATTGCCGCTGCTGCCGCACTGTTCGGGTTGATGGCTTCCGTCGAAGTGGCCGGCGCACAGACGATGCCGGCCCAGACCTACTTCGATCTGACGAACCAGGGCTACGAGAAGCTTGCGAAGCGGATCTCGAAGAAGCTCGAACTTCGCGCGGACCCGGACGACGAGGCTGTCGAGTCGCTCCTCGAACGTTGGGAGCGAGAAGAGGGCGGGCCGGACAGGGGTTGGGACTACGTGACCGTGACCCGGTTGTGGCTACGGGCCGGCAATGCGGCGCGGGCCGAGATGGCTCTCATGGAGGCCGAGGAATCCGGTGAAGTCCCCGCGCCGATCCTTCTCCTGGACCAGGCGCGCGTGGCGTTCCTGGCCGGCCAGATGGATCTCGCTGCGGAGGCCTACTGGAAGGGTTGTGAGGCGGCCGGAGAGACGGCCCGCAAGGAGTATTGGCTCGATATCGAAGTGCTCGCGACGCCCGCGGAAATGGACGACTGGGATCGCCTGCGACGTCTGCCGATTACTCAGACCGACGTGTGTGCCTACCTGCGCCACTTCTGGAATGAGCGCGCACTGGCCTCGGCGCTCGAGGTCAAGCAGCGCCTGTCCGTCCACTACGCACGTACCCGCTTCGCACTCGACAACTACCGTCGCCGTGGCAGCAGGAAGGGACCGACGTTCTCGAACCGTCTCGGCCGACCCACGAACTCGGCATATGACGATCGGGGACTTCTGTACGTCAGAATGGGTGAGCCGGACCGGACCACGGAGTTCGCCGGCAATCCGTCGATCGGTCAGGACGCGGTCAGCGCCGAGTGTTATCAGCCGAACGAGACGTGGGGCTACGACTATCCGGGCAACACCCGGGTATATCACTTCTCAGCCAATTCCGGTGCGGACGACTACTGGCTGGTCGAGAACCTCGGCGCCGTGTACCGGTGCGGGAACCCGGCTGCCTCCCTGGCGGGAACGGCAGGAGTGTCAGGCGGCGTGCTGTCGCCGGTGAACCAGAGCAGCCCCGTGGTCATGGCCTCGATCGCATCCCTCGTGCTGCAGGACCTGTATCGATCCCGACAGGGGGTGGACCCCCGGTATGCCCAGATCGCCCAGCAGATGGACGACCAACTCGGTCAGAACGTATACAACCGCAGCACGACCTTTTCGACCGGGTCCGAGGCGCTCGACGCGCAGCGAGCCCTGGCCCAGGAAAGGGACTGGACGGTGTCGGACGGGATGTTCGCCGTCGATTCGGTCCCCGACCGACCTCCCGTGGCCACGGATACGCGCCTGCTCGTGGAGGAGCTTCAGTTCCTCAGTCCGCGGGAAGGTGTGAACCGGGTGTGGATCAACGCCGTGATCGAGGCCGAGCGGCTTACGCCGATCACGCTTCCGGGCGGGCAGTTTCGATATCGGGTAGAGGCCCGCTGGGTGATCGTGGATGGAAACGGCGAGTCGCAAATACTCAACTCTTCTTTCGAAGCGACGTCGCCCAGGAAGCTCGGACGTGACGAGAGCCTCCCGGTCCGCATGGCTGCCGATCTTCCACCCGGGGAGTACCGATATGCCCTTCTCCTGCGTGACAGCCGGCTGGCCCCCGGGCGCGATCAGCTGTCAGGCAACTACCGCCGGGTAGACTTGATCGTTCGAGAACTGAGCGCTGGGGCTCCGGCCCTCTCGGATGTCGCTGTCGCGGCGGATTCCGGTGGAGTGTGGTCGCCGGGGGCCGGAATATACTTGCGCCCGAACCCGGCCCACCTGACCGGCGGCGACGGGGTGGGATACATCTACTTCGAGGTCTACAATTTGACGCCGGGCGGCGAGTATACGACCCATATCCGCCTCGAGCCCGACGAGGACGACGCAGGGGACGCGTTCGAGTTGTCCTTCCCGGGTGCTGGCAGCACAGACGCGAGCCGGATGTCCCGCCGGATGCTTCGCGTCGATCTGCGGGATACCGATCCGGGCCGCTACATGATGCGGGTGACGGTGACCGACAGCGAGACCGGCGCCTCGACTCTGCCGTACTACACGCCGGTGACGGTGAACCGGGCGGTTCGCTGATCGAATGATAGCCGTGATGGTTGAAGTCGCGGCCGCGCTGGTGTCCGGAAGAGCCAAGCGAAGGGTAGCCGTCTGCGCGCTTCTGGTCATCTGCGGCTCGCCCTCCGGTGCGATCTCCCAAACCATGCCCGGGCCTGCCTACCATGACTTGATGGCTGGCGGCCACGAGCGCCTGGCCCGAAACCTCACATCGTTGCTTGACCTGCGCGCGCACCCCGACAAGAATGACGTCGAGACCTTCCTCGATCGGTGGGAACGTGACGCCGGGGGCCCCCGGTCGGGCTACGACTGGTTGGCTGTCGCCCGCATGCGGCTCCGGGCCGGCGAGGCGGACCGGGCGGAGTCGGCCCTGGAACGGGCCGAGGGCAGGATACCCGAGTCCCTCATCCTGGTCGATCGTGCGCGGATCGCCTTTCTCCGCGATGAAGTGTCCGGGGCGGACGACTACTGGGCCGCGTGCGCGATCGCTGACGAGGCGGCATCCACCGAAATCTGGCTGGACGTGGAGGTCCTGGCGACTCCCCTGGAGCTGGAGGCGTGGGACGGGTTTCGCACCCTGCCTGCCGGTGAGCGAGACGACTGCTCGTTCTTCAGGCGCTTCTGGATCCGTCGCGCGGCGGCCGCGGGAATGGGAGTCGACGAGCGAATCCTGTCGCACTACGAGCGAGCACGGTTCGCGCTCGAACACTACCGGCGGCGCGGTCGCGTCCGGCCCCGGTTCGCCGTCCGCCTCGGGCGTCCGACGAATTCCGTGTACGACGATCGCGGATTGCTGTACGTGCGCATGGGCGACCCCGACGAAGTGGCGATCCACGGTGGCAGCGATTGCATAGAGCCCAACGTGTCATGGGCCTACGACCGTCCCGGCGGGTACCGGGTGTACCACCTGTCACCTCTAGGCGGCGCCGATGACTGGTACCTTCTCGAAAACCTGGCGATGGTGTACCGCTGCGGGACCTGGGACAGGAATCCCATGGTGGCCATCTCGCCGCTTCTGCTCGACGTTCCTGGCCCCCCGTTCCACGACCTGTACATGTCCCGCATGGGCCTCGACCCGCGGTACGCTCGAATCGCCAATCACGCGCTCAACCTGACAGGAGACGCCTTCGCGGGCTCCCAGTTGGCCGAAGACCTGACCGTGGAGCGTGACCTGACGTGGGACGACGGAGAGTACGCGGTCGCCGGCGTTCCGGAGCGTCCCGAGGTAGACCTGAGCCTGAATTTCGCTCTCGAGTGGTTGCAGTTTCGTGCTCCCCGGCCGGGGCTCACCCGCATCTGGTTGAATGGCCTGGTCGATGCTTCCGCGCTACTGCCGGTGGAGCTGAACGGGCAGGTCGTGTACCGGGTACAAGCCGTGTGGACTCTCGTCGACGAGTCGGGCCTCTCGTATCGGTACATCCCGTCGTCGTTCGATCTCCCGGTTGACGGGCCGCTGGACGACGAGGCGGGTCTCTCGCTCCGCGAATGGGTCGATATGCCGCCGGGGCCTTACCGGTGGATGCTCGCCGTATCCGATGCCAGCGCGCCCGTGGAGGAGCAGAGCGAGAAGGTTCGGGGCGGCTTCGCCGGGGGGGACGTGGTCGTCCGCGACCTCGGTTCGGACCTGCCGGTACTGTCTGACGTCGCAGTATCTCCCGATTCGGACGGGGCCTGGTCTCCGGCCACCGGCATCAGTTTGAATCCGACTCCGGCGCGCGTTACCGGTGACGACGGGGTGGCGTTCATCTACTACGAAGCCTACAACCTCACTCCAGGTGGTCGGTACGAAACGAGAGTCGTGCTCCAGCCAGAAGGAGGAGCCCGGTCATTCGATCTGTCGTACCCGGGCACCGCGCGACGTGGCGCCAGTATCGTGACGCGTGGACACCTGCGGATCGATCTGGCCGCTTCTCCACCCGGCCGCTACGAGATGGCGGTGACCGTTCGAGACCTGACGAGCGGGCATGTCACCTTGCCCGTCCGGACCGATATCCTGGTGAACCGGGACTGATCCGCCGGTCCGTCTACAGCTCGAACTCGGCCTGTGTCTCGCTCTCGAAGTCTTCTGACCATTCCGGGCCCGAATCCGTCCCCTCCAACCGCGATGCAGCGTCCAGTATCAAGCCGGTCTCCGCCTCATCTGTCTCCGTCCTTTCACCTCCCGAGGAGATGCGAAGCGGGTGGACGGCTATGATCGGACCGGCCCTTTCGCTGAGCGCGTCGATTCGCACCGAGGGGCCCCGACGTGGCTTCACGGGCAGGGCCTCCACGGAGATCGGGACGATCTCGCCGGATGCCATTTCGGCCATGCCGAGATCGCCGGGATGCACTGCGAGGATTCCAACGAGTGATCCCGCCCGGTCCGTGTCCGGAAGGAGGGCCATGCCCTTACCGGCCCGCCCCTGTCGCTTGAGCTCAGTGAAAGGAACGCGCTTCCCGAAACCTGCCGCCCCGACGACGAGCAAGTCGGTGTCCCGACGGGGAGCCAGGGCGGCCACCAGGCTGTCGCCCTTGCCCACTTCGATCCCTCGAACTCCACGTGCCGTTCGGCCCATGGTCCGGACCTCGTCCTCGGAAAAACGAATCGCCAGGCCTTCCTTCGTCGCGAGCAGGAGATCGCCAGTCCCCACGCTAGGACGCACCATCATCACTTCGTCACCCTCGGACAGCCCGATGGCTCTTATCCCGCCAGACCTCACGTTGGAGTACTCGGACAGCCCGGTTCGCTTCACCTGGCCATCCCGTGTCACGAACAGCAAGAACTTCTCGTCGTCGAACTCCGGGACCGGAACGACAGACACGATCCGGTCGCCGGGATCCAGTTCCACCAGGTCAGAGATCTGTTTGCCGCGCGAGCTCCGCGTGCCCCGGGGGAAGTCCTTTACCTGGACGGAGTGAACGCTGCCCTGGGCCGAGAAAAGCAGGATCTCCGTGGACCCGCGAGCCACGAAAGCCTGGCGCACGAAGTCGCCGTCCCGTTCGGCCATGGCTTCTGCACCCGACATTCCCCCGCTGCCGCGGACGGCCAGGGCCTTGGCGTATCCAAGACGGCTGATCATCACGAGGGACGACTCGCCGCTCTCTCCGGACGGGAGCGGAAAGGCCTCGCTCTCGTCGAGGATTTCAGTCCTTCGATCGTCTCCGTAGCGGACGACGAGTTCCGCCAGCTCGGATCGAAGAAGGTCACGGCGGGCCGGGTCCTCTTCGACCACGTGACGCAGTTCTTCGATACGGCCATGCAGGGCCTCCAGTTCTTCGACCAGCTTCTTCCGCTCGAGCTGGGTGAGGCGAGCAAGGCGCATGGCCAGTATGGCCTCGGCCTGTCGTTGCGAGAGACCGAATTCCGCACACAGCCGGTCCGCGGCCGACTTCGGCGAGGTGGAGGCCCTGATCAACTCGATCACGCGGTCGATGTGATCGAGCGCCGTAAGAAGACCCTCCAGGACGTGGGCCCGGTCCTCCGACTTGTTGAACTCGAACACTGCGCGGCGTCGGATCACGTCCAAGCGGTGGTCCACGAAGCACTGGAGCGCTTGCTTGAGATCCAGTTGCTCCGGCTTCCCGTCCACGAGGGCCAGCATGATGACGCCGAAGGTGCTCTTGAGCTGTGTCTTCAGGAACAGCGTCTTGATCAGCTTCTTGAGGTCAGCGTCGCGCTTCAACTCGATCACCAGGCGCACGCCGTCGCGGTCCGATTCGTCACGCAGATCGGTGATCGCATCTACTCGACCGCTGCGGACGATCTTGGTGATCTGCTGTATCACCCGAGTCTTGTTCACCTGGTACGGGAGTTCGGTCACTATCAGCGACGTCTTGCCATACATGCCCTCTTCAAGGTGAATGCGGGCCCTCATCTCGACGAGACCGCGCCCCTTGCGGTACGCATCTCCGATTCCTTCCCAGCCCCAGATGTATCCACCGGTAGGGAAGTCGGGGCCCTCGACGAGCTCGACGAGGTCCTCCACGCTGCAATCCGGGTGTCGCACGAGGTGGTCGGTGGCGGCGGCGAGCTCCCGCAAATTGTGGGGAGGTATCTTCGTCGCCATTCCCACGGCGATTCCGTCGGAGCCGTTCAGCAGGAGGTGGGGGAGGCGCGCCGGAAGGGAGGTGGGCTCCTGCAGCCGACCATCGAAGTTGGGGATGAAGTCGACGGTCTCATGGTCGATGTCGCTGAGAAGCTCCATCGCCACCCGTGCCAGCTTTGCTTCCGTATAACGGTACGCGGCCGCGCTGTCTCCATCGATCGAACCGAAGTTGCCCTGCCCGTCGATCAGTGGATAGCGAAGCGAGAATTCCTGCACCATGCGTACGAGAGTGTCGTAGACCGCGCTGTCTCCGTGCGGGTGGTATTTTCCAAGCACATCACCCACCACCGTGGCGCACTTCTTATGCTCCCGCTCCGGGAGAAGGCCGAGCTCGTACATCGCGTACAGGATGCGGCGGTGGACAGGCTTCAGACCGTCCCGGGCATCGGGGAGAGCCCGCTGGACGATGACGCTCATGGAGTAGTCGATGAAGGAGTCGCGAAGCTCCTCCTCGATGAGCCGGGTGACGATTCTCTCGTTGCGGGCAGTCGTTTTCACGGTAAGACGGCGCGTCCTTTCGGCACATGAAGGGTCCGACTTCGAGTCATGGTCGGATTGTCGCGGGGAGTGTCGCGGGGCACAAGAGCCGACGTGGTGGAAGCGAGGACCGGTGGGAAGTTCAGTCGACCAGGAGTTCGGCCGTCTCGCGCTGGGGTTCGCTGGGCGCGGACGGCACCGCTAGAAGGGTCGCGGGCGCCCGGTCATCGTCTGGAATGTGGAGGACCATCGTTCCAGCATCGGGAGCCGTCGCGGGATCCAACGGCCGGGCCCGGCCCGTGGCATCGATCGCCAGCACTCGTCCGTCCGCAAACAGTCCGGCGAGCCACACTCCGTACCCGAGCCAGGCCGTGATCGGGTCGATGTCGCCGCCGGCAATCGCCGGCTCGAGCTCGTCCCGGTACCGACGGCTCGCTTCCTCGAACGCCGCCGGATCTACTCCCTTCAGGCGGACGAGGAGTCTCCGGTAGGCCGGCCGCATGTCGGCCAGGCCAGCGCTCTCGAGCGCCTCGTCCGTCCGTCCTCGGGCCCCGTCTTCACTCACCGGCGGCCATCGAATCCAGGAACTCGGTATTGTCGGCTGTCCGCCGCAAGCGGTCGAGAAGGAACTGGATCGCCTCGGCCGGCGGCATGTCTGCCAGGAAGTTCCGAAGCAGGTAGATGCGGTTCAGTTCGATATCATCAAGGAGCAGTTCCTCGCGCCGGGTGCTGGACCGATTCACGTCGATCGCGGGATAGATGCGCTTGTCCGCGATCTGGCGATCGAGCAGTACCTCGCTGTTCCCCGTCCCCTTGAACTCCTCGAAGATGACCTCGTCCATGCGGCTGCCGGTCTCGACCAGGGCCGTCGCGATGATCGTCAGGCTGCCACCTTCTTCGATGTTGCGCGCCGCGCCAAAGAAGCGCTTCGGCTTGTGCAGCGCGTTCGCATCGACGCCGCCCGACAGGATCTTGCCGGAATGGGGAACCGTGGTGTTGTAGGCCCTCGCCAGTCGGGTGATGGAATCCAGGAGGATTACGACGTCCTTCTTGTACTCCACCAGGCGCTTGGCCTTGTCGAGCACCATCTCCGCGACCTGCGTGTGGCGATCTGCCGGCTCGTCAAAAGTGGAGGAAATGATCTCGGCAGCGACGTTCTCCTCCATATCGGTGACTTCCTCCGGACGCTCGTCGATGAGCAGAACGATGAGGTAGACATCCGGGCTGTTCTCGAGGATCGCGTTGGCGATCTTCTGAAGGATGATCGTTTTTCCGGCCTTGGGCGGAGAGACGATCAGCATCCGCTGTCCCTTGCCGACCGGTGCCATGAGGTCCAGGACCCGCATCGAGATATCGCCATCCTTCATCTCCAGGCGGAGACGCTCCTCGGGATACCGAGGGCGGAGATTGTCGAACGCGATGCGGTGTTTCGCCGCCTCCGGGTCGTCCGTGTTCACTTCCTCGACCTTGAGGAGGGCCAGGTAGCGCTCTCCCTCTTTCGGCGGTCGGACTCGGCCCATGACCGTGTCCCCTGTTCGCAGGTCGAAGCGCTTGATCTGTGACGGCGAGACATAGATGTCGTCCGGGCCGTACAGGTAGTTCCAGTCCTGGCTGCGCAGGAATCCGTACCCTTCAGGCAGGATCTCCAGCACCCCCTCGCCCCGCAAGACGACATCGGAGTCGAGAAGATTCTGCTCGATACGGAATATCAGATCCTGCTTCCGAAGACCGGAAAAGTTGGCGATACTCAACTCCTCGGCCATCTCGTGCAGTTCTTCAATGGACTTGGATTTCAGTTCGGCGATGTCCACGGGGTACTCCGGTTGGTTGGGGCGGTCAGTCGATGCCACGATCTGACCTCGCCGCTGGGCAGCTTGTCATACAGAGATCAGCTCAGATAATGGTCGTTCAGCGGTCCGAATAAAGCAGGTTCGGTGAGAGTCGGGTGGTTGACTCTCATATAACCGGATCCGGGACCGCGGTCAAGATCGCGGCCGGGACCACCAGCGTATACGTTCGCTACCGGTCGCAGTTCCACCGGGCAGATGTATCGCAGGCTTCGGATGCGATACGTACGCGGAGGCGAAGAGATGGCACGACACAATCGGGAGGCGCGTGGTGTCGACCAATTGGGAACGCTGTGGCGCATCAGCTACCAGCCCGACTGGTTGAGTCGCGTCAAGATATCCCGCCAGCTTCCCGGCGACCGGCGGCGCTCGATGGTCACGCTGTTTCGGAATCCCGCGCGCAGGGCGGAGGCTTCTCCGGGAAAGACCGTGCGCACGGGACTTTCGGCGGTGGACGGCTCGGCAGACTTCAGGGTCTCGGTCGAGGATCCGGATGGGGTCGTGGAGTCGGTGGTCGTGGTCACGCGAAGGAAGCGGGGTCGAAAGACTGAGGTGGTCAAGTACATCCTCGAATCGCGCCTTCCCCCGCCTCGCAGCTGACGGGTCCCGCTAAAACAGCTTGAAGCGAAGCCAGCGCCACGGTTTCCGCCGCAGCTCGGACTTCAGGCTATCCAGCTTGGCGTAGAAGGCCTCCTGCTGACGGGCGATCTCGTCGTCGTACAGGACTCTTCCGGCCGTTCCTTTGCCGGCGAGTAGATCACGGTCCAGGCGGTCGAGGTTCGCCGAGATCCGTTCCAGGCCCTCGGCGAGGCCCATCACGGCCTCGGTGACTTCGGCGGCCCGTTCCTCTCCCCGGAGGTCCCTGAGGGTGCCGGCCATGGCGGAGAGGGTCGCGCCCAGGGAATCGGCGGCCAGGCGTGCCGGGAGGGAAGTCTCCGCTCGCAGAGTCGCTGAAATGAAGCGCGCGTGAGCGGCCATGACCTGCATCTGAGCGATCAACATCGTGTCGCGTCGAAGTCCAGCTGCCGTCCCCGGACCCTCCGCCAGCCTTTCGGAAAGCCGCTGTGACAGGACCACAAGCGTGTCCACGGCCTCGCGTGCCGAACTCGCCAGGGCCAGGAGGTGATCCGTCGATCGGACGACCGGAACCGCGAGCGTGTCTGCGAAGTCGAACGGCCCGCTGTCGGGGCTGCCCGGATCCAGCTTGAGAACCACCGGTGCAAGGAGCGACGAGCTGCCGATCGTGGCCCGGGCGTCCTCTCGGAGGAACGGCACCGCAGCCCAGTGCAGTGTAGCGTGGACCACAACGCGGCTCTCGGCCCGCCCCTTGGGGTCGTCAAAGTACACCCGGGTGACTCGGCCGGATGGGGAACCGGATACCCACACGTCGGCTCCAGGAATCAGGCCCCTGGCCTCGGCGGCGAGCACTACGATCTCCGGTCCCTCGACCAGGGCCCTCCTGATCGTATCGAGGAAGAACACCGTCATGGAGATGGTGATGAGACCGGTGAGGATCAGGACGCCGGGTACGTAGGCCCGCCAGCGCTCAGGTCTTCGTGTCGGCCTCAAAGTCTTGCGCCAACGGCGGACGATCGCGATCCATCTTCGGTCGCGGAATCAAACCTGTGGGGGCTGATGCTTCGTCTCGGGAACATTGATTACAGCAACTGTTATCCGATTCACGGTCCAGTTCTGGACGGAGACCGTCCAGATTGGCTCGACGTCGTCGATGGCGCGCCTTCTGATCTCAATCGCCGCCTGGCGACGGGAGAGCTGGACATAGCTCCCGGGTCCAGCATAGAGCTTGCCCGGCACGCGCGCGAGTATTCGGCCCTCCGCGGGTTGTGCATCGGTAGTGCCGGTCCCGTCGAAAGCATCATCCTGGTGAGTCGCCTTCCGCTGACGGAGCTCGACGGTCGAAAGGTCGGTCTCACCACGGCCTCGGCCACGTCGCGGTGCCTTCTGCGAATCCTGCTCGAAAACCGGCTCGGGGTGACGCCCGCCTGGACGGACTTCGACCAGGGGAAGGCCGATCCACTGCGATCGGACGAGGGCGATTTCAGCGCGGCCCTGTTCATCGGAGACGTAGCCCTGCAGCGCGAGCGCCGGCCCGGAGAAGTGTACGTCGACTTGGGAGCCGAGTGGACTAAATGGACGGGGCTACCGTTCGTGTACGCGCTGTGGCTGGTGACGGACCGCGCCGTCGGACGGAGGGAGACTTACGACCTGCACCGGCTGTTCCTGGCCCGTCGCGACGCGGTGTCCGCGGACGCCGCCGCGCTTGCCGAGATCGCGGGCGCCAGGTACGGATTTCCGCCGTCCAGGCTTCGTTCCTACTGGTCCCGGATCCGCTACGACCTGGATGATCACATGCTCGCCGGACTTCGCCACTTTCTCCATCTTGCCGCCGAGATCGGTGAAGCCCCCCCGGTAGAGGGTATCAGATTGGTCCCATGACGTCCCCTCCAGGAACTGTCACAAGTCATCTTCCCAGGCGGCGCTCTTTCGCCAACACTCGGGTTGACCGAGGGCGCAGCGGCGCGCCCGCAGAGTGCAGCCATCGAGGAGGAGGCGGAGATGAGTCGTTCGGTTAACCGGGTCATCCTGGTAGGAAACGCGGGGTCCGACCCCGACGTTCGAGAGACCCCAACGGGTAGCACGGTCGCCCACCTGTCCCTGGCGACGAACCGGGTATTCCAGCACAACGGGCAGGAGCAGAAGAAGACGGAATGGCACCGTCTCACCTTCTGGGCCGGAGCGGCACAGACCGTCGAGAAGTGGGTGCGGAAGGGAACGCGCATGTACGTCGAAGGGCGAATCGAATACGGGTCCTACGACCGCGACGGGGTGGCCATTCCGACCACCGACGTGATCGTTCAGGAGTTCGTGTTTCTCGATCAGAGGGCGAACGGAGACGTCAATGCAGTCGACCTCGAGCTCGAAGAGTCCATGCTGCTTGACTGAGTACGTTGCGCACTTCCCACGCCGGTCGCCAAACTAGGGAAGAGTTCCAACAGCCATGGAGCGGCGATGGCGTCAGGCCCAACGCAGGCCGGTCCCGGTGACAGCGATCCGCTCGGGGGAGTAGCCGAGTGCGAGCAACTGGATCCGATAGACGTAGCGGTGACACCGTCGCGCCGGGTGCTGGTTACCGGCGCGACCGGTTTCATCGCCGGTCACCTACTTCCCCGCCTTGCTTCGCGGGGTCATCGCGTCCGGGCTATGTGGAGGGGTCGCGAGGGGCCTGGCCGGACCAGGGCGCCGGGAATCGACTGGGTGGAGGGCGACGTGACCCGTCGAGACACCCTGGCCCGCGCGACGTTCGAATGCGACGTGATCGTACACCTCGCGGGTTGCAGCTCGGCTGGGCCAGGCGGCAGTCTCGAACAGGTAAACGTGGTCGGGACCCGCAACCTGCTACTTGCCGGACTCGACGCCGGAGTCGAGCGCATCGTGTACGTGAGTGCGCTCGGCGCGAGCCCGGCGGCCGGTCCATACTTCCAAAGTCGTTTTCAGGCTGAAGACGCCGTGATGTCCTCGGGTGTCGAGCACGTGATCCTGCGACCGGCGGTCGTCTACGGTCCGGCGGACCACTTCGTCACT
>Ga0209567_10001203_pt1 | contig 13616 bp, 14 predicted proteins | sample COG_12_FD_184756 | JGI IMG/M metagenome (GOLD analysis project Ga0209567, IMG submission 184756) | Pelagic marine sediment microbial communities from the LTER site Helgoland, North Sea, for post-phytoplankton bloom and carbon turnover... | ecosystem: Environmental > Aquatic > Marine > Neritic...
GAAGCGCAGGCCGCGGCAGGGAGGATTACGGGTGGGGGTGGGCGGGCGGTGTAACAAAAAGGGGTCTGACCCTTTTTACGACCACGCGTCGCGATTGCGTTCGACGAATTCCGACAAGCTCGTCGCTGGGCGTCCGAGGATTTGGGTGAGGGCTGGATCTAACGCCGCTTCTCCGCCCTCCTTGGCGTGGGCGAATACCGCTAGGCCCGCCTCGACCAGCCATGGAGGCGTTTCCATTTGGAGCATCATGTCTCGTGCCTGCTCTTCTTCGATGTTGATGTACGTCACAGGTTTGCCGAGCACGCGGCCGACCTCGGCGGCGACGCCCTTGGCGCCGTAGGCGCGGCCGCCGGTGAGCACGTAGGTCTTGTGGTGGTGAGCCTCGGGGTGAAGCAGGCATCGTGTGGCGGCCTCTCCGATGTCTAAGGCGTCGATGTACGAGATGAGGCCGTCGCCTTGAGGGACGATGATCGATGACATGTTTCGGATCGTTTCGGCCTGATAGCGGATGAAGTTCTGGAAGAAGGAGCAGGGGCGAAGGACCGTCCAGGTTGCGCCCGATTTCCGCACCGCATCGTCGATCTGGCGGTGCCAAGCTCGGAGCTCGGACTGCTCGTCCCAACCTGCAGACCGCGACGACAATCGGACGATGTGCTGGACGCCTCCTTCGATGGCGGTGTCCAGCACACGGCGCGAGGCTGCGACTTGATCCTCGATCAACGGTGTCATGAAAAAGAACGCGTCGATCCCCTCAAAGAGAGACGGTGAGATCGTTCGGTCCTCGAAATCGAGAAGCACGACGTCACCTGCATCCGGCAGGACACTCGCGACGGGGCTCGACGCGCGCGCACCCACGCGAACCTCGGCGCCACGCGTGAGGAGCGCGGCACAGACCTCACGACCAACGGTACCGGTCGCCCCCGTCAAGAATGCGCGCACTAGCAGGAGTCGCCGAGATCATCGCCGACCCGAGGTGGGCCCGCGCGATCCCAGCAGTCGACACAAAAGGCCACCCACTCACAACCGGGAACGGGGTGTACGTGCATGTGGGTCCCACAGGAAGCACAATAGAACAGCCCCTCTTCGTCGCCAGCTCGAAAACCGGCCCTCAGAAGATCGCCACGGGTCGCAATGCCCCAGCCGCCGTCACCGCCCCGTACGATCAGCGCCCCGACTCCCTTTTGGCACATCCGGACGCTCGCGCACTCCGCAGTCTCGTAGGCGCCGATCGTCACCGGTCGTGACATGTAGTTGCGGACGGCACGCCTCGGGAAGGCATCCGCGAGATCGCACCGGACGCAGATGACGCCTACTGGAAGACGCCCCTCGGTGACCACGAGATGTTGAACCCCAAAGGCAGAGGCTACCCGGAAGGCTTCAGCGACCGGACTGTCCGGGGTGATAGTCACCGGCTTGTTACTCATGACGTCAGCAACACGCATACGGCCCCCTCAAGGATTGTGGTTCAGACTCGGCTTGAGACGGAGATTGGCAAGCAAGCCAAACGAAGAGAGTTTGATGACACTACCAGCATCCCTGCCGTTTTCCTAGCCCCAGAAATGGACGTGAAACTCTGAACCAAAACCGGATCTAGGGTGCTAAAGAGACGCTGCGATGCCCACGGAGTCGGAGTCTCGAACGCCCAGGGAAGAACCACGACTCTTGTCGCGCGAGTTCCTCCTGCTGCTCGCATCGGTGTCGTTCTTTGGCTTCTCGTGGTCCTTCTACTTAATTCTGCCGAAGTTCTTCGCGACCGAGCTTGGCATGGACGCCGCGGGGATTGGGCGCGCAGTGGCAGTCGAAGGCCTCAGTGCGGTCGCGGCAACCCCGATCGTCGGGTGGTTGGTCGATCGCTATGGCCGCCGGCCCTGGCTCGTGTTTGGCAACTTGATGCTCGCGCTCACGGGCATGATCTATCTCTTCGTCGACCACGACGGCCCCCTACTCTACCTCGCGCAGGCGTGTTGGGGGCTCGGCATGGTGATGGGTTTCAATGCCGCCGGCACCATGACCGCCGACATCGCCCCAAGCGGTCGCATGGCGCAGGCGCTCGGCCTGTTCGGCGCAGCAAACCTCGGTATGAATGCCGTCTCGCCGACGATCGGCGAGATCCTCGCTGACACCGCAGGCTGGAAGTACGTCTTTGTCGCCAGCGCGACTGCTGGCGTGCTCGCCACCCTCCTCAGCACCCGCCTGAAAGAACCGCCGCGACACCAACCACAAGAACACGAAGCGCGCCGTCCCATCTTCGGTGGCCTGCTGCTGCGCGTATACGGCGCAACCTTCGTGATGACCGCCGCATTCACGGCGCTGTTCACGCTGCATCAACCGTTTGCCCTCGAGCTCGGCGTGACCGAGGTGAGAAGCTTCTTCATCGGCTTTGCGATCGTCGCCCTCACAGTGCGGCTCGGCGGAGGGCGCCTCATCGACCGCTTCGGTGTCCTTCGCTCCTCGGTCGTTGCGTTTTGTCTGTACTCCGCCGTGCCTCCGTTGCTCGGCATTCTCGGCCCGGAACATCTGTTCGCGATCGGCGCCATGATGGGCCTCGGACACGGCATCGCCTACCCTGCGGTAACGGCCCTCGGGATCGAGCGCGCGGACGCATCGTCACGGGGCATGGTTGTTTCGATCATCCACGGCGCGTTCAACGGCGGTCATGCATTCTTTGCATACGCCCTTGGTCTGGTCGCGGCCACGTGGAGCTACGATGTCGCTTTTTGGATGGCCGGCCTGGTGACTTTGAGTGGAGCGCTACTTTTGAGCCTGTTTCGAGGCGGAAAAGTCCTTTAACGACGACACCAAACGCCCCTCTTCTGGTAGGTTTCCGGCGGGCAGTTGGACATGGCAGCGAAGAAGAAGGACGGCAGCGAGCACGAAACCTCCGAAGCGACGACTAAGCTCAGCCGCCTCCTCGAAACCGAAATCGAGCTGGAGGCAATGCTCAAGAGCGCCAAGGAAGAAGCGAAAGGGATCGTCGAAGCGGCCCAGGTGGCCGCGGACACCCGCGTCAAAGAGTTCGAGTCGCAGCTAGAAGGAGAGGAAACTGAGCTCAGGGAGCGAATCGCGCGCGACCGGGACCAGACGATCAACTCGATTCAGAACGACGCCCGACAGGAAGCCAAACGGCTCGACGAGCTCGACGATCCCAAGGTCACGGAGCTCGCCCGCCACGTCATCGACCTGCTGGTGGGCCGATCCGACTCACGAGGTTCGCGTTGATCCTGAACATGTCCCGTATCCGGATGCTCGGCCCGAGGGAACAGCTTCAAGCGGTTTTGGGCCGCGTGCAGGACCTCGGCTTGGTTCAGCTGGTCGAACCCGCCGAGACCGAGTCCCTGAGTCTTCTGGGGCTCACGCCGGAACAGGAACGTCACGTTCGTGGCGTTCGCAAAATCGTCAAAGATGTCGACGCGGCGCTCGAGCTTCTCGGGGAAACACCAAGGCCGCCGAGAGTGGCCCATGATCTTGAGCTACCCCGCGCCGCCTTGATCGCGGGAAGATGCCGGAGAGAGCTCGAAGGGCTAGCCGAACGGCGGCAGGGCCTCGAAGAGGAGCGATCTCTCATCCTGAAGTTCCGTCCATTCTTCGCAGCCTTTCGAAAGATCGGCGACTCCGGTCTAGACCTCGACGGCATTCGAGTCTTCTACTTGGTTTTGAAAGAGGACGGAGAAGAGGACCTCCGGCGGATGCGCGCCGCGTTGCGCCAGGCCCTTGGTGATGGCTTCGAGCTACTGAACCAGCCGTCGGATTCGGGCGAATCCGCCATGCTCCTCGCAGTGCCATCGGCCGACGCCATGAAGGCCGAGCAACTGCTCAGCGAAGCGGGCGTGCAATCCCTTTCCCTCCCCGATCAATTCGGGGAAGAGAGCGTCGGCGCGACCATTCAACGCATGCAGGCGCGCCTCCAGGAGCTTCCGGACGAGCTTGTGACGATCGAACGAGAGCGAAGGCGAATCGCGCAAGAGCAGGGACGCGATCTCGCGTGGATTCAAGCCACCGTTCGAGATCATCTCGCGACCTTCGCGGCCGTGGAGAAAGCGGTCGTCACACCGCGTGCGTTCGTTCTCGAAGGGTGGATCCCGAGTGTGGCGCGCCCCGACCTGGACCGCCAACTCAGAAAGTCGTTCGGCAACCAGGTGGAGATCGAGGCGGTGTCCTCGGAGGAGTGGGCCGGCGATACCGTACCGGTCGTTCTCAACAACCCTCGCCTGTTTCGTCCATTCGAAGCGATTACGAGGATGATGCCTCTGCCGAAATACGGAACGGTCGACCCGACGCCGTTCGTCGCGATCTTCTTCCCGATGTTCTTTGGGATCGTGCTTGGCGACATGGGTTACGGAACGATCCTCGGGCTCATCTCGCTCATCTTGCGCCTGCGGTCAGGGTCCGACACCACCCTGCGCTCGGTTTCGGAAATCGGCATCGCATGCGCGCTGTTCACGATCATATTCGGGTTCTTGTACGGAGAGCTCTTTGGCGATCTCGGACACCGGATCGGGCTCCATCCGATCATCTTCAATCGAGAAGAGGCGTTCTTCCCGTTCATGGGCTTGGCCGTCGCGCTCGGGGTCGTTCACATCGTCCTCGGCTTGCTCATTGGCGCGGTGAAGATGTTTCACGGAGACAAACGGCGCGCGATAGGAAAGGGAATGGCGGCATTGATGGTCGTTCTGATCGCGCTCGCGCTCATGGCTGCGTTCGACATGCTTCCCGAACGATTCTTCACGCCACTGGTCATCGCCGCGTTGATCGCGCTTCCGATCTTGATCATCGGCGAGGGAGTGCTCGCGCCGATCGAATTGGTTTCCACGCTTGGCAACGTGCTGTCGTATACACGTATCATGGCAGTCGGCACCGCATCGGTCATGATGGCCGTCGTCGCCAATCGAATGGTCGGTGCCTTTGGCCCGGTCTGGGTGGGCGTCCTCTTCGCCCTCCTCTTTCATCTGATCAACTTCGTCCTGGGCGTGTTCAGCCCGACGATTCACATGCTGCGACTTCACTATGTGGAGTTCTTTGGAAAGTTCTACAGCCCGGGCGGTTCTCAGTACCGGCCCTTTCGACATTGGTCCGCGCGCGAAAGCGCTTTTGAGAAGAGGAGCAAGTGATATGAATTTGGATATGGTTTTTCTCTACTTGAGTGCGGCTTTGGCGGTCGGCATCCCGGCCCTCGCCACGGGCTGGGCTCAGTCACGCATCGGCCCAGCGGCCGCTGCGACCTTGGCGGAGAAGCCCGAGCTCACGGTCATCGTCGTGCTGTTGATCGCCATTCCGGAGACCGTCGCGATCCTCGGATTCGTGATCTCGGTCTTGATCCTCATGCAGGGAGGAGGCTGAGAGACACATGGCCACGTCCGACCTCAACAGCGAATTGCGCCGCAGCGCCGATTGGACGGCCGAGTCCATTCGTGGCGTGGCGCGGGCGGACGCGGAGCAGATCGCATCGGATGCCGACCGGCTCATCGGGGACAGACGAACAGAGGTGCTGAAGGGTAAAGAAGCCGAATACGACGGGGAGGCCCGTGTTGCGATCGCCGCCGAAAGGCACGCGGCGATGCGCGCGGTGCTTCTCGCCCAGACGCGTGTGGTCGATCGCGTGCTCGAACGAGCCCGGGGTCTTCTTCCCGAAGCCACTCGAAGCGAGACCTACTTGTCGACCCTCGGGAGCGAGCTCAAAGGGGCACTCGAGTTCGTCGATGGCGAAGGCGCCGTAGTGCGTTGTTCCGCAGAGCTGGCACCTGCCGTGCGGGAGGGGCTTCGTGATCGACCGGAGGTCAAGGTGGAAACCAGAACCGATGTCGGCCCCGGTTTCGTCGTCGTCGGGGCGGGAGGATCGGTTCTCGTAGATGGTCGCCTCCAAAAGCGTGTCGACCGGCTGGCGTCGGTGCTGGCGATCGAGATCCACACACGCCTCGAGGAGCCCTAGCGATGGCGCGATACCTAGGTGACATCAATACGCGCGCACGGGGGCTTCGGACTCACCTGCTTCCGGCAAGCGAGCTCGAGCGGCTCGCGCGCGCCACGAGCTTGCTAGCCCTTCAGAGAGAGCTCAGCGGGCTTGGATACGTGCGATCTGACGCACCGGCCACCGCGGCAAGCCTGGAGAAAGCGATCAGGCGACACGCTGCCAGCCAAATGAGGATACTGGATCGCTGGTGCACCGATGATCGGCGAGCAGCCCTGGCCGTGATCTTCGAGGACGAAGATCGACGCTCGATTCAAGCCATTCTGCGCGGCGCGCAACAGGCCACGGCAACCGAGGCCCGCATGGCGGGACTGGTTCCGACGACGAGCCTCCCCGAAAGAGCCCTGCTGACCCTCGCAGGCCAGCCAACGCCGACAGACGTGATTCGGATCTTGGCGCTGTGGAATCACCCCTTCGGCGCCCCTCTGGTCGCCGCCGCCAGTGGGCCCCATCCATCGCTGTTCGAAATCGAGGTCGAGCTTCAGCGCACGTTTGCGCGCAGAGCATCGGCCCGCGCTCACCAAGGCGGGAGCCAACTCGTGGAATACGTCGAGCAGGTCGTCGACGTGATGAATACGTGGTCCGCGCTGCTGCACTTCGTCGAACGGGATGCGTCCATCGTCGATATGACGTTCGTGGAGGGGGGACGTTGGCTCACTCGGGACGTGTTCCAGAAACTCATGAATCTCGACACCCGCGCCCAGGTCGAAAAGCGTCTTGCCTGGGAGCTCCGCAAATCCCCTTTGGCGAGCGCGTTTCGCGAAGGGCTCGAAGATGTCGCGCAGCTGGAAAGCGCGATGCTACGCGCGCAGATCGACTGGCAGAACCGGGCGGTGCGGATCGACCCGAGCGGCGCCGCACCGATCATTGGTTTCGCGATCGAGCTTCGAGCCGAAGTGCTCAATCTCAGAGGCATCATCTGGGGCGTTGCGCTCCGCGCGCCTGCAGCGTTGATCCAAGCAGAAATGGTGGTCGCATGAAGGGCGAGCAGCTCATGGTGATCACGAGTCCCGGGCTCAGTGCCGGATTCGCCTTAGCCGGCGTGCCGGTGTTCGAGGCCAGCGACGGCGCCGACGCTGCCCGGCAGATCAGTCACCTAGTGGACGACATGAACGCAGGCGTGATCATCATGGACGAGCCGCTCTACGAGGATCTCCCGGAAGAGGTCAAGCGAGATCTCCGAAAGTCTGCGCACCCCGTCGTCATCCCCGTGCCGGGACCCGATTGGACGACGGAGACCACTGCGCACGAGTACATCGTCGAGATCCTCCGGCGAGCCATCGGCTATCGGGTGAAGCTCCAATGACCGAGGCACGGATCATCCGAGTGGCGGGCGCGATCGCGGAAGCACGGCCACTAGGGGACGCCGCTCTCTACGAGCTCGTGGAGGTTGGCAACCTGCATCTCCTGGGCGAGGTGATTCGGATCCAAGACGATGTCGCAACGATTCAGGTGTTCGAGGAGACCAGCGGGCTCGGGCTTCACGAACCGGTGCGCAGGACTGGAAGCTCGCTGATGACCCAGCTCGGGCCGGGCCTACTGGGCTCGATCCTGGATGGAGTTGGACGCCCGCTACAGGGGCTCGCGGAGCGTTCGGGCGACTTCATGGCTCCAGGAATGACCCTGCCGACCCTAGACCCGGAGACCCGTTGGTCGTTTGCACCAAGCGTCAAACCGGGCGCTACCGTATCGGGCGGCGACGCGTTGGGGGTAGTCGAAGAACGCCCGGGAATGAACCACAAGGTTCTCGTGCCGCCTGGTCTGGAAGGCCAGGTCGCGGAAATTCAGGAGGGGAGCTTCACGGTGTCGGACACGGTCGCTACGTTGGACGACGGCACGAAGTTGTCCCTGTCCCATACTTGGGCGATCCGAGAACGGCGGCCGTTCGCTCGCCGCCTCCCGGGCGACCGCCCATTCATCACCGGACAGCGGGTGTTCGATCTGCTCTTTCCGGTCGTCGAGGGCGGTTCGGTCGCCGTGCCGGGTGGCTTCGGCACCGGGAAGACCGTGATCGAACAGTCACTCGCGAAGTACGCGAAGGCCGACATCATGGTTTACATCGGGTGCGGCGAACGCGGGAACGAAATGGCGGAAGTGCTGCACGACTTCAGCCTGCTCACCGACCCCGAGACGGGCCGATCGATCATGGATCGAACGGTCTTGATCGTGAACACCTCGAACATGCCCGTCGCCGCGAGAGACGCGTCGGTCTATCTCGGAATGACGATCGCCGAATACTACCGAGACATGGGCTACCATGTGGCCATCCTCGCGGATTCCCTCTCGCGTTGGGCCGAAGCGCTTCGCGAAATCGGCGCCCGCCTTCAAGAGATGCCCGGCGAAGAAGGATACCCCACATACCTGGCGAATCGCATGAGCCGTCTGTACGAGCGAGCCGGTCGCATCGAGTCCGAGGGGACGCCGGCACGCACGGGCGCGGTCACGTTCATCACCGCGATTTCTCCGCCCGGCGGTGACTTTGCCGAACCGGTGACTCAGGCATCGTTGCGGGTCGTGGGGGCACTCTGGGCGCTCGACGCAAGCCTTGCACACCAACGCCAGTTCCCCGCCGTCGACTGGGACACCAGTTATAGCCTGTACACCGATGGCACGGCGGATTGGTTTGCTCGGGAGGGCGGCCCCGATTGGTCGGAGCTGAGGGTTGAAACGATTCGCCTTCTGCAGCGGGACCGCGAGCTTCGAGAGATCGCGGGGCTCGTCGGCGTCGATGCGCTCGAGGACGCAGACCGACTGGTGCTCGAAGGCGCGATAGTCGCGCGCGAGTTCCTGATCGGCCAAAACGCATTTCATCCACACGACGCGTTTTCGACGGTGGCCAAGACGTACCATCTGGTGAAGCTTCTCTGGGAGTTCATGCGGGCCGGCGAAGCGGCGCTCGAGGATGGCGTGGGCTTCGAAAAGCTCGACCTCCCGTCGGTCCGAGGGGCGTTTAGTGCTGTAAAAACTTCGGCGCTAGACACGTTGGACTGGAAAGTCTTGGACGCCAAGGAAGCGATCTCGAAGATGGTGGCGCAATGAAACGACTGGATGCAGCGGTTGCGCGGACGTATTCGGGCGCGGCTTCGGCGGCTGGGCCGTTGCTGTTCGTCCGTTCGACACGGCGCGCGAAGCTCGGGGAGTGGGTTCGCATCGCAGGCGAAGGTCAACAGGACCGACGGGGCCAGGTCATCGACGTAGGCACTGAAGTCACCGTGGTTCAGGTGTTCGAGGACACGCTTGGCCTCAAACCCGCGGAAGCCGCGATCACCCTGACCGGCGAAACCGCCACCACCGTGGTTGGCAAAGACCTGCTCGGACGCGCGCTCAGCGGTACCGGCGAGCCGCTCGACGGTCTGCCACCTTCGATCGGCGAGGCCCGCCTTCCCATTTGGGGAGCACCGATCAATCCCGTTCGAAGGCAACACCCCTCCGATTTCATCGAAACCGGGGTGTCCGCAATCGATGGGATGAACACCCTCGTCCGCGGCCAGAAGTTGCCCGTGTTCTCCGCTCCAGGGCTCCCCGGGGTCGAGCTCGCTGCCGACATCGTCGAGAACGCGCGCCCGGCCCGCGGCGAGCCATTCGCGGTCGTGTTCGCCGCCATCGGAATCACCGAGCGCGAGACGCAAACGTTCGTGTCCCGTTTTCGCGAAAGCGAAGTGATGCAACGCACGGTTCTCTTCCTCAACCAAGCGAGCGATCCGACGATCGAACGCTTGCTCACCCCTCGGGTCGCACTGACGACGGCCGAGTATCTGGCGTTCACGCACGGGATCCACGTCCTCGTCGTCATGGCGGACATCACGCACTATGCCGAGGCCTTGCGCGAAGTTGCAGCCGCGCGAGAGGAGATCCCCGGACGGCGCGGCTATCCTGGCTACATGTACACCGACTTGGCCTCCTTGTTCGAGCGGGCGGGGCTCCTGAAGGATGGCACCGGGTCGGTCACGCAGGTGCCGGTGGTTTCTCTACCGGACGGAGACATCACCCATCCGATACCCGACCTGACCGGATACATCACCGAAGGTCAGATCGTGCTGAGCCGCGAGCTTCATCAGCGAGGCGTCTATCCGCCGGTGGATGTGCTCCCGTCGTTGTCGCGACTCATGAACGCTGGAATCGGCGAAAACCGCACGATCCCGCAGCACCGCGAATGGGCCGACCAGCTGTACGCCCTGTACGCGCGTGGCCGCGAAGCAAAGCTCATGGCGGCCATCGTTGGAACCGAAGGCCTTGCGCCGGGCGATCGGCGCGCTCTCGACTTCGTGGACGAGTTCGAGACGCGGCTCATCCATCAAGGCCGCACGCGTCGCCCGCTGTTGGAAACGATCCGACTGGGCTGGTCGCTGCTAGACATGCTCCCGCGCGACGAGCTCACGCGAATCTCGATGCCAACATGGGAGTCACGCGCGAAGGACAAAGAGAGCGAGGAGGCACCGCAATGAGGGTGCGGTCGGTGCCACCCACGCGTTCGGGGCTCGTGCGGGCCAACGCGCAGCTCGGGCGAGTGCAGAAGGGCCGCGAGCTCCTCAACCGCAAACGCGAGGCTTTGATCACCGAGCTCTTCAAGAGTGCGAGGCCGGCATTGAATGCGAGGCAAGGCGTGGAAGAGCGGGCCAGTGAAGCGTACCGAGCGTTGCTTCGAGCCTTGGCGGCGCGCGGCCAAGCGTCGTTGGAGACCTATGCGTGGCCAGAACGGCAAATCAGGGTCGAGCTCGAGCACAAGCAGCTCTGGGGCATTTCGGTGCCGTCGGTCGTTTCACACAGCCCCGTTCGGCGGACGTTGACGGCCCGCGAGACCGCGGCACCCTCGGTGGGGCCGGCGGCCGCACAGACCGCAACCGAGTTCGAGCAGCTGGTCGAGCTGGTGCTCGAGGCCCTTCCCAAAGAGCAGCTCGTCCGGCGTTTGGGCGACGCACTTGCCAAGGCCACTCGGCAGGTCAACACGCTCCAGCTTCGCGTGGAGCCGGCGTTGACCGCCGAGATCAGCGCCCTGAAACGGATGCTCGCTGAGCGCGAGCGCGACGAGCGTTCGAGACTCCGCCATGTTCTTCGCCGCCGGAAAAAAACCCGCTGACGCTCAGCTCGCGCGACTGCGTCGCCAGTACCAAGCGCCGAACGCAAGCAGAGCCAAGACAAAGCCCGTGTCGTGGTCGGACGGACCGACAACGCGACAGCTGCAGCCGCTCGAGCTCTCGCCCGGCTCTGTCCCGCCATCCGGCACTCCACCATCCGGCGCCTCATTCGCCGCACGCAACCACACGTAGCTACCGATGGTTCGGGCGTCGAGGCCCGTCATGAGCTGGTGACGGTAGCGATCTTCGCCTTCCGCCGGCGCTTCCACGCTCATCTCGTGGGTGAATGGATCACTTGTGACCGACGCCGATTCCACCACGGCACCGTTCTTGATGACCTGCAATGTCGTTCCCGCGCCATCGGTGACAACGACTGAAAGGATTGCAGTGTCGGCGAACACCGTGTGGCCCATGCGCTCTCCGGACAGCTGCGTGTCGAGCATCGGGTCGTCGGGGCTGTTGACCTTGATGACCGTCCGCCCGCTGCGAACGCCTTCGAGAATTGCATCGACGCTGAGCTCTTCTGCGTAGACCATGGTCGTGGGCATCCCCATTGGGCTGTAGAGCACCCCGCTACCCTGGCCGCCCTCGTGATCATCGCTGCCGCCGACGGCAGTGGCGTGCGATCCATCTGCGCACATATCTTCCCAATAGTCGATCGCTGCCCAGATACCGCCTTGCACTTCGAGGCCGTCGATGGTCGTGACGTCGACGTCGATTTCCCAGGGACAGCCGATGCAGAAATTGTCGCCCGGAACCGTAGGATGGTCGATCGAGAAGAGCGCGCCCTGGTCTTGGTAAGCCTGGATGGCCCCCTCGACAGTGACGCCGCGCACACCGATTTTCTGATCCACCCAATCAACGGCGCCGATCGCGTTGGCATGCCCGGAGTACGTGGTCCACTCGACGCCTGGCACCATGAGAAGCTTCGGGAAATCGGGCTGCAGGCTCCCATAGAGCGTCAGACCGCTATTGGTATTGTGCTCGGAGAGCATGACGAAATCGAGTCCGACTGATTGCGCGAACTCGAGCGCTTCACGCATCGTCGGTCGGCCGTCGCTCTGAAGCGTGTGTACGTGGAAGTCGCCCGCATACCAGCGTGCCTCGGTGTCGAGCGCGTCTGGGTCCTCATAGGGTGAGCGCGGTTGCGGCTTCAAGGTCGGTTCCGTTCGAAGGATGATGTCGACCGCATACTCGGCCGGAGTGTTGACGATTCGCGCCTTGCCTACGACGACTTCCCAGGTTCCGGCCGGAATCGGACCGGGAACGTAGCTCGGAAGCGCAGCTTGAAGACCCACGATGGCGCGCTGGCTTTTACCGCCGCCCCACCCGCGAAATCCGTTGGGGTCGTCGAGCCCCCAATCGAGCGTGTTGCCAGGAGTGAGGTTCGCGTGCTGCACCTCGATCTCGGCGATACCTGCGGGTACTTCGAACTCGATGAAGAAGTGCGTCTCCGGGCCCGCGGGCACGGTGTCCTCGATGTGAATGGGCGGCGGGTCCTGCGCGTACGCCTCGTTCGCAATGAGAACGAGGCAGAGCGCGATCAAAACGGGACGAATGGGCATTCGCCCATTGGACCGCACATCCGTCGCCGCATCAAGCCCGAACGACGCGACCCCCTGCCCTGTCGCAATGCTAGGCTTCTATCGTGGCTCTGGCCCTCGATCTCCACGTCGAAACCTTCACCCGCGACGGCGTCGACATCCTGCGCGACATCCGCTGGCAGGTGAATCCTGGAGAACAGTGGGCGGTCCTGGGTCCAAACGGCGCCGGCAAGAGCTCTCTTCTTTCGATCGTGGCGGGCTACGAATGGCCGAGCCGCGGGCGAGTCGCTGTCTTGGGGGAAGTCTATGGAAAGTGCGACATGCGGGCGCTCAAAGAGAGAATCGGTTGGGTCAGCTCGGCGCTCTTCGAATGGCTCCCCGCGCGACAAAGCGCTCGCCAGGTCACCGCGACCGGTATCCACGCCACCATCGGCAACTGGCACGACCTGAGCGCCCAAGATCTCATTCGCGCCGACGACGCCCTCCGAAGCATCGGCGCCTATTCGTTCCGCAACAAACGCTACGGCGTGCTGTCGCAAGGAGAGAAACAACGGGTCATGATCGCCCGAGCCCTCGTCACGAACCCCGATTTGTTGATCCTAGACGAGCCCTGCGCCGGCCTCGACCCCGGCTCCCGCGAGCGCTTGATCGACGACGTCGACCGCCTCTGCGCCAAACGAAACGGCCCCACCCTGATTCTGGTCAGCCACCACGTAGAAGAGATCCCAGCCCACGGAACCCACGGATTGCTACTCAAGGAAGGGCACGTCCTCGCAGCAGGCCCGCTAGGCGAAGTCCTGACGGACGAATTACTAAGCGAGCTGTATGACTATCCGTGCAAGGTGCGATCGGACAACGGACGCTACTGGCTACGCGGTCGCTGACCCCGTGAAGTGACTTCGTCACCACGGGGCTTCGCACTGACACTGGCACTGACAGGCGGTAGCGCGAGCCCGAAGGGCGAAGCCCGGCGCGAATGCGCCGCCAAGCCCAAGCAAAGCGCCGGGCGCGGCAGGGAGGACTACGGGTGGG
>Ga0209567_10001204_pt1 | contig 13616 bp, 11 predicted proteins | sample COG_12_FD_184756 | JGI IMG/M metagenome (GOLD analysis project Ga0209567, IMG submission 184756) | Pelagic marine sediment microbial communities from the LTER site Helgoland, North Sea, for post-phytoplankton bloom and carbon turnover... | ecosystem: Environmental > Aquatic > Marine > Neritic...
TACCGATGTAGGCGGTTTGCATATCATCGGCACCGAGCGACACGAAAGCCGCCGGATTGACAACCAGTTGCGCGGGCGCTCCGGTAGACAGGGTGACCCGGGATCCTCACGCTTTTACCTGGCTTTAGAAGACGATTTGTTACGCATTTTCGGCGGTGAGCGCATAACCGGCATCATGGAAAAATTGGGCATGCCTGACGGCGAGCCGATTGAGCACAATATGATCAGTCGTGCGATTGAAAACGCTCAGGGCCGGGTGGAAGGGCATAATTTTGAAATTCGCAAACAGCTGCTTGAATATGATGATGTCATGAATCAGCAGCGGGAAGTTATTTATCGGCAGCGGCGTGAAGCTTTAGACGGCAAAAGCTTAAAACCTGTCGTTGTTGAAATGATTCGCGAAAAAGCCGAAGAAATTTCTGCTGACGCCATCGGTGAAAATGCCGTAGCTGAAGAATGGGATTCAAAAGCAATTCGCGACGCTGTCTTTAAGCAGTTTAATTTTCGTTTAGATGCCGACAGTGAGGAGGCGCTGGAAGAGCTCGAGCAGGAGGACCTGGCGGATTTGATTTTCGAAGCCGCCCATACACTCTACGATCAACGCGAATCGGCCATCGGTGCCGAAGCTTTCAGGCAATTGGAGCGTGTGGTCATGCTGCAAACGGTGGACAACCTCTGGAAAGATCATTTGCTATCAATGGATCATCTTAAAGAAGGCATTGGTTTGAGAGGTTATGCCCAGCAAAATCCGTTGCTGGTCTACAAAAAAGAAGGCTTTGAGATGTTCAACGAAATGATCGCCCGGGTTAAAGAGGAGACCCTCGCGATTTTCTTTCGCATCCAGATTGAAGAGCCGAAAAAAATTGATGACCTTCGAACCCCCAAAGAGCAGAAGCTATCTTTTTCCGGGGGCGAGGAGCCAGCCAAACCCAAACCGGCCCGACGCAAGACCAAAAAAGTCGGGCGCAATGCGCCTTGCCCGTGCGGCAGCGGTAAGAAATACAAAAAATGCTGCGGTCGTTAAAACGGCTCAAATAAAATTATTTTGCGACCCTTTACAAGCAATGATTCAGATGATTATTATAGTTGCATCAACCGAATTGGAACGACTGTGGAAACGCTTTTATAAAATTAGGTTTCGGATTTTAGGACCTAAAATGAGCGATTGTTGAGGTTGCCGCCCCGGTGAAACAGGTTTCACATGTCACTGGGCAAGCAGCTACACGGAAGATGGCTTCCCGCTATAGTTAACTATGCGGGATGACATCTGACACAGTAGATGCGGTAAGATCGGCAAGCCCCCGTGGGGTTTCAAATTTTAAAAGTAAAAATCGATGAAAATCCTTACAAAAGAAAAAAAGTTATACTTTTTTAGAATTTGAAACGATCATTTTAGGTCGGAGCGTATCCATGGGAGATTTCAATACTGAACTGGAAGAAGGTGTTCGTTCAAAGTCAAAAAAGAAGGTTAAGGGACCTTCAATGTATAAGGTTTTGCTTTTGAACGATGACTACACTACCATGGATTTTGTTGTCGAAGTCCTTCGGTTTGTGTTCCATAAATCAGTGATCGACGCGACTCAAATTATGTTAAACGTGCACCGTAACGGTTTTGGATTGTGCGGGATATATCCTTTTGAAGTGGCGGAAACCAAAGTCAATACGGTCGAAGCGCTCGCTCGCGAAAGAGGCTTTCCGTTAAAATGCACAATTGAAAGAGAGTAAATCATGATCAGCAAGGAACTCAGTGCAACACTTGGATTTGCCGTTAAGGAAGCCAAAAAAAGACGCCACGAATACGTCAGTATCGAGCATATTCTGTTTGCCATACTTAACGATCCCAACGGCGTTGACATCATTGAAAACTGCGGTGGCGATGTGGAGAATCTTGTGGATGCGCTCGAAAATTTTTTTGATGAAAAAATTGAGCGCATCCCCAAAGGAAATGATTATGTCCTGCAGCAGACCATCGGGTTTCAGCGGGTCATCCAGCGGGCCGTTAATCACGCACGTTCAGCCGAGAAACAGGAGGTTGCCGTTGCGGATGTTCTGGCCTCAATTTTTCTTGAAAAAGACTCGCACGCTGAATATTTTTTAAGCTCCGAGGGCATCACCCGCCTGGATGTGCTGAACTACATTTCCCACAACATTGCCAAGGATTCATTCGACGATAGCCCCGACAGACTGGTTCGGCCCGGCAAAGAGGAAAGGGACCGCCGACGGCAGATCAATCCACTGGAACTGTTTACCCTTAATCTGATCGAGCTTGCCGCTGCGGGCAAACTGGATCCTCTGATCGGACGGGTTGCCGAATTGGAGCGCACGATGCAGGTATTATGCCGCCGGCGCAAAAACAACCCGGTCTTTGTCGGTGATCCCGGCGTGGGGAAAACGGCCATGGCGGAAGGGTTGGCCCAGAAAATTCAGAAAGGAGATATTCCGGACCTGCTCAAGGACATGGAGATCTTCTCCCTTGATCTGGGAGGACTCTTAGCCGGCACCAAATTCAGGGGCGATTTTGAGCAACGCCTCAAAGGCGTTATATCCGAGCTGCAAAAGAAATCCAAAGCCATTTTATTCATTGATGAAATCCACACCATTGTCGGTGCGGGCGCTACCAGCAGCGGATCCATGGATGCCTCCAATATTTTGAAACCGGTGCTGGCCAGCGGTGAGATCCGCTGCATTGGTTCGTCAACTTTTGAAGAATACAAAAACCATTTTGAAAAAGATCGCGCGCTTTCAAGACGATTTGAGAAAATTGAAATCATGGAACCACCGGTCTCAGAAACGGTTCAAATCCTCAAAGGCCTGCGATCCCGCTACGAAGAGCATCATGGAATTGCCTATACCGATGCGGCTTTGAAGACCGCGGCAGAGCTGTCGACCAAATACCTCAGAGATCGATTCCTGCCGGATAAAGCCATCGACGTCATTGATGAGGCCGGTGCCTTTATCAGGCTTTCGGGGTCCACGCGACGAAAAAAGATTAATCCGGCTGATATTGAGAGAATTATTGCTAAAATGGCGCGCGTGCCCACCCAGAGTGTCACCACCTCCGATCGTTCCAAGCTTGAAAAACTTGAAGCAGGCTTGCAAGAGGTGGTGTTTGGCCAGGATGATGCCATCCGAGCGCTGGTGACTTCCATTAAACGCTCGCGGGCCGGCCTTGGCTCACCGGAACGCCCGGTAGGCTGCTTCTTGTTTGCCGGCCCTACCGGCGTGGGTAAAACCGAGGTGTCTTTGCAGGTGGCGCGAATTCTGGGCGTGGAATTCATGCGTTTTGACATGAGCGAGTATATGGAAAAGCACGCCGTAGCACGTCTGATTGGTGCACCGCCGGGTTACATCGGATTTGATCAGGGCGGGTTATTGACCGACGGCATCCGTAAACATCCCCATAGTGTCCTGCTGCTGGATGAAATTGAAAAAGCCCATCCGGATTTGTTTAATATTTTACTTCAGGTCATGGATCATGCCACCTTGACCGACAATAACGGGCGCAAGGCGGATTTTCGAAATGTGATCCTGATGATGACCTCCAATGCCGGCTCAAGAGAGATGACCGCCGCCAACATCGGTTTTGGCCAGACCCACAAAGATGCCCAATCCAAGGGTAAAAAGGCCATTGAAAGGTTATTCAGCCCGGAATTCAGGAATCGGTTGGATGAAACAATCACCTTCAATGCGTTGAATTTAGAAATCATGGAATTGATCGTCGACAAATTCATCGCCGAGTTGAATCAACAGCTGGCCATCAAAAAGGTCGCACTGACGATTTCGCCGGCGGTGCGTACCTGGCTGGCCGAAAAAGGGCATGACCCAACCTATGGTGCCAGACCCCTGAGCCGGGTTATTCAGGCGGAAATCAAAGATAAACTTTCCGATGCAATCCTGTTCGGCAAGCTTCAAAACGGCGGTCTGGTATCCCTTGATCTGACCGACGACCTGCTAACTTTCAATTTTGGTTAATTTGTTAAATGATTAAGTGGTCAATATGCTTCTGCACGGAATCCCCATGTTTGAATGGTGCAGTTACTATTTAACCGATCAACTGTTTAACCAATTGACTAAATTTGATGCCTGTATACCTCTTATCAGATGAACTGATATTTCCTTCCCCCAAGCTTGCTGCCCGGGAGGGTCTTCTGGCTGTTGGTGGTGATTTAAGCCAGGAGCGGCTGCTGTTGGCCTATCGCATGGGCATATTCCCCTGGTATTCTGAAAATGAGCCGATTATGTGGTGGTCGCCAGATCCGCGTTTGATATTGTATCCGGATCAGCTAAAAATTTCAAAATCATTGAAAAAAGTCATTAATAAGGATGACTTTGAATTGACCATGGATCAGAATTTTAAAGCGGTGATAACAGCCTGTGCCGCCAGCCGAACCGAAACCAATGAAGGCACCTGGATCGTTGATGAAATGATCGCTGCCTACTGTAAGCTGCATGAATCTGGTTTGGCCCACTCGGTTGAAGTCTGGATGGGCGGCCAACTGGCCGGCGGCCTGTACGGGGTTTCCATCGGCCGCTGCTTTTTCGGAGAATCCATGTTTACCCGAATCAGCAATGCATCCAAGGTTGCCTTTGTGGGCCTGGTAAAGTATCTGCAAGGCTTAAAATTCGAATTGATCGACTGTCAGGTCACCACTTCTCATTTACTCAGCTTTGGGGCTTATGAAATTCCGCGTGTGCGATTTCTCGATGAACTGGCGATTGCATTAAAAGCGCCCACCCACAAAGGACCCTGGTCTTTCTCGCATTCAACTCCTGCCGAATTCCCCATTCCATAGCCCCTATTGGGTTTTTGAAACATTGCCTGTTGTAAGTTTAGAGAATCCCTTGACAGAAGCGCCAGATTGCATTTATACCGCTTGTCATAAAACTGTTCGAAAAAAGGATGGCGGCATAAGTGTTGTAGCAAAAAAACGTTCCGCAATCGGAACGTTTTTTTGACAACCACTACAAATGGCAGTTTCGAACACGGATAAGCGCTCATCTCTCAAATAGGGAACGCCTAAAAAGGAGGCATTGTCAGCATGGATAAGGATTGTATTTTCTGTCAAATCGCCCACGGTCAAACCGATACAACGATATTGCACGAAACCGACACCCTGGTGGTCTTTAAAGACATTAATCCCCATGCGCCGGTGCATTTGCTGTTTGTGCCTAAAAGACATATTCGCAGCATCAACGATCTGACCGGCGATGACCAAGGAATTCTTTCCGAACTGATCATGGTGGCCCGGGATATGGCCAAAGAGCACGGTGTTTCAAAGTCCGGATATAAGCTGCTGTATAATGTGGAAAAAGGCGGGGGGCAGGTGATATTTCATCTGCATCTGCATCTCATCGGCGGCTGGTAATTTTCTGTTTTGAGATGGCTATTTTTCCGATGAGCTGTGTTCTCCGCGGATTTATATTGACGACGTACGATCAGTACGCCGACAAAATAAATCCTTGTGCGGCCGTGCCCATCAAAAAAATTTCTTATCTCAAATAACGAAATTTTTTTCTATTCATTTATGACCATATCATTCCTATAATTAAATCATACTTCAGAAGAAAATATTATCTAACCACTATTTGTTTTTGTACAGGTCACCCAAATGGATTTGAAACACAGCGATAATGCGGGATTGTATGTTCACATTCCGTTTTGTGTAAAAAAGTGCCCGTATTGTGATTTTTATTCAACTACCGATCTTTCGCTAAAGTCGAGATTTCTGAAAGCCCTGTTTGCGGAAATGGAAATGGTTTCTGCTGAAGGACTTTGCTTTGATACGCTCTATATCGGCGGCGGGACTCCTTCAATTTTTGAATATGACAATATCGCTCAAATCGTTGCCGCAGCGCATCACAATTTTGATTTCCAGCATTTTTCCGAAATCACCATTGAAGTGAATCCCGGAACCGTTTCCATTAAGCAACTGATGGGTTACCGGGAAGCCGGTATCAACCGCATTAATATCGGGGTGCAATCGTTTGGTCAGAAAAATCTTGATTTTCTCGGGCGCATCCACACCGCCACTGAGGCCCGCAACACCATAACCCACGCCCGCCGGGCCAGGTTCCAAAATATCGGGGTTGACTTGATTTATGGCCTGCCGGATCAGTCTCAAACGGATTGGCTTGAGGATCTAAAACAGGCCGTTGAATGCGATCCGACCCATTTATCCTGCTACATGCTCACCTATGAAAACGGAACCCCTACTTATTGCGACCTTCAGGCCGGACGGATTCAAGCGCTGGCCGATGATAACGTGCGCAGGCTTTTTGAGACGACCATCACTTATCTGCAAGACCATGGATATTCTCAATACGAAATATCCAACTTTGCCCGCGTCGGAAAAGACGGAAAACCGCGGGTATCCCGACATAATCTGAAGTACTGGACGCTGGTGCCTTATTTTGGTCTCGGGCCATCAGCGCATTCTTTTGTTGAACCGCAACGCTGTTGGAACGTTTCCAATGTTGATGACTACATTACCTCTATTGAATCCGGCAGAATGCCCGTAGCTGAGAAAGAACGTCTTTCTGGGGGCCAGCAATTAATCGAGGCTATTTACCTGGGCTTGCGGATGACTGCCGGGATTGATCTGATCGGGTTCAAGGCAAAATATGGGTTGGATTTTACTAAGGTCTTTAAGGAGGTGCTGTCTGATCTTGAAGGCCAGCACTATATTGAAGTCAAAAACAACCATTGCGCCTTAACGCTCCCGGGCAGGGCCCTTCTGGATAGCATCACATCGATGTTTATTGCACAGGATGTTTTCGAGGCAGAAGTTAAGTCATAAAATTTCTAATTTAGAATAGGATATTCAAACTAGTCTGGTATGCTGGATTATTGGGATATAAAACCGATATCTCTGGTTTTAAAGGTTTCCGAATTACCGATTTGTTGAAGATATCAACGATTTTGTAAAGCGTTTATTCGATTAATTTTTGCTGATAGTTCAAAAGGTGTTTACCCTGTGATAAGGATACAGTATCGGTTCTTTTGGGAGACCCGATTTTTTGCAGATACTATACTGATATCGGGAATTGAGGCTTAACTGCAATTAGTTTAATCTGCAATTTTGAAGGGACTGATATATTATAGATAAATAGCTATATGCAGGTGACTTCTTACTGATTAAAGGGAAATAAAACCCTAAAATCCCTTTTCATGCTAACTACGGTCCATGCGTTTTTTGTTGCAGTTTTTAACAAATTAGATTTGTGGTATTCAAATTCTCTCTCAGGATCATCGTGATCTAAAATACATACCATATTAGGTAATCCACTAGCCGCCGTCACTTCCAACATGGCCAAATCTCCACTCGAATTTCCAAATGCAAAAATTGATGGTAATAGTCCCCTTTCTCTAATTCTCACAACTTTATTTTCATCGGCATTATAAGGTTCAAAGTAAGATGATTTTCTGATGAAAACTGGTTTATTGTTGCTTCCAAATTGCAAACTAAACCCAACCATTGTGCCGATAATCTGATTCTTGGGAATATTCAGGATATCTTTTGATACGCTACGAATAAATTCTTGCTGTGAAGTAGAAACAATGTACACTTTAAACCCGTGATCTGTAAGATAATCAATCAATTCAATCATTGGCTGATAGAATAATTGAATATAAGGCTGATTAAATCTTGGATGTTTTTCTTCACTTAGAAATCGTCTACTGAATTCCAAGTAAAATTTTAAGGATTCACCTTCAAATGCTTCAGCAATCGCTGTTTTTATATTTTTATAGAGGTATTCTGCGTCACCTTCAATAACCGCTTTGTAAATAGGATTGGTCGCTAACTGAGGATTTAGTTCTACTTTTTCCAATAATCTATGTCTTGTTAATGCGACTTCAATATAATCGGGTTTTTCGCATAAAATAGTCCCATCCATATCAAAAAATGCTCTACGATATTCTATGGGAACAAAGCTATTGCTTGCTGGATCCGATACTGATTTGACAAATGAAACAATTTTCTCTTTTGATGGTCCAGCTTCCCAAGAACGTAGATGGCTTTGAATATCAAGAACGCTGAATCTCTGGTCAGCATTAGAATAAGTGCTTAAGCTTATGAGAAAAACAAAACTCAAGAAGATAATTAATGATAATTTTTTCATTTTCAATCTCATGGTCATCATAATTTGTATGAATTTCTAAAAAACCAACTTTTATGAAATATATCAATAAATTGAGAATATATGCTAAAAACCACGCCTATCAAAATCTGTGATATCTTAAAATATCACAGATTTCGCCAAAACCTCATGTATATTGAGAGATGTACAAATATCAATTTTTCTGGAATTATTTCAGATACCAAATGGATATCTGAACCGTATCGCATTTTTAAATCTGGTGTCAAACCATATGCCCGGAAAATGCGGCTTTACGAAAATAAAAAGGGCAAATCCATAGGCTAAGATTCACCCCCAAAATTGCAGATACTTAATGAGTATCTCAAGAATTTTGGTCTTTCAAAAGTTGTGTGTTTTTGGAGATATTTGCAGTATTGCATCAGCTATTTTTTTGATTGAATTTTTAAGTATTTTGGTATTGGGGAAATTATGTTTTCAATATTACTGTCGATATCAGATAAGGTTTTTTTCATCGATAGAACAACATCAACATAAGCTTTTTTGCCTGTTGTATCGGTTTTATTTGGGTTAGCCAAAAATCCTTTGAATTTTGAAGAAACATCTTTTGGCATGGTTAAAATAAAATCCATAATCATATCTGACGGATAACTATTCTCTTTGATTGCCTTCGAAAGCCTTTCGAGATTTACTCTGAAGATTTTCTCAAGTCTTTGCCGTTCAAATCTTAGCTGTTCAAGTTTTAACTGTCGTTGCCAGCGTTTGTGGTCTAAAATTATCATAATTATCGGAGTTATACTTGCAATAAATCCACCAATAAAGACTCCAAGCAATATGTCGGTCATTTTTTCCTCCACATGTTGATAGCAAATAGATGTCCACAGTCTATCTTATCTTAAAAACTGGTGTCAAACCGTACACACAAAAATGTGGCTCTTCGTCAACAAAATGGTAAGTCCATAGGCTCGGAAGTGGCAAATAAAAAGGAACTATGCTAAAATATATTAATAAGCGTATCAACAAGATAGCAAAAAATAAGATATTGCACTTCGACAAAATCATCTAAGGGAGGCTCAATGGCACCAAACCAGGTTGTTGTAAAATTCAAGGACAACACCGTGGCAAAAGGTAAAACCAACGATTTTTTTCCAAACAAGGCTCAATTCCATTTGGAAGAGATAAATGGGGAAATATCAGAAATTAACATTGAAGATTTAAAAGCAGTTTTTTTCGTGAAGGATTTTGAAGGAAATAAAGACCACCAGGATAATTACAATGACCAAATACCTGCTGGGGGCCGGAAATTAAAGGTGTTATTTGTTGATGGCGAAACAGTGGTCGGTTATACTGTGGCGTATTCTCCGGATCGTTCGGGCTTTTATATGACGCCAGCCGACTTACAAGGTAATAACGAACGTATTTTCGTCGTAAAATCGGCAACCCAAAAAGTAGAATTTATATAGAAGTTTTATTTCTGCAGATTGTCGCCATATCAGTATCAATAATTTGGAATAGCCTTTAGAAACAATTAATCATCCACTTTTTCCAGTATCGATAGCCCCACTAATTGATGCCCTCTGTGCTCTTGCATATCGAGCTTCGTGATATGTTTAATTTCAGCCTTGTATATTCCAGAGGGAGCTGTGCCTTCGGGTGATATAAAATCAGCCTCCACAATCTGTCCCTCTTCAATCATTTTCAAAAAAGCAGAATCATCTTTTATCAGAAGCCCTGCACCCTTGGTAGTTACATTAATTACTCTGAATTGATAAATTGGTTCGCCGACAAACTTAATTTCAATACGATAATTTTTTAGTTTCGTTTGTCTGGGTTCGGATCGTTTTTCTTTAGCGATATTATTTGTCGAATCCCTTTGCATATGACCTACTTTTGATATTTTGTTCAACTAAACTCTCAAAGAAAGTTTGCCGCCCCAAGTACTGTTATATTGAGAATACAAGCATTTTTGCGAAATTGCAGATATGTTATCATAATCTGATCTATAGAATTTCGCGTTTGCCCGCTCAGGTCTAAAGCTAAAACATAAACCATATGCCAAGCATCAGCCCTTGCGAAGCTTTCTGACATCCCCCACTCGAAGCGTCACGTTGGTTGAGTCAAAATATTCTGCCAGCGGAATGACGTACTTGCGGGATACGCCGGTCATTTCCTTAAATTGGGGGGTTGTGATCTCTGCCTGATCTTGAAGAAATGTAACCAATTTTTTCTTGAGGGCATTTATTGCCTCGCAGTGAAAAAACAGATCTTCTTTGACCTTGATGATGTTTCCTTCATTTACCAGGTGCATGAGAACTTCGCGCGACCGTTTGGCATCGGCATCCAGGGATTTAGCCAGCTCCTTGAAATAGGGGGGCTGAAGACCGGCATTGAGGTAAGTTTTTAAAATCATATTCTTAACATCTGCCTGTTTGCCGCCAAGGGAAACCGCATGCGAAGCCAACCTTATGATATTTTCTTCCTGGGCGATGATTTTTTCCTTGGTCATCCGATTCAATGTCAGATTAAATAGCTTTGGCGTCAGCAGGGCAGGGAACTTGGTCTTCAGTTCCTCTTTGGACATGCCGGCTTTAAGCGGATGGGTTTGATGATAGTCGGCCAGTTGACGCTGGATTTCCTCCTGAAGCGCTTCAAAGCAGGTGCGATGAATGTAGATGCGGTTTTCCTTTTCGATCTGGATGAGTGTTTTTTGGGATAAAAGGTTCTGAAGAAGTTTTTCAAGCTGTTTATCGGGCAAATTGGTCATCATTTTCAGATGGGCGAATGAAACCCCCTGGTATCCGGCAGCTTCGACCTGAAATGCAATGATGGCTTCCGGCACCTGATGTTCCAGAGCCTTTAAACCGTCAACCACCTCAGGCTTAAAGCGTTTATGTTTCAAGGGGATGGGATTTAGCACTTTGCCGCCGCCGATGGTGTATACCGGAGAGTAGCTGCGGACGACAAAGCGGTCATCCTTTACCAGCGCCACCGGTGCGTCTAAGCGCAACTGGGCAGTCGTGGACGCATCGCTGGCAAGTTCCTCACGATCCAGCAAAATGATGTTGCCGAGCACTTCGCTGGTGCCGGTATGAAACCGGACCCGGGTTCGATTTTTCAGCGGCTTTTTATTGCTGGCCAGATAATGTAAGGACACATCCACCATATAACTGGCCACAAGGCTGCCCGGTTTGGATAGTACCTCCCCCCGGCGAAGGGCTTCTTTTTCAAGCCCCTGGAAGTTGATTGCGGTGCGCATGCCGGCGCTGGCCCGGTCCGCGCTTTGATTGTGCACCTGGATTCCGCGTACTTTGGATGTGATTTCCAAAGGATAAATCATAATCGAATCACCAACGCGAACATGACCGGAAATCAGAGTGCCGGTAATGACGGTGCCGAATCCTTTCATGGTAAAGACGCGATCAATCGGCAGGCGAAACAAATCAGAAGGGGGTCTATCGGGGATTTTTGCGGCCAGCTGATCCAGGATGTCGATAAATTCGGGTATCCCTTTCTGGGTTGTGGACGAAACGGCTGCGACAGGGGCGTCTTCTAAAAAGGTTCCTTTGACAAAATCCCGAATGTCCTCAAGGGCTAGCTCCAGCCATTCCTCATCAACCATATCGATTTTGGTAACTGCGACCAGGCCGTATTCCACACCCAGCAAGGTGCAGATTTCCATATGCTCGCGCGTCTGGGGCATAACGCCCTCATCGGCGGCGATCACCATAACGACAATGTCGATTCCGGTGGCCCCGGCCACCATATTTTTAACAAACTTTTCATGGCCGGGAACGTCCACAATGCCCAGATGCTGGCCGCTGGGCAAATCCAGCGCCGCAAACCCCAGTTCAATGGTGATGCCGCGCTCCTTTTCCTCTTTGAGACGGTCGGTATCCGTGCCGCTGATGGCTTTTATCAAGCTGGTTTTACCGTGATCAATGTGACCGGCGGTTCCCAGAATAATCTGCTTCACCGGGCAGACTCCTTATCGTTTTATCACCGCAGACCCGCCCGCCATGCGAGACCGCAAGGCGAGGCGGGCGGAATTGCGTGAGGATTCAGGAATTTTTTCTTTTTCGCAAGTATTCTGCAAAATATGCCAGCCCAACCAATATAATGGCCAAACCCACTACATATGCGGGATTGAGACTACCGAAAAATATACGACTCATAACAGCCGCAAACGCCAAGCCCACAACAGCTCTGATGACAAAAATAGTCAGTTGATTCATTATTCGGTCCTATAGTCTCGATTCAGGTCATTTCGATTGTTCCGAACAGGCTGCTTATCTTATTTAGTATAAACAGTAAACGCAAGATGCCAATCCTTATCTGAAGAAGGTGGAGGTCGTCAATACCTGGTTTTTCCGCTTGTATTCATTCTATATATTTGCTAATAATCCCAAGTCGAAAATCCAAAATCTAAAGTCAGGTTATGGTGGGTGTAGCTCAGTTGGTAGAGCACCGGGTTGTGGCCTCGGTTGTCGTGGGTTCAAATCCCATCACTCACCCCATATTATTTTAATAGTTTAAACCTTTGTCTGACACAGAAATTGGGCAAAAGGGGGCCTTCTCCAGAGGTTTAATATGCGCCCGTAGCTCAGCTGGATAGAGCGCCGGACTTCGAATCCGTAGGCCGCAGGTTCGAATCCTGCCGGGCGTACCAATAAATTCAAAGGGTTATGGCAAAATTGCTATAACCCTTTTTTTCGTCATGTGAGACTCTGTGTGTGAAAAATGTTCCAAGTTTACATAAATCAAAATGAATTGAAAAATAAATATGTTGTAAATTCAGATAGTTATCGAGATACGAGTAGGGTAGTGAACTCGAGTATTTAGTCGACGAATCCGTAGGCCGCCGTACAAGCTCGACATGAGCAGTAGAGAGCCCTTTATGTAAAATATAAATATGTAGCGGATATTCCCCCTTTCCCCCAAGTGAAGGTTTTATAGAAGGATTAGAGATTGAAAAAATTGATTAAACAGAGTTTGTGTTTTGAGTATGGAATCTCTACTTTTGTAAATGTTTATCTATAGGCACGATATAGAAAGAAATGACCAGCTAAAAAACTTTCAGGTTTGATTGTGCAATCTGTCATTTCTTTGTTACTTAATCCATCACGAGTCCAAGGGGGGCTTGAGGTTTTGCCGCATCCTTTCTGCCGTGAAGATTATGGCATCGCTCTACCAGAAGGAAGCTCCTTGCGTGAACCGATCAATCGCATTTTATTGGAAAAGATCCATGGGTATGAATGGCAGGATAAACTCCACCAATATCTGGGAAGATCTTTCGACCTAAATACCTCGCGGATGCCTCAATAGATCTATCGCGATGATCTTGACCGATGCCGCGTTATAGTGGAATAAGAGGGACTTCATTTTTCACGACATTAAAATTTACATAAGCAAATTTTTATAGATTTGGGATATTTGATTTTGGATTTAAGGTATTCTGTCAATTTAATAAAAGGAAGCGAATGAAATGGCATCGCGGTGACAACATATGAAGAGCAAAAGCT
>Ga0209567_10001205_pt1 | contig 13606 bp, 15 predicted proteins | sample COG_12_FD_184756 | JGI IMG/M metagenome (GOLD analysis project Ga0209567, IMG submission 184756) | Pelagic marine sediment microbial communities from the LTER site Helgoland, North Sea, for post-phytoplankton bloom and carbon turnover... | ecosystem: Environmental > Aquatic > Marine > Neritic...
TGGTTGACGCGGTACCGATGATCGCGGTTGGTATTGCCATGTACGTCATGTTCGCAGTTGTCGGCGGCTGATAGCTGCACGGGGTGCAACAATGAATTTCAACGCAACACTGATCGGGCAAAGTATCACCTTCATCATATTCGTGTGGTTCTGCATGAGATTCGTGTGGCCACCGATCATGCACGCACTGCAACAGCGTAAGGAGCGAGTTGCCGAAGGCCTGGCCGCCGGAGAAAGAGGCAAACACGAACTGGAGCTGGCGCGCAAGAAAGCACTGGAGACCCTGCACGAGGCCAAGCAGAAGGCGGCTGAAATTATCAGCCGGGCGGAAAAACGCGGTGCTGACATCGTTGAAGAGGCGAAGAACGAGGCCGTCGAGGAAGGTGGTCGTGTCAAGGCGGCCGCCCAGCTGGAGATTGAGCAGGAAGTCAACCGGGCCAAGGAAACGCTGCGCGGCAAGGTGGTGGAAATAGCGACCGCCGGCGCCGGACGTATTCTCAAACGTGAACTGGATGCGACCGCCAACGACGACCTGATCAAAGACCTGGTCGCCCAGATCTAGGTAACGGTGATGACGGAAAAAAGCACTCAGGACATCACGCAACTGGAAGGTGACGCGGAGTTGGCGCGCCCCTACGCGCGGGCTGTATTTGAACTGGCCAAAGACAAGGATCAATTGCAGAGCTGGAGCGACGCGTTGTCTTTGATGGCGGCAGTGGTCAGTAACGACACTATGCGTTCGCTGCTGGATAACCCAAGTCTGAGCCGAAGCGACGCAGGTGCCCTGGTGATTCGCGCCTGTGGTGAAGATCTTGAAGAAGGCGCGACCAATCTTCTCAACATGCTGGCGGAAAATGGCCGTCTCGCTCAGTTGCCCATGATCGCGGCGCTATACAACCAGTTCCGTGACGACGCGGAAGGCCTGCTGGAAGCCGAAGTGATCTCCGCCCAGCCACTGAGTGAAGAGCAGAAGTCGGCGATTGCCGGTGCGCTGAAACGGCGGCTGGGCCGCGACATACAATTGAATTGTTCTGTGAATAAAGACCTGGTGGGTGGTGCAGTGATCCACGCAGGTGACCTCGTCATTGACGGGTCGGCTGTGGAACATCTTCGCCAGCTTTCCAGCGCCCTGGTGCATTGACATCAGGACGAACTAGAGGACGCAAGTAATGCAACTTAATCCATCCGAAATCAGCGATCTGATCAAGAAGCGCATAGAGGGCTTTGAAGCCACCTCCGAAGCGCGCAGTGAAGGTACCATCGTCAGCCTCACCGACGGTATCACCCGTATTCACGGTCTGGCGGATGCCATGCAGGGTGAGATGCTCGACTTTGGCAACGAGCTGTTTGGATTGGCGCTGAATCTGGAGCGAGATTCCGTCGGCGCTGTTATTCTGGGCGACTACAAGAATGTTTCCGAGGGCGACAAGGTCAAGTGTACCGGCCGCATTCTGGAAGTGCCGGTCGGCGAATCCCTGCTCGGCCGTGTCGTGGATTCCCTGGGCAGTCCCATCGACGGCAAGGGTCCGATCGATGCTAAGCTCACATCACCGATTGAAAAGATCGCCCCCGGTGTTATCGAACGGCAGTCGGTCAATCAGCCGGTACAGACCGGGCTGAAATCGATAGACGCCATGGTGCCGCTCGGCCGCGGTCAACGTGAGCTGATTATCGGTGACCGGCAGACCGGCAAGACAGCTGTTGCCATAGACGCCATCATCAACCAGAAGGGCACTGGTATTAAATGCATCTACGTCGCGATTGGCCAGAAGAACTCCTCGGTGGCCACGGTGGTGCGCAAGCTGGAAGAGCACGGCGCCATGGAACACACCATTGTAGTTTCCGCGGGTGCCTCCGATTCGGCTGCCATGCAGTACATCGCGCCATACGCCGGGTGCGCCATGGGCGAATATTTCCGCGATCGCGGTGAAGACGCGCTGATTATTTACGATGACCTGACCAAGCAGGCCTGGGCATATCGCCAGGTCTCCCTGTTGTTGCGTCGCCCGCCCGGTCGAGAAGCCTATCCGGGTGATGTGTTCTACCTGCATTCCCGTTTGCTGGAGCGAGCGGCGCGCGTTAATGAACACTATGTCGAAAAATTTACCAATGGTGATGTCAAAGGTAAAACAGGTTCATTAACGGCGTTGCCTATTATCGAAACCCAGGCCGGCGATGTGTCGGCTTTCGTGCCGACCAACGTGATCTCCATTACTGACGGACAGATCTTCCTCGAATCCGACCTGTTCAATGCCGGTATCCGTCCGGCCATCAATGCCGGTCTTTCGGTATCCCGTGTCGGTGGCGCCGCTCAGACCCAGATCATCAAGAAGCTGGGTGGCGGTGTGCGCCTGGCTCTGGCGCAGTATCGCGAGCTGGCGGCATTTGCGCAGTTTGCATCAGACCTTGACGAAGCAACACGCAAGCAGCTGGAACGCGGCACGCGCGTGACCGAATTGATGAAACAGCCCCAATATACACCGCTGTCTGTGGCCGAAATGTCACTATCACTGTTTGCCGCCAACGAAGGCTATCTCGACGATGTTGAAGTGCCCAAGGTGGTGGCTTTCGAAGCCGCGCTGCTGTCCCATTGCCGTTCCAACTACGCGAGTGATATTGAAGCCATCGACGGCAATCCGGTGTACAACGATGAAGTGGAAACCAAGCTTCGCAGCATAATTGAAGACTTTGTGGCTAACGGAGCCTATTGATTTATCATTGTGGGGGCACTGCCCGTCGGCGCGATATTCGTGGTCAAAGCGAATGCTCCTGCTGGTGAAATGCTTACGACGAAACAGGATTAGGGATATTCAATGGCCGGCGCGAAAGAAATACGCACACAGATAAAGAGTATCGGCAACACGCAGAAGATCACCAAGGCCATGGAAATGGTGGCGGCGAGCAAAATGCGTAGAGCGCAGGATCGCATGCGGTCTTCCCGTCCCTATGCGGAAAAAATACGCAGTGTGGTTTCCCACATGGGCAAGGCGCATCCGGAATACAAACACCCTTACCTGATCGAGCGTGAAGCCAGGCGTGTCGGTTTGATCGTTATTTCCACGGATCGCGGTCTGTGCGGTGGTTTGAATATCAACTTGTTCAAGGCCGCAATCGCCGAGATGAAAGAGTGGAAGGGGCAGAACCTGGAGATCGACCTCGCGGTTATCGGTACCAAGGCGATGGGTTTCTTCAAGCGGATCGGTGGCAATGTGGTGTCGGAAAACTCTCACCTGGGCGATACCCCCAAGGTCGAGGAATTGATCGGTTCCGTGAAAGTGATGCTGGACGCTTTCGACGAGGGCCAGATTGACCGCCTGTATCTGGCGAATAATGTTTTTGTAAATACCATGACGCAGCAGCCAAATATAGATCAGTTGTTGCCGGTCAGCGGTGATGAGCAGGATGAGAAACTGAGGCATCACTGGGACTACATCTACGAACCGGATGCCAAGGAAGTCATGGATGGTCTGCTGATGCGCTACATTGAGTCGCTGGTCTACCAGGGCCTGGTGGAGAACATCGCCTGTGAAATGGCAGCGCGCATGGTGGCCATGAAAGCTGCAACCGATAACGCCGGTAACCTGATCGACGAACTGCAGCTGGTCTACAACAAGGCGCGCCAGGCGGCCATCACCCAGGAACTGTCGGAAATCGTCAGCGGTGCCGCGGCGGTTTGAAAACGCAATTTAGCTTAATGAGGACTTATTCATGAGTTCCGGAAATATTGTTGAAATCATCGGTGCTGTGGTCGACGTGGAGTTTCCGCGTGACTCGATTCCCAGGATCTACGACGCTCTGCTGGTAGAAGAAGCCGGCCTGACACTGGAAGTCCAGCAACAGCTGGGCGACGGTATTGTGCGTTGTATTGCCATGGGTTCCACCGACGGCGTGAAGCGCGGTGTCAACGTCGCTGATACCGGTGCACCGATTTCGGTGCCGGTCGGTAAGGGTACCCTGGGTCGCGTCATGGATGTTCTGGGTAATCCGGTTGACGAAGCCGGCCCGGTCAACGCCGACAAGAAGATGCCGATTCACCGCACACCGCCAACTTATGAGGAACAGGCGGCCAGCCTGGAGATTCTCGAAACCGGCATCAAGGTTATTGACCTGATCATGCCCATCGCCAAGGGCGGCAAGATCGGCCTGTTCGGCGGTGCCGGCGTCGGCAAGACCGTTACCCTGATGGAACTGATTCGTAATATCGCCATCGAGGCCTCCGGTTACTCGGTGTTCGCCGGTGTCGGTGAACGTACCCGTGAAGGTAATGATTTCTACCACGAGATGAAAGAAGCCAACGTGCTCGACAAGGTCGCGCTGGTTTACGGACAGATGAACGAGCCACCCGGCAACCGCCTGCGCGTGGCATTGTCGGGTCTGACTATTGCGGAAAACTTTCGTGACGAGGGCCGCGACGTGTTGATGTTCATCGATAACATCTACCGTTACACGCTGGCTGGTACCGAGGTTTCGGCATTGCTGGGTCGTATGCCTTCGGCGGTGGGTTATCAGCCGACACTGGCACAGGAAATGGGTGTGCTGCAGGAACGCATTACGTCCACCAAGACCGGTTCCATCACCTCTTTCCAGGCGGTGTACGTGCCCGCCGATGACTTGACGGACCCGTCACCGGCAACCACTTTCGCCCACCTTGATGCAACACTGGTGTTGTCGCGGCAGGTGGCTGAGCTGGGCATTTATCCGGCGGTGGATCCGCTGGATTCCACCTCGCGTCAGCTGGACCCGCTGGTTGTGGGTAACGAACATTACGACACAGCCCGCGCCGTGCAGGGCACCCTGCAGCGCTACAAGGAGCTGCGCGACATCATCGCAATTCTGGGTATGGACGAACTCTCGGAAGAGGATAAACAGGTCGTCGCCCGCGCCCGTAAGATACAGCGGTTCCTGTCGCAGCCCTTCTTTGTGGCGGAAACCTTCACCGGTGCCGAGGGTAAATACGTTTCCCTGAAAGATAGCATCACCGCCTTCAAGGGCATCATCAATGGTGACTATGATGATCTGCCGGAACAGGCGTTTTACATGGTTGGCACCATCGACGAGGCTGTCGAAAAAGCCAAGTCGCTGTAACGTGAATTGAGGGCTCTGTTCTATGTCCATGACCATTCACATCTATATCGTCAGCGCGGAGACGGAGATTTTCTCCGGCACCGCCAACATGGTGTTCGCGCCGGCGGAAATGGGTGAAGTCGGTATTGCCCCGCGGCATACCCCGTTACTCACGCGATTGAAGCCGGGAGAAGTCCGCGTACAGATGGAGGGCCAGGATGAGCAATTCTTCTACGTCTCCGGCGGCATGCTCGAGATTCAACCTCACGTGGTAACCGTGCTGGCCGATACCGCCATACGTGCGACCGATCTCGATGAAGCGGCGGCCATCAAAGCCAAGGAACGGGCAGAAAGAGCCATGGACGACAGGCAGAGCGATTTCGACTACGCCAAGGCTCAGGCTGAGCTCGCCGAGGCGGTTGCCCAGCTGCGTACCATCAACAACATCCGCCAGAAGTCCGGGCGTTAATTTATTTAGCGCTTGGCGCGATACGGCGTCTACTTGTTATTCCTTTGGGCCCTTTGCGATAGTTTCAAATAATGTCTGACCCAGTCGTAGCTAAGTACAAGGTGGTGGCGATCACCTATTCAATTATTGACGAATCCGGCGTTATTCTCGAACAGTCGGATATCCCGGTCTACTATGTCCACGGCGGTCCCAATGATATGTTTCCGGATATCGAAGCCGCGCTGGATGATTGTACGCTGGGAGATAGCGTTGAAGTTGTGCTGCCGCCGGAAAAAGCCTTCGGCTATCACGATAAGAGCATGACCTTCACAGACGATATCGCCAACGTACCGCCTGAATTCCGCCGTGTGGGTGCTGAAGTCGAGATGCAGAATGACCGTGGTGAAACGCGTTCCTTTTTTGTTTCCAAAATCGAGGCTGACAAGCTCACCGTCGATGGCAATCACCCGTTTGCAGGTAAAACCCTGACCTATGCCGTAACGGTTGCCGATATTCGTGATGCCTCTGAAGAAGAAAAGCAGAAGGGTATTTCCAAGCCCGTGATGCACTGAACAGCACGCTCAGAGACGAGTGGCTCTTAACTTACTAAGCCGAACATTAGATAGCCGACCTGCCTTTAAGGGACACGCGGTGAATACATCCCTGCTGCCGACGGCCCCGTAAAGGCAGGTCGGCCATCCAATGTACTCATTAGTAAGGCTCCCAGCAGTACCAGACCAGGTAATTATGCTGTCGGAGCGCCCCACTGACTGCGATTGTTGCAATCATTCCGGTGAATTACAGTATCATATGTCCATTCCTGTAATAAACGGGTTCGTTTGACGGTGTACGACCGGTTTTCAATATGAGTCTATGTGTCGTTATTCTTGCTGCCGGTCAGGGCACGCGCATGCGCTCCACCCTGCCCAAGGTCCTGCATCCCCTCGGCGGATCCCCCTTACTGCAGCACGTCATCCGCGCCGCACAGCAACTCGAGCCATCGAGCATCCACGTGGTCTACGGCCACGGTGGTGAGCGGGTACGTGAAGTGCTTGGTCATGAAGCGGTGAACTGGGTGCTGCAGGAACAGCAGTTGGGCACTGGTCACGCCGTCGGTCAGGTCATGCCTTCGGTCAGTGATAATGACACGCTGCTGGTGCTGTACGGTGACGTACCCTTGATCCAGGCAGAAACGCTGCGGCATTTGCTGGTGCAGGCGGAGAACGGCGGTTTGTCGGTGTTAACCGCGACCCTGGATGACCCGCAGGGTTACGGGCGCATCATCCGTGAAGTCGATGGCAAACTGACGGGTATCGTTGAACAGAAAGATGCCAGTGAAGAGCAATTGAAGATTCGGGAAATCAACACCGGTTTTCTGGCGGCACCCGCCGCTAAGCTACGCGGCTGGCTGGATCGACTGGATAACAGCAATACACAGCAGGAATATTATCTCACTGATGTGCTCGCCATGGCGGCGGCTGACGGTGTAGCCGTTACCAGCGCCGGTGCTGAAAACGAACACGAGATTCTTGGCGTTAATGACCGGCTGCAGCTTTCCACACTGGAGCGGTTTTATCAGCGCAGCGAGGCCGAACGGTTAATGCGCTCGGGGGTCACGCTGGCAGATCCGCGGCGCTTTGACGTGCGCGGCGCTGTGAGTGCCGGCCAGGACTGTTTTATCGATACTAATGTAATATTGGTTGGCACTGTAAAGATAGGCAATAACGTAAAAATAGGGTCTAACTGCTTGATTCAAAATGCTGTTATTGGCGATGACGTCGAGATATTGAGTCACTGTGTGATCGAAGATGCCGAAATCGGTGCGGCTTCACGCATCGGTCCGTTTGCCCGTATTCGACCCGAGACCCGGCTCGCCGATCATGTGCATGTGGGTAATTTTGTCGAAATCAAGAAAACCAGCGTTGCCACCGGTTCCAAGATCAATCACCTCAGCTATATCGGTGACACCCGGATGGGTTCGAAGGTGAACGTGGGTGCCGGAACCATCACTTGTAACTATGACGGTGCGCACAAACATCTGACCGAAATCGGCGATGATGTTTTCATTGGTTCCGATACCCAGCTGGTGGCACCCGTTAAAGTCGGCGACGGTGCTACCATTGGTGCCGGTTCAACCATTACCCGGGAGGTGCCGCCGGGGGAGCTGGTATTGAGCCGCAGTCCGCAGCAGATACGGCCTGGCTGGAAACGACCGGTTAAGAAATCGAAAGAATAACCGAGATCTAATGTGTACCCTCTGCGGAAACACGGTTTTTTATCGATGTTGAGTTTCTGCAGGAGCTAGTGCTTTCCTGCAGATTCGGGAGTTTTACAGACAATGCCGGGAATAATGGTGTGACTCTATGTGTGGAATTGTAGGAGCCATTGCTCAACGTGAGGTCGCACCCATTCTTCTGGAAGGGCTGAGGCGTCTGGAATACCGGGGTTATGATTCAGCTGGTCTGGTGGTTCTGAACGAAACCGCCGAGCTGGAGCGGATTCGCACCACTGGAAAGGTTGTTGAACTGGCCAATGCCTTTGATCGGCAACCGGTAACCGGCATCGCCGGTATCGCGCATACGCGTTGGGCGACCCACGGCAAACCCACTGAAAATAATGCGCATCCGCACATTTGCCGCAACAAGGTCGCAGTCGTCCACAACGGCATTATCGAAAACCACCAGATCCTGCGCCAACAGCAGAACAAACTCGGTTTCACCTTTACCTCAGATACCGATACAGAAGTGGTCGTGCACCAGGTCTACTACCACCTGGAGCGGGGTGCCAACCTGCTGGAAGCCGTCCGGCAAACCTGCCAGGACCTGGAAGGCGCTTATGCACTGGGGGTTGTCAGTACATCCGAACCGGATCGCCTGATCGCCGCGCGGCGTGGCAGCCCGCTGGTTATCGGTCTTGGCATCGGTGAGTATTTTATCGCTTCCGATGTTGCCGCCCTGCTGCCGGTCACCCAACGATTCGTCTTCCTGGAAGATGGCGATATCGCCGATCTGACCAGCGTCGGCATGGTGATCTACAACAGTGACGGTGAGCAGGTTGAACGTCACGAGACCCGGTCGGAACTGTCGGCCGATGCCGTCGAGCGCGGCGAATACCGCCACTACATGCTCAAGGAGATCTACGAACAGCCCCGTGCAGTCGCCGATACGCTGGAAGGCCGTATTTTCCAGGGACGTGTGCTGGAAGCCGCTTTCGGGACGGACGCCGCACAGACCTTTGACAAGGTTCAGGGCGTCCATATTATTGCCTGCGGCACCAGTTTTCACGCCGGCCTGATCGGTCGCTACTGGATGGAATCACTGGCCGGCATACCGTGCAGCGTTGAAGTGGCCAGCGAGTTCCGTTACCGTAAGCCGGTGGTGCGTAACAGCTCGCTGATCGTCACCATCTCCCAGTCCGGTGAAACGGCGGACACGCTGGCCGGATTGCTGGAAGCAAAACGCCTGGGCTTCGGTCAGTCCCTGAGTATCTGCAATGTTCCGGAAAGTTCGTTGGTACGGGAATCCGATCTGGTTCTAATGACCCGCGCCGGGCCGGAAATCGGAGTGGCATCGACCAAGGCGTTTACCACCCAGTTGACGGCCTTGATGCTGTTGACCATCGTTCTGGGACGCCGCTTCAGTATGAGCGAGGCAACCGAACGCCAGCTGGTTCAACAGCTCGAGCACCTGCCGCGTGAAATCGAGAACGTGCTGGCGCTGGATAAAAAGATCCAGCATTTGTCGGAAACCTTTGCCGACAAAAACCATGCGCTGTTTCTGGGACGTGGTGCCCAGTACCCGGTGGCCATGGAAGGTGCCCTGAAACTCAAGGAAATCTCCTATATTCATGCCGAGGCTTATCCGGCCGGCGAACTCAAACACGGTCCCCTGGCCCTTGTGGATGCCGCCATGCCGGTGGTCGTTGTGGCGCCCAACAATGAGTTGCTGGAAAAACTGAAGTCCAATCTGCACGAAGTCAGTGCGCGCGGCGGACAAATGCTGGTCTTTGCTGACCAGCGCACGGGCATGTTATCCGATGAAACCAGCACGGTACTGCCGGTCGCGCCGACCGATGACTGCGTGGCGCCCATTGTGTTTACGGTGCCCCTGCAACTACTGTCTTATCACGTCGCCGTGCTCAAGGGCACCGATGTCGATCAGCCCCGTAATCTCGCCAAATCGGTGACGGTCGAGTAATACGGTGTTAGCGATCATCTCATTTTTCTTTAGCCGGTAGTTCTCCATATTTAACCAAATCCCCTACTTCTTCATACCAGGGCGCTTTGTTCGAATAATAGATATTGTGTATGGGCCTGGCTTCCGGATCATCGTCCAATGTGCCTGCTGGAATGACAACCGCTTTCCCGCTTTGCGTCATCCACGGCAATGATGAACCACATTTTTTACAAAACGAAGTGGCGAAGTGTTTTGCATCCGGTAATTCAAACCTACCTACTGAATTTTCCCCGCGAATCCATTTGAATTGTGTTGGATCGATAATGATACTCGCAGCGTGAGCAGAGCCTGTAAATTTTCGACACCTTGAACAGTGGCAGTATTGAAAGACTTTAACAGGGCCTACAAACTGATAGCTAACCTCCCCACATAAACAACTGCCGGATATTTTGTCGTTTTTCACAGGATCAACCTTTTAGATAGCTAACGTTGGAAATGAGCAGCGTACTCGAATCAATTAAAAGGCATTGCAATGCAATTCACCGGCGCGTAGCGCCCTTGTGTAAATGCCTTGTAATCTTAATAAGAGCCACAGTTTCCCAGTCAAAATATTGGGACGAGTTTGTGCCCCTGGGTTTGCCAGCCGATTAGAGAAATAAACCCATCTCCAACAACATCCATTTCAGGCAGAACCGAATCATTGTCAACACCGAAAACTTTGGTGGCTACTGCACATACCTCCATCCGGACTCCGAGCTTTTTTAGTTCCTTTGAGGACCTGGCAATAGACTTCAATTGATCCTCGTACTCCATAGCCAGCAAATCCTCTGGCTTGGTGCTCAGATACTTCACCGTTTCACCTATGAATACGAGCACCATATTGGAAGTCACACCTTGTCTGATCAATCCATCATGAGTGCTTCGGATGATTTCCAGGTAAAAAGCGGTTTTCTTCGGATTGGTAAAATCTATCAGGAATACGCTCTTCGTTTCCTTAACGCCATCCAATGCAGCGGAGTCATCTATGGTCTTTTCCGCCAAGGCGGGTAAAGCAGAAAATATGCTACCCACCACTACAATGAAAACAACCAGAATCCTTGAAATATACCTCATGGCCTTACCTCCTTTTATACGATATCTAACGAGTGATTTGAGCGGCGCGCGTTAACGTGTACGTTATGCGAATATTTCATTGACCACCTTGTTCGGTCGAAGCGAAGTTCTTGGGCGCCGACCACATGTGGCTCGGACGGAAGCTCATCGCCATTTCAAGTTCGTTGTGTTTCCAGCTGCGACCTGGCCGCGTACAGAAGTACCTCCGAGTATAGTCTGTGAAATCTGAGCAGGGCTTGAATACCGAACCCAAGTGTAAACCCGCCCGTCTTGGAATTTTCCTCCAGAATGACTGCTGACCCAAAGTACAAACGAGTGCGTGTACCGCTGACTAAGGGGACGACCATTAACCAGGACTTGGTGCGACGGCGAAAGTCAGACATCAATAACTGATTTTCACTTCGTGCCTCCACATGCCAAGCAGAAAATTCGTCGATCGACCCGGCAGCCAATTGTTTCGCTTGAGCATCCGTTGAAGGTCTCGATACAGCCAATTTCAGGATCAATCGTTCCAACTTGAACACGAGAGTCGTGTAGAAGGCCATCACATATTGTGCGTGCGACACTGATCCGCGTATGTCTGTCACGTAGCAATCAGTGTAGGTTCCTTCCCTAAGGTAGTTGTTTAACAGTGCATCGTCAGGAATAGAGCACGACTCAATCGAAAACACGACTCATGTTCCGCTCTGCCAGGAGTAGCTCCAGTTCGCCCTGTGATCCGTGGCTAACACGACGCCTGATGCTTTGCTTGATCCCCTGGAGTGATTGCTCAGGCACGGGGTTTAAGTAGCGTGCGTATTGCATAGGCAGACATCATAAACGATATCAGCGCACCGCAACCAAACACCCAGCGTGCAAACAAAACGTTGTATTCATCGGGCAGGAAAGGAATACTTCCTGAGAAGCCAACTGAAGGACCAAGTACAGCGACCCAAGCACCGATGGCACCCATGCTCATAAAAAGAATGGTTGCATACAAACCGTTGATTTTCGCGTTTCGGTCAATCAGAATCATGGCGCCTCCCTTAAGGAAGACAACTCCGCATAGAAAGATCACCCACATTGGAGCGTGTACAGCGGCGGCATCAACAGGCCAAAGCTCAGTTGCAATTGCGACTGGATACAGCCCTGGAACTATGCAGAACCAGCCCCACCCCGAGCGCATTTGCATTGTTATGTATTTTCGCTGCATTGACCAACATCCCAGTCCAGGCGTACTTTCAGTATTTCAAATACGAGTTTCTGCATATCTTCAAATCAAGGGATCCTTTATGTAGTCTGTTTAGCACCACCAATATGCCTAAGCATAGTTACACCAGATTCCTTATTCCTATAAAACTTCGTGATTTTCTCCAGTACAACATAACCCAGAGATTCGTAGAACCTGATAGCAGTCTCATTATTTTCACGAGCTTGCACATACACATTGAAAACACCTGCGGTGGCTGCAACATTTTCGAGCCATCTGACTAAACTGCCACCGTAACCGCAACGGCGATATCCTGGCTTTACCGCCAGTAGATCTAGATTTGCCTTATCGCTACCGTATCTCATGATTCCGAACCCCGCCAACTCGTCGCCAATTCTAGCGACAACGACATTCGTTGCTTTATTTCTTATCGCGCCTTTGACTTTATCTTCGGTCCAACCCCACCCCAAACCTGCTTCGATCGTATCTCGAGACAAAATAGCAATTTCGATTGCATCGGAATATGTCGCAAGTTCTACTTCAATATGCTGGTCAATCATTTTTGATTTCTACTTAACGCCTGGCTGCCACCCTAAATGTGCCTTCTGATCATCCCCGAATCCCGCTGCCATTAAAGTATCCCTCCAATCTTTTGCAAGCTCTTGAATTTCGTTTAGCAATTTCTCGATATTTCCTTCACTGAGTTTGAGTACAGAAAACCTAATTCTTTCTGCTAATTCAAAATAATCTGAATTCACCATCGGAAGGTTATCGCTACATTCCTCCGTAAGAAGTTCTTTAACTGCTTCCCACTCATTTTCAGGAAAAAGTTTCCTGACACGCTTGATTGTCTCATCGCTTAGTTCAATCATGTTCTGGCATATAATCCATTCCTTTAGAATTATTCCGCCCTTCTCTCAGGGTCGCAGTTGTATGATTTATCTCCCTACGAGTATGAGAAAGTCACCAATATATTTTTATCTATATCATTCTTAAGCTGCTGATATGTCTCCGATGAGCATCTGTTGAGCGCTGATAAAGTAATATAAGAACAGTCAATCTCATGAACATGCTCTAAGGCACATAAGTTAAATAAACGTAACCTCAAGTCTCGTTATTCATTTATATGTGATGACTATGAATTTCACTCGACCACCTCTACGCCGCGCCAAAAAGCTATATGATCTTTTACTTCTTTTGCAGTTTCTTTTGGTGCTGGATAATACCAGGCAGCATCTTTGTTCTCTTCACCATTGACCGTTATCGAATAATAACTGGCCTCACCCTTCCAAGGGCAATGTGACGTTGTGTCGCTAGTAGAAAAGAAATTCATATTTACCGATGACGCAGGAAAGTAATGATTGTTTTCTACAACAACCGTCTCATCACTTTCCGCCAGAATTCGATTCTTCCAGATTGCTTTCATTTGCTATTACCTAATCACACATAACGTCGTTCAACAGGGGCCACGCGTTGTTTGCGCGGTCCCTGCCCCGGAGGGGCGAACTGGGTGCTGTGGTTGGACGGAGCCGCTACGCGGAGAAACAAGCATCACCCTGATTAACCTCTAAAATGTAACCTCACCCCTCACTCGGAGGGGTGCTCTTCCACAAACAA
>Ga0209567_10001206_pt1 | contig 13601 bp, 14 predicted proteins | sample COG_12_FD_184756 | JGI IMG/M metagenome (GOLD analysis project Ga0209567, IMG submission 184756) | Pelagic marine sediment microbial communities from the LTER site Helgoland, North Sea, for post-phytoplankton bloom and carbon turnover... | ecosystem: Environmental > Aquatic > Marine > Neritic...
TTCTTTTCATTACTGCTTTTTTTACTTTGGCTTCCCAAAATCTGCGCGCAAATATACGAAGAGTTTTTGCTTTGGCAAATGGAATTAAAAAAATATTTCGGATAGTTTTAGTACTTTTGCGGGAACTTAAAAATTCTTCCATTAAAAGTTGAAAAAGTTATCATGTTTGCTGATTTATATGCTCATTAATACGACATTAATTGGGCAATCAACCATGGAGTACAACCTATCCTTGGGTGATGTTTTTACAATTAAACAGGACGCCAATCAAATAATAACTCAGGAAATAGAAGGAGCAACACATGAAATCATCAATACGCTTCACGGGATATTGGAATTTAGAGTTAAGGGAGATAATAATAATACTTATGCCATAGACGTAATGTTTAAAGACCTTAACTTAAAAATGACATCGAGTATTCAGGGGGAATTGATGAATATACACGCCAAGGAATATGAAGAAGATGATGCCCAATCTAAAATCTTTAATAGTCTACTAGATGTTCCTATTCAGATCATTTTAGCCAGAACAGGTGATATTTTAGAAGTAAGTGGCGGCGATAGCCTGGTATCAAAAATGGCGAACGCATCGGGCTTGAAAGATGAATTTTCATTAAACATGATGAAAAAATCTCTGGAAAAAGAATTTGGCTCGGAAGCGCTTTCCAATAGTTATAAACAACTGACATTCTTATACCCAGGCACTGCAATAGAGGTAGGTGATAGCTGGAATAATGAATATGCTGGTAAACTTCAGGCGCAAAACACTTGGACCCTAAATGAGATTACCGATGCCAGTGCCAATATAGTGGGCAAAGCCCTGGTGGTAATGGATGTTGTTGAGTCGTCTTCAACGATGAAACTCAGTGGTACGCAGGAATCATCTGTCATAACCGATATCACTACTGGCTTTGTTAAAAAAATGACGGTCCGCGGATTAGCTGAAGGATATACAACTATGACTCAGATGGGGGATCAGGAAATCCCAACAATTATAAAATCAACAATTATTTACGAATTAATAGAAAATTAAATATGTTCAACAAGATTATTAAACTGATTATAGCTGGGCTTATCATTGCGTATGCCGTATACCAGTTCATAGAGGGCAATATTGGAAACGGTATTTTTTTGATTTTACTTTCTTCGATTTTTGTATTTCTTTATTTCAGGAATGAATTTATTCTTCTGGCTTTCCTTAGGATGCGTAAGCAGGACATGGCCGGAACAGAAAAATGGTTACAAAAAATAAAGAATCCTGAATCTTCTCTTACCCAAAAACAGCAAGGTTATTACAATTACTTGTTCGGTATTATCTTTTCCCAAAAAAATCTTACTCAGGCTGAAAAATATTTTAGAAAGGCACTTAAATTGGGTTTAAATATGGACTATGATGTGGCCATGGCTAAACTTAGTCTGGCCGGAATAGCGATGCAAAAAAGAAGGAAAAGAGAAGCAACAACACTCCTTCAGGAAGCCAAAAAGCTTGATAAGAACAACATGCTTACTGATCAGATAAAAATGATGCAGCAGCAAATGAAGAAAATTTAAAGGCTTACTTTGATACTTTATAATACCCCTTATTAGGAATTTCTAAAGTATAGGTTTTACCTGAAGCATTATTAAGGTGAGGTTCCCTTAACCAAGGGTTATGACGTTTAAGAATTTTGTAGTTGATTTCATATTGTTGAGCGAAATCCGCAAAATTTTGTACCGGTTCATTTACAACCACATTAAATGTTGGTACTGCATTATAAAGATCATCATTTTCAATGTCAAATCCGTATTTGTCCGGATTACTGAGTATTTCTTTTATGGCCAATATCCGAAATACATAACGGCCTGTTTCCTCTCCTAATAGTAAATCATAATAATCATTAGCCTTCTGAATACCCATATACTTGTTTATAGAGCCTGGACCGGCATTGTAAGCAGCGGCAGCAAGGGTCCAACTACCATATTTTTCTTTGTATTTCTGTAAATATCTGCATGCAACCTCCGTGGACTTTTCCAAGTGATAGCGCTCATCAACATTGTCATTTATTTCAAGGCCATATTCTCGGCCAGTGGCTCTCATTATTTGCCAAAATCCTGTAGCCCCGGCATGAGACACCACATTTTGCAAGCCACTTTCAGCTACTGCTAAATATTTGAAATCATCAGGAATGCCATTTTTAGACAATATAGGTTCAATTACAGGGAAATATTTATGAGCGCGTTTCATTAGTAGAAGAGCATTAGATTGCCAATAGGTATTTACCAAAAACTCTCGGTCTACACGTTCCATTATTTCAGGGTCTTCCTGGGGTACTATTTCGTTAGCAAAATTTAAATCAGCTGGAATTTCAATAGCTGAAATTCGATATTCGTTGGAAACATTTTTGTCTTTTATTTCCATGTCTTTCCCCTGATATTCATCACCAAAATTATCCCCTTGTTGCACTGCAAAGATTAGGGTGCTTATTACAAAAACAACTCCTAAAATCATCAGCATATTCTTAAATATTCTCATAATAAATTATTTAGTGACCTATCAAAGGTATAAAATACAACTCCGTTATTCCAAAATAATTGTGGGCAATCGTTCATTAAACCATTTATATCTATGAATGATCATGGTATGGGTTCCATTCTTAACTATATAACAATTCTTAATATATTGTATAGGAAAAACCGCATCATTATCTCCATGGATATGAATTAAATTTGAACCGTAACTGCTTTGATCCCAATGAACTATCTTATCTATACACCAATCAATGTAATATTTATCGCGCACGGCCAGGTATTCTTCATATAATTCCAGACGTTTTGTCACCATCTCCCCAAAAGCGTATTTAACCAAAAGTTCAACATTATTTATCAAACCGGTTGGTAGCAATTTGTGAATTTTGGTGTATTTAGCAAATAGCAGGCGTTTAGGTAATTCCGATTTTTGTTTAATGCTCGAAATGATAATTACTTTTTCTACTTCTATTTGCTTTGCCATTTCTTGCACAAGCAATCCTCCTAATGATACACCAATAAGCACAGGCCTCTCATGTCTTATTTGCCTGCACATGTCAGTTGCATAGGCTTCAAATGTAATTCCGTATTCCGGAACAGACCATTCTAATAAATGTATTTCAAATTTGTCTTTCGGTAATTTAATATTCTTAAAAATAGCAGAGCTTGCGGCCATTCCCGGCATGAAATAAACTGGAATTTTAGTATTGCTCATTTAATCTAAACTCTTGATTTTACTAGGAAATTAGCAATTTTTTTGTTACTTTTGTGCGCTGATTGTTAATTTACCACTGCCAGTTAGAGAATTAAACATTGGCTAACAATATTGATAATTACGATTATTGCAAGATCGTAATTTTTTTATCTGAAACCATTTTAAATCATACTATATGAATGAAGTAGCAATTAAGGATAATAGTTTCTTACGTCAATTCGAAACTAAGGTTGATGGTCATCTTGCCAAGATTGAATACTCTTCGCAGGAAAGAAAAGTTTTTTTAACCAAATTGGTTATTCCTGAGGAAATATCTCAAGAAGGTTTTAAAGAAGAATTTATTAAGGCAGTTTTGAATCTCATACAGGAACAAAAACTCAGAGTGGTTCCAACAAGTCCTCAAATTGCAGGTTTTTTACGAAAGAACAGACAATATAAGGAAATGCTCCCGGTAGGCATCCGGATTTAAAAATTTACGAACCTCCTTTCAGGAGGTTTTTTTATGCCCATACTTCATTTACCACAAAATTTATTTGTACCAATCCATCTTCATAAATATCCACAAGAGTTACTTCGTGTAAAGTATTTACTAATTGAGGATTCCAGGGTGTTTTAACTTTTATGTAGTTATCCGTGAACCCATGTATATAACCCTCCTTATTTTCACTTTCAAACAATACAGTCCTTTTCATACCCAATTGGCCTTCATAAAATGCCCTTCTTTTTTTAACTGATAAGCTTCGCAACATTTTGCTTCGCTTACTTCTTACATTCTTTGGCACCACATTGGACATAGTTGCTGCGGGAGTGCCATCTCGTTCCGAATAAGTAAAAACATGCAAATAGGAGATTTCCAACTCATTTAAAAAATTATACGTTTCCAGAAAGTGCGTATCCGTTTCACCGGGAAATCCCACTATAACATCGACGCCAATGCACGCATGAGGCATGACTTTCCTGATTTTTTTAACCCTATCAACATAGAGATCCGTGAGATAACGCCTTTTCATTTGTTTAAGAAGTTCATCGCTCCCACTTTGCAAAGGGATGTGAAAATGCGGTACGAAGGTATTACTGCCCGCGACGAAATCAATGGTTTCATTTTTCAGTAGGTTAGGTTCTATTGAAGATATTCGAAATCTGTGAACACCTTCAACCCTATCCAAAGCTTTTACAAGTTGGAAGAAAGTATGCTCATGCTTCTTATTCCCGAATTCTCCTTTACCATAATCCCCAATATTTACACCGGTCAGTACAATCTCCTTTATACCTTGTTCTGATATCTCCTTCGTATTTTTCAATACATTCACAAGGGTGTCGCTTCTTGAAATACCCCTGGCAAGAGGGATAGTGCAATATGTGCATTTATAATCGCAGCCATCCTGTACTTTTAAAAAGGCTCGGGTTCTATCTCCAACCGCATAACTGCCAACATAGAAATCCGCCTCTTCAATTTCACAGGAATGAATTACTCCAAAATCATTTTTAGAAAGGTCATTTATATAGTCTAATATCTTAAACTTCTCTGTAGCACCTAAAACAAGATCCACGCCATGAATATCTGCCAGGTCTTGAGGTTTTAATTGGGCATAACAACCAATGGCTGCAACAAAAGCTTCGGGATTTGTTTTTTGTGCTTGTCTTACTAGCGTTTTAAAGCGTTTATCTGCATTCTCTGTTACCGAACAGGTATTTATGACATACATATCTGCACGATCAGTGAAATCTACACGATCGTATCCTTTATTCTCAAAACTCCTTGCAATGGTCGAAGTTTCAGAGAAGTTTAGCTTACAACCCAGTGTATAAAATGCTACTCTCTTCTTCATTAAAAACTATGATACAAAATTATAGATGGCAAAGATATCAAAAATTAGGGCCAAACATCCTAGCGATAGGTGCTTGGAAAATACTTATGCCCTTTCACTGAGTTTAGAATTGCGTACGTTGAATATAGCAGGGGTTATCTATTAGAAATTCCTATAGTTTTTTGTCAACTCAAAAACGTGGTTCATGATATCTGCCTCTTGTTCATCAAAAATAACTCCCCTTCTTGCCATCATTACTTCTGCAGCTTCAAAAGCTTTCTTAGGCAAATATGTAGTAAACCCGGAAGCTCCACCCCAACTAAAGCTGGGTATAAAATTTCTTGGAAAACCCGGCACGTAGATATTTGCGTTCACTCCGATCACAGTTCCCGTATTAAACATTGTATTAATAGCTGTCTTGCTGTGATCACCCATCATAAGCCCGCAAAATTGAAGCCCTGTGTGTTCAAATCGCTCGGTGGCATAATTCCACAAACGCACTTTGGCATAATTATTTTTCAAATTTGAATTGTTTGAATCCGCCCCGATATTACACCACTCTCCTAACACGGAGTTTCCTAAATAACCATCATGCCCTTTGCTCGAATTACCAAAAATCACCGAATTATTTATTTCTCCACATACTTTGCCAAATGGGCCAACTGTTGTCGGTCCGTAAATCTTCGCCCCCATTTTTACAACAGCCTTTTCACATAAAGCAAATGCTCCCCGGATCAGGTTTCCTTCCATTATTTCAGAGTCCTTTCCTAAGTATATAGGCCCGTTAGTGGCATTTAATATACTGTATTCCACTTTGGCGCCTTCCTCAAGAAAAATATGCTCAGCATTGATTAAATGATTGGTGGAAGATATTGGCGTACTTCGCCTTCCTCTGGTAATCATATCAAAGTCCTGCTGTAAAGCAAACCCATTTTTAGAAAAAATATCCCAGGTATTTACAACTCGAAGTAAATCTCCTTCAAAATTTATTATTTTAAAATCTGAAAAATCAACTTCTTTTTCGGCATCTTCTGAAAAATATGCTATAACCACATCATCTTTAAAAACGGCTTCGCTCTTTTTTAAATTACGTATAATAGAGACAAGTTCTTCCGTTGGACAGAAAGATGCGTTCAGTAAAATATTAGGGGTGCTATTAATTAACGGATATTTTTTAGAAAGATATTCTTCCGTCTTTGTGCTGGTCGTTGCATTGAGATGCTTTTCCCATTTTTCCCTAATTGTAAGTATCCCGATTCTAATATCAGCAACAGGTCTGGTATAAGTAAAAGGTAATAACGAATTCCTGATTTCACTGTCAAAGAGAATATAATTCATCTATTTAAATTTTAAATAAAAATAAAAAAATAACGCCCCCGATTGTAATCGGAGGCGCATCTTTATATCTTATTTTAAAAAGTCTACTTTTCTTCAGCACCCGGCTTGGTATCCTTAGCCTCTGGTGTAGAAGTGTTTGCCTCCTTTTTAAACTTTTTATATTTGCTCTTAAATTTATCTATTCTACCTGCTGTATCTACCAATTTAGCCTTGCCGGTATAGAAAGGATGAGAGGTTCTTGAGATTTCTAATTTAACCAAGGGGTATTCCACACCCTCAACTTCTAAAGTCTCTTTTGTAGCTGCGGTAGATTTGGTGATAAACACATCGTCATTAGACATGTCCTTAAATGCTACCAACCTGTAATTATCCGGATGTATACCTTTTCTCATTTTATATTCTTTTAAACTTCTGAATTTTCAGCCTGCAAATTTAATTAATTTTCTCAGAAACAACAATTTTAATTTGTCAAAAATAAAATCTTAAAAATTGTATCTTTAGATGTAACAAAAATAAGACTTAAACAACTAACTAGTTAAAACAACAAAATCATATCAAAATGGAAGAAAATCAACCTAAAACCGGAAAGTTTTCATTGAATTACGGATTAATCCTAGGAACAATCGGAGTAGTTTTTGGCATTATGTTATATAGCATGGATGCCCATTATTCGCAGGACCCGAGTAATACAGTTATCAGTATATTAATTATGGTTGGCGTCATTATTTGGGGTATTTTTAATTTCAGAAAGGCCAATGGAGGATTTTTAACTTTAGGTGAGGCCGTAAAACTAGGAGCTGGAATAGCCTTAGTTGCCGGAATTATAACAGTTATTTATACCTTGTTTTTATCTAATGTACTCGATCCTGAGTTTGCAGTAAAAATTGCAGAAACCACAAAAGCAGCTAGTGAAGAGGCTGGTCAGATGTCAGATGCACAAATACAACAGCAATATGACGGTACAATAAATTATTTTTGGATTTCCTACCCCTTCATTTTAATATTTAATATCATAGCTGGTTTAATTATTGGACTTATCGGAGGTTTGATACTGAAAAAAGCAAAACCAGATTATTAATTATTAAAAATTGTACTTTTGATAGGAATTTCCTTCAGAACTCAATGAATCTATCTATAGTTATTCCTTTACTTAACGAAGAAGAGTCTTTAGAAGAACTCCATGATTGGATTACAAGTGTTATGCAATCCAATCATTTTTCATACGAGATCTTCTTTATTGATGATGGCAGTACAGACCATTCATGGAAAGTAATTGAACAGTTAGCAAAAAAGAATGAAGACGTAAAAGGCATACGGTTTCATAAGAATTTTGGAAAATCTCAGGCACTTCATGCAGGATTTAAAATAGCGCAGGGCGATGTAATAGTTACTATGGATGCTGATCTTCAGGACAATCCTGAAGAAATACCCGAATTATACGACCTTATTACAAAAGAAGGTTATGACCTGGTTTCGGGATGGAAGAAAAAAAGATATGATTCTCTGATCGCCAAGAATATTCCTTCCAAACTTTTTAATTGGGCTGCAAGAATTACATCCAAAGTAAAATTACATGATTTTAATTGTGGGCTAAAGGCATTCAGAGGCGATGTTGTTAAAAATATTGAAGTCTCCGGGGAAATGCATCGTTATATTCCGGTCCTGGCTAAAAATGCGGGGTATTCCAATATAGGTGAAAAAGTAGTAAAACATCAGGCTCGTAAATTCGGAAAGACAAAGTTCGGAGCGGAACGTTTTATTAATGGATTATTAGATTTAATCACTATCTGGTTTGTTTCCAAGTTTGGTAAACGTCCAATGCATTTATTTGGGGCTTTAGGTGTTCTGATGTTCGTAATTGGTTTTGGATTTGCTCTTTATCTGGGAATTGACAAACTTTTTATAAATCCCTTTGGGCGATTACTGTCTGAAAGACCACAATTTTACGTTTCACTTACTTCAATGATCATTGGAACACAATTTTTTCTTGCTGGGTTTCTCGGAGAAATAATGGTTAGATCAAGAGTAAATGTACAACGCTATACCATTTCTGAAGAATTAAATCTTTCAAGGCCTTAAAACAGATATTCTTTGTAATTTTAAATTTGCAATCGAAAATTCCATACAAATGGACGACATTATTTCCAATGCCAAAACATGGCAAACCGACTTTTTTGACCCTTCGGTCAAAAAGGAAATTCAGAATCTTATAGCCAATGATCCGGAAGAGCTGAAGGACAGATTTTATAAAAACATGGAATTTGGTACAGGAGGTATGAGGGGTATCATGGGAGTTGGCACCAATAGAATAAACAAATACACCTTAGGAAAAAGTACCCAGGGACTCAGCAACTATTTGAAAAGAGTTTATACGGGTGAAGATTTAAAAGTAGTAATTGCATATGACTGCAGACACAACAGCGATACCCTGGCAAAGACAGTAGCCGATGTTTTTTCAGCGAATGGAATAAAAGTATTTCTTTTCTCTCAATTGCGGACAACTCCGGAACTATCCTTTGCGGTTAGATATTTAGGCTGCAATGCCGGAATAGTCTTGACAGCTTCACATAATCCGCCCGAATATAACGGATATAAGGTTTATTGGACAGATGGCGGACAAATCGTGCCTCCTCAGGACAATGAAATCATTGAAGAAATAAATCGGCTGAACTACGAAGAAATTAATTTTAATGCCAATCCCGCCCTGATTGAATTAATAGATAGTGAAGTTGATGAGGCTTTTATACAAGCATCTGTGAAAAATGGAAGCTTTGGCGCAAAAGAGAAGGATAATTTTAAAATTGTCTTTACATCTCTTCATGGAACTTCCATTACAGTTATTCCTGAAGTTCTTAAAAGAGCTGGATACAACAATGTGACCATTATAAAAGAACAGGCCGTTCCGGACGGCGATTTTCCCACCGTTAAATCACCCAATCCGGAAGAGCCGGAAGCACTAACCCTGGCGATGAAAAAGGCAGAAGAAATTGGAGCCGATATGGTTGTGGGAACAGATCCGGATAGCGATAGATTAGGCATAGCAGTCAGAAATCTTGAGGGAAAAATGGAATTGTTGAACGGAAATCAAACCATGCTTTTGATGACTAAATTTTTATTGGATCAGAGAAAAAAGCACGGATTTACCGGAAATGAGTTTATAGCTACTACCATAGTATCCACACCTATGATGGATGAAATGGCCAAAAGCTATGGGGTGGAATGCAAAACATCCTTAACCGGATTTAAATGGATTGCGAAGATGATCAAAGATTTTCCCGAACAGTATTTTATAGGTGGCGGTGAAGAGAGCTTTGGGTATATGGTAGGTGATTTTGTAAGAGATAAGGATGCGGTTACAGCCACCTTACTGGCCTGTGAAATAGCTTCGGACGCTAAAGCAAATGGCAGCTCTTTTTATAAACAGCTTATTGATTGTTATGTTAATTATGGTTTCTATAAAGAAAAGTTGATTTCAATAACCAAAAAGGGAATGAGCGGTGCAGAAGAGATTAGCCAAATGATGATTGACTTTAAAGAGAATCCGGTAAAATCCATAGGAGGCGCAAATGTGGTTATCGTTGATGACTATAACACTTCTACTTCTAAGAACCTGTTAACCGGTGAAGTAAAACAAATTGATATACCTAAATCTAACGTCTTAATCTATACCACCGAGGATGGAACCAGAATGGCAGCCAGGCCCAGTGGAACAGAACCAAAAATTAAATTTTACTTTAGCATAAATACAGGACTCGATTCCGCAGAAAACTTTAAAAAAGTAGATAAGGAAATGGATGCACGTATAGATAGGATTCTTACTGAACTGAAGCTTCATTAATGGAATATTTTAAAAAAATCCTGCGTTTTGCCATCCCGTATCGCAGGTACGGATTCTTAAATATATTCTTTAATATTCTTTATGCTCTTTTTAGTGCGCTTTCCTTTGCTGCCCTGATTCCTATGTTGGATGTACTTTTCGACAAAACCAAAAAAGTATTTCAAGCACCTGAATATAGCGGATTTGGAAACTTAAAGGACTATTTACAGGAGTATGTAAATTATAGAGTTACTGCTTATTCGGGCAGCGATGAAATGAAGGGCTTGGTTTTGGTCATTGGTTTGGTGCTGATACTCTTTTTACTAAAGAATCTATTTAATTATATGGCCATGTATTTCATTACATTTTTAAGGAATGGAGTCCTTAAAGACTTAAGGAACAGCATGTACCAAAAAATTGTGGACCTGCCCATATCGTATTATTCAGAGAAAAGAAAAGGCGATGTAATGGCGCGAATTTCGTCTGATGTTCTTGAAATACAATATTCATTTCTTTCTATCTTGGAATTGATTGTAAGAGAACCGCTTACGATACTTTTCACAATAAGCATCATGTTTATAATAAGCGTTAAGCTTACCCTTTTTGTCTTTATTTTTATTCCAATTGCAGGTATGATTATTTCCCGAATAGGAAAATCCCTTAAAAAGAGTTCAGATAGTGTACAAAAAGAACAGGGTGAATTCCTTTCTATAATTGAAGAAACATTAGGCGGACTAAGGGTGATAAAAGCTTTTAACGCTGAATCCAAATTCTACGGGACATTTAAAAATTCTACAGAACGTTTTTTTAAATTTTCAAACAAATTACTTAACAGACAAAATCTCGCATCTCCTACCGGGGAATTTTTGGGTATACTTGTCATTGGTGTTCTTTTATGGTTTGGAGGAAAAATGGTGCTAATAGATAAAACTCTGGGAGCCTCTGAATTTATAGCATATATGGGATTGGCATATAATATACTCACTCCCGCTAAACAAATTAGCAAAGCATTATACGGGGTCAAAAAAGGCAATGCCGCAGCTGAGCGAGTTTTAGAAATTCTGGAAACAAAAAACCCCATCGATGAAAAGAAAGATGCTATTGTAAAAACTGATTTTAATACCGGGATAACAATAGAAAACATTGCTTTCAAATACGAAGACGAATATGTTTTGGATGATTTCAATCTTTATGTTCCAAAAGGTAGTACCGTTGCTTTGGTGGGCCAGTCCGGTAGTGGTAAAAGTACAATTGCCAACCTGGTTACCAGATTTTATGATATTAATGAAGGTGCAATACTAATAGATAATACAAATATTAAGGACCTCACAAAAAAATCACTAAGAGACCTGATAGGCCTCGTTACACAAGACTCTATTCTTTTTAATGATACTGTAAAGAATAATATAGGACTTGGAAAGGAGAATTCTAGTATTGAAGAAATTAAGGCTGCTGCGAAAATTGCGAATGCTCATGAGTTCATAATGGAATTGCCTCAAGGCTATGACACAAATATCGGGGATAGCGGTAATAAATTAAGTGGCGGGCAGAAACAACGTCTTTCCATTGCAAGAGCCGTTTTAAAAAACCCTCCGGTTATGATTATGGATGAGGCCACTTCTGCACTGGATACAGAAAGCGAACGGCTGGTACAAGATGCACTCGAAAAATTGATGCGCAACCGAACGTCTATTGTTATCGCTCACAGATTATCCACCATACAAAATGCGGATACAATTGTCGTGCTACAGAAAGGCAAGATTGTAGAACAGGGATCCCATAAAGAATTGCTAAAATCAAGTGGTATGTATAAAAACTTGGTAGATATGCAAACACTGGGTGTAATATAAATTTAAAATGTAATTAAACCTTTTAAATTCAATGCAGTCTTAAATAAATAAGTATTTGCTTTGATCGCCGAAGAAACCTTAATAGAAAATTTAAAGCAGAAAGATACCCAGGCCAGGGCCTTTGAGGTGCTCATTAATACTTACAAAGAACGCCTATACTGGCATATTCGTAGAATTGTGATAGATCATGACGACACGGATGATGTATTGCAGAATACATTTATTAAAGTCTTTAGAAATATTGATAGCTTTAAAGGAGATAGTAAGTTATATTCCTGGATGTATAGGATTGCTACAAATGAAGCCCTTTCATTCCTTAAGGTAAAGTCCAAAAAATTAGGGGTCAGCAATGATGAACTACAGGAAAGATTGGCTAATAATTTACAGGCAGATGTATACTTTGAAGGTGATGAAATACAATTGAAGTTACAAAAGGCTATTGCTTTATTGCCGGAAAAACAGAAATTGGTTTTTAATATGAAGTATTTTGAAGAATTAAAGTACGGGGAAATATCAGAGATATTAGAAACCTCGGTAGGTGGTTTAAAGGCTTCTTATCACTTAGCGGTTAAAAAAATTGAAGCCAGTTTAAAGGAAGAATAATTAAAGTAGTGTTTATTCAATATATTTAGGTATAAAGTAAATTGAGAATATATAGGTAAAATGATATATAACCTACGGATATTAAACCTTTTATGACATTGGGAGTCAAACCATAAGGATGGGTAAAAAAAGAAAAAATAGTGGATTTAAAACCCCGGAAAGTTACTTTGAAGGCTTTACGGATGATCTTTTGAATAAAATGTCAAAAGAGGCTTCAAGTCTTCCTAAGGAGGGTGGATTTAAAGTTCCTGAAGGCTATTTTGATAAGCTAAATAAAGAATTACTAGAAAAGATAACTGAAAAGGATTCTAAAGTAATAAGTCTCAAATCCTATAAGAAGTACTTTTATGCAGCAGCCTCAGTAGCCGCAATTTTATTATTAGTACTAAGTATTCAATGGAGGGATAAAAGTAGTATTACTTTTGATGATCTGGCCAGAACCGACATTGAAATTTACCTTGAAGACAACGAGCTGGGATTGAGTAGTTATGAACTGGCGGAGGTACTATTATCCGAAGAATTGGAAGTAAATGATATTCTGAATAGTGAACTGGATGATGAAAACATCATAGATTACCTTGAGGATAACATTGATGATATTGATGAATTAAATTTAGAGATCGATGAATAATTTCGACAAAATATGGGTATTTACAACACTGTTTTTAACAGTTGCAATAGTTTCGGCACAAGGCAGGCCCGGAATGGATAAAATTAAATCCCTGAAGGTTGCATTTATAACGGAAAGGGTAGGTATTACAAGTAAGGAGGCCACAATATTTTGGCCCGTTTACAATGAGCATGAGGAAGCCCTGGCTCACATTCGCAGAAAGGAACGCGTCGAAATAAGAAGCAAAATGGCCGATTTTGAGAACTTAAGCGAGAATGAGGCCAGTAAACTCTTAGATCAACTTGTTGAACTTGAGCGAGAGAAACAAGAACTTAATATATTATTTCTATCCAAT
>Ga0209567_10001207_pt1 | contig 13600 bp, 10 predicted proteins | sample COG_12_FD_184756 | JGI IMG/M metagenome (GOLD analysis project Ga0209567, IMG submission 184756) | Pelagic marine sediment microbial communities from the LTER site Helgoland, North Sea, for post-phytoplankton bloom and carbon turnover... | ecosystem: Environmental > Aquatic > Marine > Neritic...
TGTCCGGGACGCGTTCGGCATCATGCCATTGTCGCTCGCGTTTGTGCTCGTCGGTTGGTTGATCGCAGGATTTGGCTCTGCCCTGAGGGAGCGCGTCATCAATCTCCCCTGATCGCGGCAGAATGCCGGCAGGTAAGTCGCTAGCCCCGTTGCGGCCGCAATTGATAGTCGCCAACGAGTATCTTGTCGCCGGAATATAGATTGCAGCGAGTTATTTTCTTCGAGTTGACGATCGTGCCGTTAAAGCTGTTCAGGTCCTCGATGCAAACACCCTCAGGGGTACAGAAGACCAAAGCGTGGTGGCGACTGACGAATTTGCTCTCGAGGCGCAGCTCGCAATCGTCACCCCTTCCTATCATGATGCGCGACGGGACATCGGTCATGTCAACGACTCGCTCCAATTTTCCGCCCTTTATGATCTCGATTGTGAAGTCGGGTCGCGTGGCCGGAACATCGGGTTTGGATGTTTTTGGATGAGACGCCGTCTCCTCCTGCAGCTGTGGTTGAATCGAAGTGTCCAAATTGCTGTAAGAGGCCAGGTCTGCTTCCAGATTCGCAACGCGTGCGTCTCTTTCGGATAAAGCTTCCTCCAGATCCTGTACAGCAGCGACGCTGGACCGCAACACCTCGCAGTCGTTCTGCGATTCCTGGAGCGACGTTTTGAGGCTAGCGAGCATTTCGTCCCGTGATCTCAGCTGTTCCTCATTTTCTTCGACCTCCTCCTTGAGGGCCGCTGTGGCCTTCTCCAGAGAATCTATCTTCTCGGATCGCTTCCTGAGCTCCCTGAGTTCACTCGTGAGGTCGCTGACTGACTTTTGAAGTTCCGACTTTGTGCGCTCCAGCTTATCGATTCTGGCGTTGGCTTTGGTGGCACCGGTCTCTGCGCTCTTCGACGCACTTTTTTCTTTTTTGAGAGCGTCGGCGAGTTCGGTCGCGGCGTTGTCACTTTTCTGCAAAGCATTGTCTTTGTCGGTCAAGGCTTTCTCGCTCTCGGCGAGTGCATTCTCCTTGTCAGCCAGGATCTGCTCGCTGTCGGCAAGCGCATTCTCCTTGTCAGCCAGGATCTGCTCGCTGTCGGCAAGCGCTTTCTCCTTGTCAGCCAGGATCTGCTCGCTGTCGGCAAGCGCTATCTCCTTGTCAGCCAGGATCTGCTCGCTGTCGGCAAGCGCTTTCTCCTTGTCAGCCAGGGCCTGCTCGCTGTCGGCGAGTGCTTTCTCCTTGTCAGCCAGGTTCTGCTCGCTGTCGGCGAGTGCTTTCTCCTTGTCAGCCAGGCTCTGCTCGTTGTCGGCGAGTGCTTTCTCCTTGTCAGCCAGGCTCTTCTCGTTGTCAGACAGGGCTTCGTTCAGTCGCTGGATTTCGTCCACGTTGTCATCAACGGTAGCCGCCAACTGTTCGCTTTCCGTCGTTTGCGCTGCGAGCTGGTCGCGCAGTTCGCTGATATGTTTTGCCATTTCGGAATCGTCGCGATTCTTCAGCGCGTCGGCACTGGATCGCAGCGATGCGCATTCGTTCCGGGATTCCTGGAGCGACTTTTCGAGCTCCGCGAGCGTATCGTCTCGTGACTTCAGCTGCGCCAATTTTTCCTCGATGTCGTCCTTTAGGGCAGTGGCATCTTTCTCGAGGCGATCCATCTTCGCAGCTCGTTTATTCGCAAGCTTCAGGTCAGTCTTGAGTTGTTTTACGGTCGTCTGCAATTCAGACGTCACGCGGTCCTGCTTTGCTATTTTCGCCTTGGCTTTGTCAGCTTCGGCCGCCGCGTTCTTCGTGGCACTTTCTACCTTCCTCAGATCGTCGGCGAGCTTCTTCGAGGCCTCTTCACTTTCCCGCAGCTTTTTCTTGCTGTCCGATAAAGCCTGATTCAGGCGGGAGATTTTGCCCACGCTGTCCCCGGATGCCGTGGATAGCTGCTCGATTTCTGCGGTCTGTGCTTGCAGCTGCTCGCGAAGTTCGCTGATTTCCTTGTCACGCGCGCCAACGTCCAATTGGGCCTGCTTGGCCGAAGACCTGGTTTCCCCGAGTTGCTCCGAGAGCTGGGATATCTTCTCCAGCAGGCTCTCGACGTCTATATCAGGCAACTTTGTGGCTGTCGCCGAGCTATCGATTGGCGTGGAGGGATGAGTCTCTCGAGCGGTAATGCGTTCCGCTGCTTGTCGTTCCACCGATGAAACGTCGAAGTCAGGATCAGTTTTACGCCGCCCTTTGCCTTGCAGTGGAACCACGTGTGGCAGCAGTTGGTGTCGGTCTGCAACGGCGCGAATAAGCTCCTCCGTAATGACGCGCGTCTCCAGAGTGCAGGCTTCTGTGAAAACCGCGTTGCATAGCATATTGATGGAGTTAGGAATACCGCCCGTAAACCGGTAAATGAGCGGGTGCGCCTCGCTCGAAAACTTCGCCGCATTAACGGCCCCGGCCAGCCTCAGCCGATGCCTGATGTAATCCTCTGTTTCCGCTTCCGTAAAGACACGAATATTGAAATCGACATGAGCGCGGAATTTCAGCAATCTCATGGCCGGTGATTGCATGATGCGAGGAAGATCGTTGTTACCGGCCAGGACGACACTCAGCACGCGGCGGTCGTCGACCTTGGTCTCGCAAATCCACCGCAGTTGTTCCAATACTGCCGGACTGATCAGGTGCGCGTTATCGATGATGACCAGGACAGGATCGCCGGCTATCGCGCGGTGGATGACGAATTCTCGGGTGATACGCCGCAGCTCCCGCAACTTGCCGGCAATATCGCTGAAACCGAGCTGTCTCAAAAACGCGAGGTAGAATTGCGTTCCATCAGCGCAGGTTTCATCGAAGGCTGCATAACACACGTCCTCATCAAGGCCCGCGATATAACGATTCAGTAATGTGGTCTTTCCCGACCCGTCGGCTCCGCAAACGACGATCAGGCAATCGGATCGTTCCGTCCCGCTCGCCAGATGCGACATAAGCAAGGAATACTGCTCGGAATGAAAGATCGGGGTCGGTCCGGTCAGCTTGGAAAAAGGCGGCCGACTCATCCCGAAGAAATCGAGATACGTTGGAACAGCGTCAGGGTTCTTCAGCGCTCGTGCCACGCACCAACTCCCATACTTATAATTATTCTCATCGGCGGGCACGTGAATTCCGAAGTGCCCAGACTGTTGTACGGCTTCCCTTTCACGCCCGCCCCCCACGCAGGCGCAGCACCTATTTTTATACAAATTTCGGCGAGTATGAAAGCCTATTTCGAAAAGAATTGAGACATTAACGCTAACTTTTTGAAAATAAAGATAACTTTGTCTTAAATATCGCCATGAACGCGGTAATTTACGGCGTTTTGCGCAGCGTGGGACATGCCGGAAATGAAGCAGCTGGTCGTGCTCTGGATCACATGTGACAGAGACGAGTGAGCTTACTTATGTAACATGGGCGGCTATTTTTGCTTGGAGATATTCTTGTGTTGGCGTATTAGTACGCTGAATTCTGAATGTTTCCGTCCGGTATTTGGTTGCAGAGCAGCAGGAGAATCCATGAAGTATCGCCATCTCGGCAAGGCAGGAATCCAGGTCAGCGAACTGTCGTTTGGTTCGTGGGTGACGTTTCATACTCAGGCCGGCATTGAGTCCACGGTCACGATGATGGCGGCCGCCTATGACGCCGGCGTTAACTTTTTTGACAACGCCGAGGGTTACGCAGAAGGCAAGTCGGAAGAGGTGATGGGAGCCGCGCTAAAGAAACTCGGCTGGCGACGTGGCAGCTACCTCGTGTCAACAAAACTGTTTTGGGGTTTGTACGCCGGTCCGAACGAACAGAATACGTTGAATCGCAAATATCTTCTCGAGAGCATCGATGGCTCGCTAAAACGCCTGGACATGGATTACGTAGATCTGCTCTTTTGCCACCGTGCGGATCCGACGACGCCCATCGAGGAAACCGTATGGGCCATGCACAACATCATCGAACGGGGCAAGGCGTTGTACTGGGGCACATCCGAATGGGAGGCGGCGGACATTCTGAGCGCGATTGATATCGCCGAGCGTCATCATCTGCACAAGCCGATCGCAGAGCAGCCCGTATACAACCTGTTCCAGCGACATCGCTTCGGGTCGGAATACGAGCGCGTATATCGGGACCGCGGTTACGGTTCGACGACGTGGAGCCCGCTCGCATCTGGTCTGCTGACGGGCAAATACAATGCCGGGGTCCCGAGCGACAGTCGCGGCGCCCTTGAGGGCTATGATTGGCTGCTTAAAGAACTTACCGACAAACAAAGGCTCGCCAAAGTGGCGATGTTGGAACCTATTGCCGGAGAAATAGGCGCAACGCTTGCTCAGTTCTCCCTGGCGTGGTGTCTGCAGAATCCGCAGGTAAGTACGGTCTTGACTGGCGCCAGCCGAGTGGAACAGGTGCACGAGAATATGAAGGCCCTTGAATTCGTAGACTGTTTTACTCCGGACGTTATGAATGAGATCGATCAGGTATTCCGGGAAAAGTAGACCAAAGGCATGGATAAATACCTGGCAGTCGCAATCGATGAAGCCCGAAAAGGGCTGCGTGCAGGTGGCATTCCCATTGGTTCCGTACTGGTGATTGATAATCGGATCGTCGGGCGGGGGCACAACCAGCGAATACAGAAAGGCAGCTCGGTACTCCATGCCGAGATGGATTGCCTCGAAAATGCCGGCCGCTTGAAAGCGGTGGAATATCGAAACGCCGTACTGTATTCGACGTTGTCACCCTGCGACATGTGTAGCGGCGCCGTTCTGCTCTACGGAATTCCCAAAGTCGTTGTTGGCGAAAATCAGACCTTTCGGGGGCCGGAGGAACACTTGCGTTCCCGTGGCGTGCAGCTGGAGGTCCTGGACGACGAGCAATGCAAGGGAATGATGCGCGACTTTATCGCCGCGCATCCTTCATTGTGGAATGAAGATATTGGCAAGAGCTGAATTTCGGCCTTACGAGCAATCAGGCAGTTGTCTTCCAAACGGTACAAGCGATAAGCGGGTTCGCGTCGCGGGGCATCTGTTGCGGTGACTATTTCGCGCAATCACTGTATAGTTTGAAGCGCCCTCTGATTATCCGTTCCGTACACCTCACCGCAAAATGCCGTTCCCGATGATTGAACACGACTTCGAAGTTACCTCAGTACTGCCGATGGAGCCTCCGCAGGATTCGGATGCATCAGAATGGCATTGCTACGTCATTACCCAGGGCAAGAATACGATTCGTGGCTATCGGGAAGGCAACTTGAGATCGGTAACCAAAGCCGCTGAGGTCATTGTCGCCCAATTGAACGAAAGGCGGATGGGCAAGCGCGCTCGCGCCCAACTCGTGATCGCCACGGAAAAGAAGTCTTGATCGGAGTTAACTGGGCCCATGTCCAACGCGTCTGACAATAACCTGGCGTTGTTTTGCGACTTCGAGAATATTGCACTTGGTGTCCGCGACGAAAAACAAGCGAAATTTGACATCAATTGGGTTCTCGAGCGATTGCTGGTCAAGGGAAGCATTGTCGTAAAGAAGGCGTATTGCGACTGGGGACGCTACAAGCAATTCAAAGCAACCATGCATGAGGCTGCGTTCGAGCTCATCGACATTCCGCATGTACGGCAATCCGGCAAAAACTCAGCGGATATCCGCATGGTCGTTGATGCCCTTGACCTGTGTTATACGAAGTCTCACGTCAATACGTTCGTCATCATCAGTGGCGACTCGGATTTTTCGCCGCTCGTCAGCAAGCTACGCGAGAATGCAAAGACCGTTATTGGCGTTGGCGTCAAGAACTCGACGTCTGACCTGCTCATCAGCAATTGCGATGAGTTCATTTTTTACGATGATATCGTTCGCGAACAGGTTAAGAAGAGCAAGAAACCGAAGCGGGTCAAAGGGCCCGGAACAAAACGCAAGACAGCCAAGGCGAAGCCGAAGGACAACAAGCAAGAAGGCATCGACCTGGCGCTTGAAGTTGCGACTGCGCTGGATGCCGAACGTGGCGATCAGGACAAGCTCTGGGGCTCGATGGTCAAACAGGCGTTGAAGCGGGTGAAACCGAGTTTCAATGAGGGCTATTACGGGTTTGAGTCGTTCAGCAAGTTGCTGGAGGAAGCCCAGGCAAGAGGGCAACTGGACCTGGAACTCGACGAACGTTCGGGCGGCTATATTATTCGCCACGTCGTCCGCTGAGGTCGTAGCGCCTATCTCGCGAAAACGCGTTTCAACAGGTCCGTGGTGCGCTTCGCCGGATCCTGTCGGATTGCAGCCTCTTCCCTGGCGAGATAGTAGAAGATTCCATCCATACCTTTCTCGACGACATAGTCACTCAAATCAGCATCGACTTGCGGCACGAATGGCACGGAATTGTACCGATCCATGACCGCCTCATAGGACTTGGCGGCGCCGACTTCGGCCAGGCTCGCATCGACGACGGGTTTCATCTCGACCGCCAGTGGCCCCGACATCCTGGATTTGAAATATTGCGTCGCGGAATCTTCGGGGCCGTTGTAAATAGCCATGACATCGTCCAGAGTCATGTCTCGGATGGCCCCCATAAACAGCTGCTTGGCTTTTGGAGTCGCAACTTCCGCTGCTCGGTTCAGCTGCGTCTCCAGATCGGTCAGCATTGAGTCCATGCCGATCTTGCCCAGTACTTCCTTGACCTGACCGAGTTGCTCGGGGAGCGGTATATGAATCTGTGGATCGAGATTGAATCCATCGGTGACCCCGAGATTGCTCACCACGTTTTCTGTTCCTACCCTTAACGCTTCTTTAAGACCTCCGCCGATTTCATCGGTGCTTAACGATTGTTGTTCTTCCTCGTCGCCGGACACCATTTCCTTCAGTTTGTCCAACCATCCCGCCGATGCGCTCCCATTGCCTGCGATCAATACCAATGCCAGCAACGCTGTGACAAATTTCTTTGGACGCATTCTTTGTACGGTCGTCATGCCGTTGGCCATGATACGAGCCCTCTCTGCGGGAAGCAGCGGGCATTATACAATGCAGTTGGGGACATGCCGATATTGCGCAATTAGTGCACTAAAGCAGAATGTCCCCTGGCCTACGCGTAATGTGGGTACACGGGCTGATACATGTGCTCGTGAATATCGGCCAAAATATCTTCGGGCTCCTCCCGGTCCGTGAAGCCGTTGTCGTACGCCATTTTGGCGACGTCTCGCGCAATCAACGCCGAGACCTGGCGGATGAGTGACAGCGCCGGGTAAATCCGGCCTCTCTCGAGGTCTGAGTCGGTGACCTGGTTGGCCAACGAATGCGCAGCGGCCAGGAACATCTCGTCGGTGACAACGCGGGAACGGCTGACGATCACACCCAATCCGACGCCGGGGAAGATATAAGCGTTGTTGCCCTGTCCGGGTACGAAGGTCTGATTGTCGAACTTCACGGGGTCGAATGGGCTGCCGCTCGCGAAGACCGCTCGTCCGTCGGTCCAGGTATAGGCTTGCTCTGCTGTGCATTCCGCTTTTGACGTAGGGTTCGACAGTGCGAAGATAATTGGACGCGCGTTGATCTTCGCCATTGCTTCGACCACGTCCCTGGTGAATGTGCCGGGTTGCCCGGACAGGCCAAGGATAGCGGTCGGCTGCAGTGCGTTTACCGCGTCCAGGAACTCGGCGATGTGTTCATGCTCTTGTGCATAGGGCTTCTTTTGCACCGCGATATTGTCGCGGCCGGCGACCAACAGACCTTTGCTGTCGAAGAACCAGCAATGCTTGCGAGCGTCTTCGGCGCTCATGCCTTCTTCTTTTAGTGCTGCGACAAAGACATCAGCGGTGCCGATTCCAGCCTCGCCGGCACCGAGGAACAGTAATTTCTGCTCGGCAAGTCTGCTACCCGTGATACGCGTTGCGGCGATGATTCCCGCGACCGCGACGGCGCCCGTTCCCTGGATGTCATCGTCGAAAAGGCAGGTATCGGAACGGTATTTTTTCAGCAGTCTAAATGCGTTGGTATTGCCGAAGTCTTCGATCTGGATCAAGATTCCGGGAAACACTTCCTTTGCGGCTGTTATGAATTCGTCGAATAGCTCATCGTAATCTTCGCCGCTGGCCCGGCGTCGCTCGAGCCCGTTGTACAGCGGGTCGTTCAACAGTTTCTCATTGTTGGTGCCAACATCCAGCATTACGGGCAGACATTGGGTGGGGTGGATGCCGGCGCAAGCGGTATAGAGCGAGAGTTTGCCAATGGGGATTCCCATGCCGTCGGCGCCGAGGTCGCCCAGCCCGAGGATGCGTTCGCCATCGGTTACGACGATGATTCGAGCATTCTTGTGAGGCCAGTTCTGCAGTATCTCCTTGATATGGCCTTTGTCCTGCAACGATACATAGAATCCTCGTGGAGTCCGGTAGATGTGCTGAAACTCCTGGCACGCCTTGCCGACCGTGGGCGTATAGATAATCGGCATCATCTCTTCGATGTGGTTCATGATGACGCGGTAGAAAAGGTTCTCGTTGCGGTCTTGTAGCGCGATCAGGTAGAGGTAGCGCTCGAGGTTCGTGGGCTTCGCGCGGATATTGCCGAGCACCCGTAGTTCCTGCTCAGCCATTGAGTGGACGCGCGGCGGCAATAACCCCCGTAATTTCAAGGCATCGCGCTCGGCGTCGGTGTAAGCGGTTCCTTTGTTACGTACGGGATCGTGGAGAATCTTAACGCCCGAATACAGATCGGGGAATGGTTGACTGGTCACGTCTGTTCCTTGATTTTTGGTGTCCACAAGCGATGCTCCGATGGTCATCGGCAATGTGGAAATTACTCTTTTTGGCGGACTTTCATATGACGGAATTCACGTAGGTGCGTGCTACGTAGAAGCGCGTATCGGATTTGCGGGACGGTGTACGTAGCATCTTTAGCGTGTGACAGATTTCTGAGAGACCGCCATGAGTCGCAGGATTATTATCATGGGAGCCGCGGGTCGTGACTTCCATTTATTCAATTGCTGTTACCGGGATAATCCGGATTTCGACGTTGTCGCTTTCACCGCGACGCAGATTCCGCACATCGACGATCGCCGCTACCCGGCCGCGCTGGCGGGCTCGCTCTATCCGGAAGGTATTTCGATTCATCAGGAGGAAGACCTCGACGAACTGTTGGCGGGCAATCACATCGACGAGGTGATATTCGCGTATTCCGACGTACACCTCTCCTATGTCGAGCAGTCTCGTCAGCGCGTGGAATCGCATGGTGTCGCGTTCTCTACCTTTGACGTGGACGCTTCTATGCTGCGATCGGAAAAACCGGTTATCGCGATCACGGCGGTAAGGACGGGCTGTGGCAAGAGCCAGGTGTCGCGTCGCATCACGGATATCCTGAGGGAAATGGGCAAGAAGACGGTGGTCATCAGGCATCCCATGCCCTATGGCGATCTCGCGAAACAGGCTGTGCAGCGTTTTGAAACGTACAGGGACCTTGAACTGCATGAGTGCACGATCGAGGAACGGGAAGAGTACGAACCGCACATCAACAACGGCGCCATTGTTTATGCCGGGGCCGACTATGCAGCGATCCTGGCCGAAGCGGCAAAGGAGGCAGACGTTATCGTCTGGGATGGCGGCAATAATGACACACCATTCTACAAGCCAGACCTGTGGATCACCGTCGCCGATCCGCATCGTGCCGGTCACGAGCTCGAGTACTTCCCTGGTACCGTGAACTTCAGGCGGGCAGACATCATCCTGATCAGCAAGGTCGGTTATGCGGACGAAGACAAGATCAAGGTCATCGAAGCGAATGCGAAAAAGCTGAATCCTGGCGCCAGGGTACTGCGGCGCGAATCGCCGCTGCACGTTCCGGATCCTGATGCCATCGTGGACAAGCGCGTACTGGTTATCGAAGACGGACCCACTACCACACACGGTGGCATGCCGTTCGGCGCCGGGGTGCTGGCCGCGATGGAAAATCATGCAGGAGAACTCGTCGATCCGAGGCCGTGGGCCGTTGGTGAGATTGCCGCGACGTTCAAACAGTATCCCGATATCGGGGACCTGTTGCCGGCCATGGGTTATGGCGATGCGCAGATTTCTGACCTCGAGGCGACCGTCAATGACGTCGACTGCGACCTCGTGCTGGTGGCAACGCCCATAGACCTCACACGACTCATCGATATCGATAAACCATACATGCGTATAAGCTACGGTTTGCCTGCCGGCGATGGCGCATTGACGGAGGCTGTCAGGGGAGTTCTGATTTAACGGTCGCGGTCTTCAGGATAGAACGTCGGTCACTCAAAGTGTGGCGCGCAAATCCGAAAAGTACGACTGGACTTCCCCACGCAGTGCGGCTTCCTCTTCTTCCCAGCGCCGCATAGCGGCCTGGACGCGTGGATCCGCAACGATTTCTGCAAACTGCGCTTGCGCAAAGTTCTCTCGCCAGCTCAGGTTCCTCGCAACGGACTGGCTGAACACCTGCTCGAGCGCGACCTCGATTGCTTCTTCGACTTCGCCACGTATCGCCAGCACGTTGAGGTATGTATTTGGCTCCTGGGTCAGATCGAGACCAAGGGAGGCCCCGATCTCGAGAATGATATCGAGACGCCTCAGGACCTCTTCTCGCGGCAATGAGACGTACCAGGCATCGAACGCAACGCCTTGTGCGAGCCGATACTTCTGAGGAACCAACTCGGCCTCAAGGTCGAAGATTCCCGGTGCGCGCTCGTCAATCCAGGCGCTTTCTTCCTCGACCGTCCCGTTTCGTGCCGCGGCTCTCATCAAGTACCGGACCGCGCCCCCGAAAGCGAAACTCCGATTCTCGACGTCATCCTCGATCGCGCGGCGCGCGCTGGCGATGCTCGCCTCCGTATCGCCGATGCTGATCGCTCGCAGTAATTCCAAGCGGTAAGCGATACCGCTGGTCGGCGCGAGCGTCTGGACCCGATCGCGGAAATCGTCCGCTTCGTCAATCAGCCCCAGCCGGTACAGAAACGCGGCCAGGATGCCCGGAAGTTCATGATCTCTCGGGTCGACTTTGAGTGAGTTCAGAAATTGAGTGACGAAGCCCACCCCGTCTCCCGATTGCAGGCTCAACGTCCCCAGGTTCGTGTAGGCGTTGGGCTGTGAAGGCTCGATCTCCAGCGAATTTTCGAGCGAAGCGCGGGCATCGTCCCATCGTTCGAGCCTCATGAATGCCGTACCGAGTTCGTAATGCAGCGACGGGTTGAAAGGATCCTGCCGCAACGCATCTTCAAGGACAGGTATGGCCTGGTCATCTCGCTGCAGGCCCTGGTAGGCACGAATCAGCAGGATTCGTGGCTGCACTTCATCCGGAGCCTGGGCGACAATCTCCTCCAACTCTTGCACCAGGTTGGCAACCAGACTCAGATCGCCATTCGCCGCACGCACCCCGGCCTTGGCGTAGATAGACACCGCTCTTGCGACGGCATTGTCCGGATTAGTGGCAAGTACCTGGTCGGTGATGGCGATCACCTCCGTAAAAGCATCCGATCGATCCATCAATCCGGTTTCGGCCTGCTGGATATAGCTCGATGCCAGCTCGGTCTTTGCATCGACAAAGTCGGGATCGATCAGCAACGCGCCCTTGAGCAGATCCTCGGCCGCCTCCAACCCACCGTACGAGTTGGTAGCCCGTTCTCTGCGCGCTTGTAAGTAAAGGTCGTAAGCGTCCGGATCGGTGGTTTGCACACCGGCCACTTTGGTATCGCCGCCTTCACCGAGCAACGACGCCGACAAGGCGAAGCCGACTTTTTCGGCAATCTCGTCCTGAATGCCGAAGATGTCGTCCAATCGTCGATCGTAGCTCTCCGACCAGACATGAAAGCCGTCGCTGGCTCGAATGAGCTGTGCCGTGATGCGCACATTGTCTCCGACGCGCTGCACGCTGCCCTCCAGGATATGGGCCACTTCGAGTGCACGGGCGATTTCCCGGATGCCGATATTCTTTCCCTTGAACGCGAAGCTCGAGGTTCGCGCGGCTACTTTCAGGTCCGGGAACTGCGTCAACATATGCAGCAAGGTCTCGGTCAGGCCATCCGAGAAATACTCGTTGTCCTTGTCATTGGACATGTTGACGAAGGGTAGAACCGCCACAGACGCACCGCTGACAGCGACATCGGCAGGCGCCGCGTCGTCCGAGGTCTGGCGTGCGCTGAAAAGGCCAACCAGAATGATGAGAACCACGGCTGCGACGACCGCCATGTGGTCCAGTTTCCTGCCGGTTTTTCTGCTGGCCGGGTCGTTGCGATCTACCTCATGGTCGAGCTTGATGCCCTCCGGCGTGAGTTCATAGAACCAGGACAAGATGACGGCTGGAATGAATCCAAATGCAAAAATAAGGATTACAGCGCGCGACGCCCACTCGGGTGCGCCAAGCGTCGGCAAGATGGTCGTCAAAACCTCGGTCAGCAGCCAGCCGACGACGAGATATGCGGCGGCCACGCGAAAAACACTGCGACGTCGGAGTTCAGCTACGAGGGACATTCGGAGGCTCAGTACATGTACGTGAAGCAGAGATTACACGATATTTAGATGCTCTACGGACCCGGAAAGTTACATTCGAATTTTTCGCGATTTTCGGGTTCAGGGGCCGTTCACACAATTTTCATCCTCCGTTAAGTCACAGCGTACTAGTCTGCAAGCGTACACAAAGGAATGTGCATTAGGAGATTGTCATGGAAATCGTGATTGCAGCAGAGAAACCCAGCATCGCCAAGCTGCTTAGTGAGTACATGCGGCGCAGGGTCAGTCCCGAAGAGATCAGGATTAGCGAGAACCCGGATGAAACGGGAAGCTTCTATATCGGTCTTGATCTGGACCATTTCATCTTGTCGCCGAACGGCGAGATCGAGTCAGACAACCTGGAGCTCGCCGACTGATAGCCATGCAGACCTGCGACGTGATTGGTGGAGCCGAGGAGGATCGAACTCCCGACCTTCGCGTTGCGAACGCGACGCTCTCCCAGCTGAGCTACGACCCCACGCTGTCTGTCTCGATATAGGCTAACTTTACGTCCGCGGCAGCTCGACGAAACTACGTATGTTCCACGTGAAAGCTCGTCGGCACTGACAATTCTGGCCGAATTGAGTGACAATTGCCGGATGACTATTCGTGGAGTAATTGCGCCAATTTTGACGCCGTTCAACGATGATCTGTCGGTGGCGGCCGACCTGTACGTGGCGCATGCAAAAAGGCTGTTCGAACAGGGCTGTGCGGGCATCGCGCCGTTTGGCACGACGGGCGAAGCGCTGTCGGTGGGCATTGACGAACGCATATCCGCGATTCGGGCGTTGATTGACGGTGGCATCGACCCGGCAAGAATGATCGCGGGCACGGGCCTTTCCAACGTTGCAGATACCACCCGATTGTCGCGCGCCTGTCTCGACCTGGGGTGCGCGGCTGTTATGACTCTGCCACCGTTCTATTACAAAGCCGTCAGCGAAGCCGGACTGTATGATTATTTTGCACAACTGGTTGCAGCTCTCGGTTCGGACGCGCGTATCTTCCTTTACCACATTCCACCGATTGCCGTTGTCGGCATCCCACCCGTGCTTGCGGCGCGGCTGCATGCTGATTTTCCGCAGCAGATTGTCGGTATCAAGGACAGCTCCGGTGACTGGGAGAACACCCGGGCCCTGCTCGAGATAGAAGGGTTGACTGTATTTCCCGGG
>Ga0209567_10001209_pt1 | contig 13580 bp, 11 predicted proteins | sample COG_12_FD_184756 | JGI IMG/M metagenome (GOLD analysis project Ga0209567, IMG submission 184756) | Pelagic marine sediment microbial communities from the LTER site Helgoland, North Sea, for post-phytoplankton bloom and carbon turnover... | ecosystem: Environmental > Aquatic > Marine > Neritic...
GGCCGGTATCGCGATTCGCACCGTCGGGCTCTCCCGTGACTTCGGTTCGGTCAAGGCCGTGGACGACCTGAGCATCGATGTCCCGGCCGGCACGATCTATGGCTTTCTTGGTCCGAATGGGGCCGGAAAGACGACCACGATCCGGCTCCTTCTGGGACTTCTCGAGCCGTCGGCGGGTGAGGCGAGCGTGCTCGGCCACGACGTCCGGAGTGGCTCCCAAGCGATTCGCGAGCAGGCGGGGGTGCTGCTCGAATCGGACGGGTTGTACACGCGGCTGACGGCCATGCAGAATCTCGACTACTTCGGCCGGATCGCGCGCCTGCCGACGGCTGACCGCGAGGGGCGAATCCGGGACCTTCTGACTGCCATGGACCTGTGGGACCGGCGAGACGGGCGGGTCGCGGACTTCTCGAAGGGAATGCGGCAGAAACTGGCCCTGGTTCGAGCGTTTCTGAGCCGTCCCAGCCTCCTGTTCCTGGATGAGCCGACGTCCGGTCTCGACACGCCGAGCGCGGTGGCTCTTCGGCGTCAGCTGGTGGCGCTGGCGCGCGATGAGGGGGTGACCGTGTTCCTCACCACCCATAACCTGCTCGAGGCGGAGAAGGTGTGTGACCGGGTGGCCGTGATCCGTCGCGGGTCGCTCCTGGCCGAAGGCAGTCCGCGCGAGATTCACGGCGGCCGCGCGCGGAGAGTTGCGATTGGCGGTTTCGGGTTTACGGCCGATCTGGCGGAGCGCCTCGCCGCGCTACCCTCGGTCGAATCCGCTACGCTCGAGCCGGGGGTAGGCGCTGGCGTGGTGGGCGGAGACCGTACCCGAATTCTGGTCGACCTGGAGGCGGGGGCTGACGCTTCGGCGGCAGTGCGGTTTCTAGTCGAGTCCAGTGCTGAAGTCGCTTCGGTGGAGACCGCTCGGGAGAGCCTGGAGGACATCTTCCTGAAGCTGGTGGAGGAAGAAGAGGCCGCGGCCGGAATAGAGACGGAGACGGTCTCATGAAGGACATCCTGACCGTCGCCCGCAAGGAAATGCGCGAGATTGTAGGAGGCGGGTCCGGCCGAAAGGGCCTGTTCCGGGAGCTGTTCTTCGTATTCCTGTTCGGCGTGTTCTTTCCGCTTTCGCAGGCAGAGGCGTGGCGGAGCGGGGCCGTTCCGACCGTATTCGTATTCATGATCCCCCTGTTCCTCGCCGGTCCCTATATCGCGGACACCTTCGCGGGAGAGAGGGAGCGGAAGACCCTGGAGACGTTGCTGGCGACCCGGCTGCCGGATTCCTCGATCTACCTGGGGAAGATCCTCGCGGTTTGCACCTACGCGTGGACCGTTACTCAACTCATCGTGCTGGCTTCGCTCGTCGCCCTCAACCTCGCCGGGGACGGCGCCGGTACGAACATGGCCGCCGGCCGGTGGTTCGTGTATCCGGCTTCCGTATGGGCGGGCGCGCTGGCCGGCTCATACGCCTCGGCCCTGCTGATTTCCGGCATCGGCACCTTCATTTCCCTTCGCTCGGAGACCGTGCGGGCCGCACATCAGGCCATGATGTTGCCCCTGTTCGTCATCATATTTGGGGGGTCGTTCGGTCTTGGAGCCCTGTGGCGGGCCCTGCCGGTCGACACGCAGATGTCGATGGCGCAATGGGCCTCCGGGATCAGTGCCCTGGAGGGGATCCTGGGCATCGTGACGATACTGCTGGTGGTGGACGTATTCCTGCTACGGCTCGGAGTGCGGCGCTTCCGCCGCTCGAAGTTGATCTCGGGCTGACGAGTTGTCGGAGATCTTGCGAGCTTCCTCTCTCCGTTCGCACAACTCCTGCGTGAGCAGATAGGAGAGCGCTGCCGACAGGGCCAGGCTGGGAGCGAGGATGCCGGATGGGTCGATGAGAAGCCAGACGATGAGAATGGCGCTGCCGACGAACCACGCGCCGACCGACAGGGCCCCGCCTGCGGCCGGATCATGCCGGCCGAAATAGGATTGCAGGTAGGCTACTGCCGCCCCAATGAAACCGCCGCCGATGAGTACGAGCACTATGACACTCATACACTTCCTTCCCCAAGCCATATCCCTGAGCCCCGGCCCGCGCACCAGAATACGCAAACCACGCAGCATTCCACAACCCGAGATCCACCGGTCCGCTTCGTGCGGGGAGCGCCTTGCGGTATCCGTGCGTCTGTCCACAGCTTCGCATCGCTCCAGCGGGCATGGGCGATGTGAAACGCATTAGGAAATGAGAGACAACGTGAGTCATACACTGGTCACGGGAGCTGCGGGTTTCATCGGTTTCCACGTGGCGCGAACGCTTCTCGAGAGAGGTGACCGGGTGGTCGGCCTGGACAACGTGAACGACTACTACGACCCGGATCTCAAGAAAGCTCGAATCGCGGAGCTGGCTCCGTTCGAGGGCTGGAAGTTCGAACGACTGGACCTGGCGGACCGAAAGGGGATGAAAGACCTGTTCGAGAGGTACGAGTTCGACCGGGTAATCCACCTGGCGGCCCAGGCAGGCGTCCGCTACTCGATCGAGAATCCGCATGCCTACGGCCAGAGCAACCTGATCGGTTTTCTGAACATCCTCGAGGGATGCCGCCAGCGGGAGGTCGAACACCTGACGTATGCCTCCACGAGTTCAGTGTACGGTGCGAACGAGGTGCTGCCCTACTCCGTCCGGCATAACGTCGATCACCCGGTGAGCCTGTATGCCGCGACGAAGAAGGCGAACGAGCTCATGGCGCACTCGTACAGTCATCTGTACGGGTTGCACACGACGGGACTTCGGTTCTTCACGGTCTATGGTCCGTGGGGCAGGCCCGACATGGCGTACTTCAAGTTCACGGAAGCGATCCTGGCCGGACGCCCGATCGACGTCTACAACCAGGGGCAGATGCGACGGGACTTCACTTACATTGATGACATCGCCGCGGGCGTGGCGAGGGTCTCCGACCGCATCGCCCAGCCGGACCCCGAGTGGAGCGGTTTGGCGCCGGATCCTGCCACCAGCTATGCGCCGTTCAGGGTCTACAACATCGGCAACAACGAGTCGGTCGAACTCCTGCGGTTCATCGAGGTCCTCGAGGGGGTCCTGGGGAGGAAGGCCGAACTCAACATGCTGCCGATGCAGGCCGGGGACGTGCCGGCCACCGCGGCTGATATCGAGACCCTTGCGCGTGATATGGGCTTCCGCCCGCATACGCCGATCGAGGTAGGCCTTGCTCGCTTCGTCGAGTGGTACCGCGAGTTCTATGGAGTCTGATACAAACATGGACACCCCGATCCCCGTGCTCGACCTCGGTCCTGAACTCGAGGCCATCTGGAACGAGGTATCAGCGGTCGCCGAGCGAGTGCTGCGCTCCGGCTACTTCGTGGGCGGACCGGAAGTCGCTGGATTCGAGGCAGAGGCCGCTGCCTACCTGGGCGTGGAGCACGCGGTGGCCCTGAACTCGGGCACCGACGCGCTGGTGATCGGACTGCGGGCACTGGGAATCGAGCGGGGGGACGAGGTCGTCACCTCGCCCTTCACCTTCTTCGCTTCGCCTGAGTCCATCGGCATCCTTGGCGCGAATGAGGTGTTCGCCGACGTGGATCCCGATTCGTTCAACGTCGATCCCGAGCGGGTCGAGGAGGCGATCACGCCGCGCACCCGGGCGTTGATGCCGGTCCACCTGTTTGGCCGCCCCGCCGACATGGACACGCTCTACGACATCGCGTCACGGCATGGTCTCGCGGTAATCGAGGACAGCGCCCAGTCCTTTGGCGCCCGCTTTGGGCCCGACTCGCGATACGCCGGTCGGCAGACGGGAAGCGTCGGTGACGTGGGAGCGTTCTCGTTCTATCCTACCAAGAACCTGGGGGGATTCGGGGACGGCGGGCTGCTCACCACGCCGGACGAAGGCATCGCCGACCGCGCCCGCCGACTCCGCGATCACGGGTCCGCGAGGCGGTACGAGAACGAGACGCTCGGCTACAACTCAAGGCTGGACGCTTTGCAGGCCGCTCTACTTCGGGTCAAGCTTCCTCACATCGACGAGAACAACGACGGTCGCCGCGCGGCGGCCCATCGCTACAACGAGTTGTTCGGTGACGTCGAGGGGATTCTGACGCCGGCGGTCGTGGCGGGCCATGTGTTTCATCAGTACACGATCCGAGTGTCCGGTGGACGACGGGACGCCGTCCAGGAGGCTCTCGGGACCGCCTCGATCGGGAGCATGATCTACTACCCCAAGCCGTGCCACCAGCTGCCGGTCTACGCGGAGCGGCAGATCTCCATGCCGGTGGCTGAGCTCCTGTCGGGCGAGGTGCTCAGTCTCCCGATATGGCCCACCATCGCGCCGGCGACGCAGGAGCGCGTGCGCAATGTGATCGCAGCAGCTCTCCGCTAGCAGCGCGTCGAGAACCGTCAGGTCTTCACCTTGGCCATGAGCCCGAGGCCGGCCAGGAAGAAGATCGCGTTGGGAAACCAGGCAGCCGCGACGGGAGGAAGCACGCCCCCGGCTCCAAGCGCCTCTCCAACCCGTATCAGGGTGAGAAACACGATGGTGGTGGCCAGGGCCAGCCCGATCGACAGGGCCGCGCCGCCTCGTCGCGTGGAATTGGCGAGTGGAGCGCCGAACAGCACGATGATGAAGCAGGTGAATGGGAACGCGATCTTCAGCGCCTGCTGCACCATCTCCTTCTTGGGGTTTTCGCCCGATCGCTCGAGCGCTTCGATGAATCGACCCAGCTCCGCGTAGTCCATTTCCTCCGGCGCTTTCGCCTTGGCGAGGAGATCGTACGGCGTCTCTCTGAACGGGGCCTGCCACAGTTCGGAGAACGCGACGTCGATCACCCGGTCGCGCTCGGGCGTGTAGCGCAGGTGTCCGTTTTCCACCACCCAGCGGGCTTCGGTGGAATCCCAGCGCGCGTCCGGCGCGCTGACGGAGTATGAAGGGTACTCGTAGCCCGTGCCCTCCCGGTCGATCTTCACGTACTTCATAGTGCCCGCGGCGGCATCCAGCCGACGCACGACGTAGTACCGCCCCTGGTCTCCCCGGAAGACGAAGTTCAGGCGCACGTCGAATGCTCTCTGCTCGTCCTTGTCGATCGCCTCGGCAGCCAGCCGGTTCGAGTCGGGAACGATTTCGGAGAGGGACAGCGCGAGGAGGCTGATGGCCATTCCGAGGAACAGCATGGGGGCGACCAGTCGGTAGAAGCTGATCCCGCCCGCCTTGGCCGCGGTGACCTCGAAGTGGCGGGTCATCCGGGAGACCGTGAAGACCGCCGCGAGGAGACAGGCGATGGGAAACGCCAGCAGCATCTGGTAGGGAAGCTGATAAAAATAGTAGGCGGCCACCTGTGCCTGGCCCACGCCGTCCGAAAGAAAGTTGTCGAGTCGGTCCGTGAGGTCGATGACCTCGAACAGGAAAGGCACACCGAGCACGCAGATCAGGAAGATCTTCAGGAATTGGCCCAGCACGTACCGGTCGAGGATTCTCACCCGCCGGCCCTCCGGGCCTGAACGAAGCCCGCGATCCCTATCAGTCCGAAGAGGATGTTGGGGCTCCACATGGCGAGCGCGGGCGACAGGAACTGCCGGTCGGCCAGCTTCTCGCCTCCGATGAGGGCCACGTAGTACAGGCAGAACACCCCGAGGCTTACGCCCACCACGAGGCCGACGCCACCCCTGCGGAACCGGACGGCGACGGGCACTCCGATCAGCACGAACACGATGCAGGCCGCCGGGATCGTGAATTTTTTCCAGATCTCGACCCGGAAGCGATTCGCCCGCTCGCGGTGTCTCTGAAGCTGAATGGCATTGGCCCGAAACGAATTGTAGGCAGAAGAGGGGGCCTCGAGACGCCTGCCCGTCTTCCAGGCCTCGGCCACCACCCCCGCCGTGTCGGTAGGAGCGATCTCGTCCTCCGACGGCGCGAGGCCTCCGAGGCGCCGGGACGTGGCTGCCAGGGCCATGGCCCGACTCACTTCCTCCACGTGCGTGGCCTGCGCTTCTGCCTCGCGCACCTGCGCGAGCATCGAGTCGACCGGCAACTCGCGGTCGCTCCGGTGCCGGCTCAGGCCACGGTTGAGCTCGTTCCCGACCTCGGCGATTCGGAACTCATTCTTGGCGAACCACACTTCGCGAAACGCCTCCGGGGACTCATCCCTCGTTTCCTGCACCTTTCCATCGAACAGCGTGAGGTAGAGGTCGGTCTGCGTTTCGTTGAATGCCATCAGCGCACTATCGGCGTAGATCGTACGCGATCGATCGGCGTCTCTCTCATCCCAGATCGTGACGTTGTCGAGCCGACTCGAGGCGTTGTCGATGTGCGCGGCCTGGATGAAGAGCCGGTGGTCGACCACCTCGTTGACCCGTCGTTCCTGCAGGGCGAAGGTCGGCTCCTTCCGCGTGATGCTGCTCCGAAGACTGGCCAGATGATGGTTGGCCTCCGGGAGCACCGTGTCGTTGAACCATACCAACCCGACGGCCACCAGCGCGGCTGCCACGACGACAGGAGCCGCGATGCGGGCGAGGCTGACGCCGCTTGCCTTCATCGCCGCGATCTCGTTGTCCGCCGCAAGCCGGTTGAAGGCGTAAAGGACGGCTACCAGCACCGCCATGGGGACGATCACGGCGAGAATGAACGGGATGGAGTAGAAGAAGACCTCCGCGATCACCCTCGCCCCGAGACCCTTGCCCACCAGCCTGTGGAACTGCTTGGCCAGCTGGTCGAGCAGCATGAGAAGCGTCAGCGCGCTCACCGCGAAGATGAACGGCGCAACATGCTGCCTGAGTACATATAGACTGAGGATTCTCATGGCCCCGACTCGCGAACTGGTACCTTGCCCGAAACCCGCATCGCCGTAATGTACCGCCGAACGGGACAAAGGCTCCATACCACCCACGAAAGGCGGATCGGGCATGCCAGAAGCACCTCGCTCGATCGCCGTCGTGCTGCTCAGCGCGATCGGCGACGTGGTACACGGCATGCCGATCGTCACGTCCCTGAAGCGGGCCTGGCCCGATGCCCGGGTCACCTGGATCATCCAGCCCGTGGCGCACGCGCTCGTCGAGCCTCACCCGGACGTGGACGAGTACATCGTGTTCGACCGCGCCGCTGGAGTGGCGGCGTTTAGCGGTTTCAGGAAGCAGGTCGCCGGGCGCCGCTTCGATCTCGTGGTAGCTCTCCAGGTGTATCTCAAGGCGGGCCTGCTCGCGGGCCTCATCGAATCTCCACGGAAGCTGGGCTTCGATCGCCGGCGAGCCCGGGACTGCAACTGGGTCTTCACCAACGAGCGGATTCCGCCGCACGAGCCGCAGCACGTACAGGACCAGTACTTCGAGTTCCTTCATCACCTGGGAGTGGAGCCGGTCCGGGAATGGCAATTTGAGTTCAGCCAGGTCGAGCGGGAGGCTCGACAAGCGTTCTTCGGAGAACTCGATCGGCCGACCCTGGCAGTCGTGGTCGGAACCACGAAACCGGAGAAGAACTGGTTCCCCGAGCGATACGCGCGGGTCCTCGAGGTGGCGGAGGAGGACCTTGGCCTCCAATCGATGATGGTGGGGAGCGAACACCGGGCCGAACTGGCGGCTGCTCGACAGGTGGTCGAGCTTACGCGGGCCCGGCCCATCATGGCCCTTCGCCATGACCTCCGCCGGCTCGCCTGGCTCCTGGACGGGTCCGCCCTGATGCTGAGCCCGGACACGGGACCGCTGCACGTGGCCTCGGCCCTCGGGACGCCGGTCATCGGCCTGTACGGCTACACGGATCCCAAGAGGGTAGGCCCTTACCGGGGATCGAGGGAACTCATTGTCGATCGCTACTCTCGGGCCGGCGAGACCGTCCCATCGGCCGAGGTTCGCCTCGGAAACATGGAAAAGATAGAGGTGGACGACGTCATCGAGAAGCTCGAGCTTGCTGTCCGTGACCTCGCACCGGGCGGCGGCGAATAGAGTCGTGCGCGGAACTCCCCCGGGGTGGTGCGGGTGACAGGACGTGCCATATTCCACTGCCGCCGCAGTCCAGAAGTCCTGCGATTCACTCAGTCTCTCGAAGGGAGGTCGGTCGAGCGTCCGTGACCAAGGGAAGAATCCTGTGGGTCGACGACGAGGTCGATCGGCTCCGTCCGCACACTCTGCTCCTGATCCGTGAGGGCTATCACGTCGACGCCGTGATGAACGGGGCCGACGCACTCGAGCTCCTGGAACTCGAGAACTACGATCTGATCCTGCTCGACGAGCAGATGCCCGGCCTTCGGGGTCTCGACGTCCTGAGTGCCATTCGGACCGCGGGTCGCGACCTGCCGATCGTGATGGTCACGAAGAGCGAGACCGAGGAAACTCTGCACGAGGCGATCGGCCGCAGGGCGGACGACTACATCATCAAGCCGACCAGCCCGCGGCAGGTCCTGTCGGTCGTCACCCGACTCCTCGCCGGCGCCCGCCTGCGCCACCAACAGGCCGCGCGCGAGTTCACTCAGAGGTTCGGCGAGTTGCGCGACGCGATCATCACGGCCGACAGCTGGGAGGACTGGGCCGCCCTGTACAGCGAACTGGTGGACTGGGACCTTCGCCTCGAGGAAGCCGGTGAGACGAGCCTGGCCGATACCATCGACGCGCTGCGCAGCGATGTGAGGCGGAACTACAGCGAGCTCGTGGCCGACCGGTACGCCGAGTGGTTGCAGGAGGATGGAGAAGCCGGCCCGCCGCTGTCCGTCGATATCGTGGAACGGTTTTTCGCTCCACTTCTCGGCGAGGGTCGATCCGCGCTGCTCATTGTCATCGACTGCCTGCGGCTCGACCAGTGGCGGGCGATTCGTCCGCTACTCACGGACCTTTTCGAGGTGGAGGAGGTCCTCTATTCGTCTCTACTCCCGACGGCCACTCCGTTCTCGCGCAACGCCATCTTCAGCGGACGGTTCGCTGACGAGATCGAGGAGTCGAGGCCGGGCTGGTACGACGCGGGATCGGAGTCCGGCTTCAACACGTTTGAGGACGAACTGTTCGCCGCTCACATCTCGGAACTCGCCGGGCCCGGCGTGCGCACTCACTACGAGAAGGTATTCTCGGCCGAGCAGGGCAACTCCATGCTACAGCGGCTCAGCGCATACCTGTCCGGTCCGTCGGCTACAGCCCTGGTGTTCGGGTTCGTCGATCTTCTCACGCACGGGCGGAGTGAGTCGAGACTGATATGGGAAGTGGCGCGCGACGCGTCGGCCCTGCGCGCTCTCACGGTGTCTTGGTTCGAACGATCGGCGGCGTTCAGCGCTGTTGTAGAAGCCGCGAAGCAAGGTGTTCCCGTGCTGCTCACGACCGACCACGGGTCGGTGCACTGCAACCGCCCCTTGACCATCTACGCCCATCGCGATGCTACATCGAATCTGCGCTACAAGTTCGGCCGCGACATGCGGGTCGATAACAACTCGGGCGTGCTGGCCGTGAAGGACCCACTCGCTCTCAGGTTGCCACCGCGCGGGTTTCATTCGACCTACATGATGTGTCGCGATGACTACTTCTTCGTCTATCCGACGAAGCTGCGCGAGTACCAGGGGCGGTACCGGGACAGCTTCCTGCACGGCGGCATAAGTCCGGAGGAGATGGTTCTTCCGGTGGCGCTCCTCACCCCGAGATCCTGAGGGACGCCGGCCATGTGGTCTTCGTACGCTCGGTTGTTCCGATACGTAGGGCCGTTCCTCGGTCTCCTGGTTGGCGCCATCCTCCTGATGGTACTGTCGGCGGGTCTCGACGCCTTTACGCTCGTACTGTTGATCCCGTTCCTGCAGTCGCTGTTCGGAATGGAGATCCTGGCGGGCGCGGACATGAGCAGCATCGAGCGCCTGCTGGACGGGTGGTTCGGAGCCTGGATCCGGTCGGGCGATCCGTTGGATTCACTGCGGAACGTCTGTCTGCTGGTGCTTGGCGTCCTCACGGTCAAGAACCTCTCGCTCTACGGGGCCCGCCTGCTCACGATGTACGTGCAGGAACACGTCGAACGTCACATGCGGGACGACGTGTACGGGCACCTCCAGTACCTGCCCCTGTCGTTCTTCGGGCAGATGAAGGTCGGTCAACTCATCACGCGTGTGCTGAACGACACGAGAGAAGCCCGTACCGTCATCACGTTCGCTCTCACCGACGTTCTCCGGCAGGCGGTGACGGCGACCACCTACATCGTATTCCTGTTCATCATGTCCTGGCAGCTCACACTCGTGGCGCTAGTGACCGGTCCCCTGGTCGCCGTGGGCCTCAGTCCCATCCTCCGCCGTCTGAAGGGCAGTTACAGCAAGGCGTTCCAGCAGCGAGGCGAGCTGGTGTCCGTGGCGCAGGAGACGATGAGCGGGATTCGACTCGTGAAGTCTTTCGGGGCCGAGGAGCACGAGCGGGAGCGTTTCAGCCGCAGTTCGCACCGATACGCCCGCCGCATGGTGCGAGCGAACGCACTCAGCCAGGCTGCCGGGCCGATCTCGGAGACGCTGTCGTCGGTGATCGCGCTCGTTCTCATCTGGATCGGCGCCAACATGGTGCTCGGAACGGGCGTCCTGTCCGCGGCGGTTTTCATCTCGTTCGTCACGATGGCAGTTCGGCTCGTTTCTCCGGTCAAGGCGCTGGCCCAGTTCCCGACGAAGCTCCAGCTGTCGATTGCCGCAGCCGAGAGATTCTTCGAGGTTCTGGATACGGCGGCCGAGCCGTCGCACGAGGAGGGAGAGAGAGCCGCGAGCGCGCCGCGCGACTCGATCCGGTTCGAGAGCGTGGATTTCGAGTACGAGTCGGGTCGGCCCGTTCTTCGCGGCATCGATTTCGAGGCGAAGCCAGGTGAGGTCGTAGCCCTGGTCGGACCCTCGGGAGGCGGGAAGAGCACCCTGGTCGACCTGCTTCCCCGTTTCATCGATCCGACGGGCGGTCGGATCACGATGGACGGCCAGGACCTGAGGGAGATACCGCTCGGTGCCCTCCGGTCACTGTTCGGGGTGGTGAGTCAGGAAACCGTGATCTTTCACGACACGGTCCGGGCAAACATCAGCTATGGGGCGGAGAGTCCGGAGGACGAGATCTGGGAGGCGATTCGGGCGGCCAATGCAGAGGAGTTCATCCGCGAGTTGCCGGAAGGAATCGACACGCTGCTCGGCGACCGGGGGGTTCGCCTTTCGGGTGGGCAGCGTCAGCGAGTGGGAATCGCGCGAGCCATACTCAGGGATCCTCCACTCCTCATCCTGGACGAGGCGACATCTTCCCTGGACACGGAGTCCGAGCAACTGATTCAGGCGGCCCTGGAGCGTCTGCTGACCGGACGGACCGTGTTCGTGATCGCGCACCGGCTCTCCACGATCAGCGGTGCGAACCGAATCCTGGCCCTCGAGGATGGCCGTCTGGTGGAATCGGGTACGCACGACGAATTGTATGCAGCGGGGGGCCTGTACCGGCGCTTGAGTGACCTGCAGTTCGCGGCGCCCGGAACTGCCGTGGGGTGTCCAGGACCGCCCGGATCCGCCGGGAGTTAGGCAGCCGGCGGCGGGTCCAGGGGAGCGCGGTATCCGAGTTCCAGCTGGTTCCAATCCTCCAGCGCATCACGCAGGCCAAGCTTGACCAGCGAACGTCGCAGTCGCCGCAAGTTGGCGAGCGCGCGCCGTTCGGGGGCGGGACCGTCGAGCACGGCCGCCCTGTCCAGGTCGATGACGAACGCCGTCCCCTCTCCTTCGGCCGGGACCACGATATTGTGCGCATTCAGGTCGGCGTGGACGCCGCCGGCTTCATGAAGCAGCCGGATCGCGCGTCCCACTGATTCCAGGACACGCGCACGGTACGCCTGATTCGCGCCGGCAAGGACGGCGGCGGCTGTTTGAACCTTCGGGATGCGACGGGTTACGAGGCACGCTTCGTAGCCGGGTCGCATGGCCGACTGTACGGCGGCGAGCGCCTCCGGAACGGGCGCGCCGCGTCTTCGTAGTCGATGCGTCGATACGAGCTCGGAAAAGGCCCTGTCCCCGAGAAAGTACCGTCGCCGATTGAACGTCTCGACCGCTCCTCCACGTCGATACGGTCGTACGACGGCTTCCCCGAGCGATCCGGCCGTCACGATGCGGATCCCGCCTCGCCCTCCCGTGAGCCCTTCGTCGGGTGACTCCCCGCTCTCGCCCGTTCCGGGGAGAGACAACAGCGGAGCGCGGGCAAAATCCGCCAGCCGGTGCCTGTGGAACGAATCGACGAAATCGTCCCGTACCATGGCGGTCGTTCGGCCAGACCGAATCACGGTATACTCGCCAGCCATCCATTCGGGAAGTTGAACGCCCATACGAACAAGATGACATGAATGTCCCGGAAGCGCGACGACTCTTCTCGTGCGGGCTGCCGGCGATTACCTTCCCGCGCATGACGAACATATCCCCGCGAAGACCGTCGTGAGCCGTACACCTCTGAGAGTCCTCCACGTCGAGTCGGGTCATGAATGGCGGCTCACCAGGAACCAGGTCGGTCTCCTGGTCGACGGGCTTCGCTCCTATCCGCATGTGCAGCAAACGGTGGCGACGCTCGAACACTCACGCCTGGCGCGCGCGACGCGGGACATGGGTGTTCCCCTGATTCCGCTGCCGTGGTCAGTAGGTACGGATCCGCGCACCCTGCGGACCCTGGCTCGTCATGCCCGGCGCCGCTGGGACGTCGTGCACGTGCATGACACCAACGCTCTTCGATTGATCACGTACCTCGCGGCGCTCGAGGGATCCCGGAGCCGGATCGTCGCGAGCCGCCGCACCGTGGCGCGCACGAACTCGGCCTGGAAGTGGCGCCGCGCCCATCTCGTGCTCGCCGTTTCGCCGTCAGCCCGTGACGCCCTGGTCGCCGCTGGGGTCGAGCGCAACAGAATCAGCGTCGTGCCCGAGGGTATCGACGCGGAGGGGTTGGAGAGCGGGAAGTCCGGGGTTCTGCGCGAAACGGCAGGGGCGAAACCCGATCAATTCCTGGTCGCTTCCCTCGCGGCGCTGGGGCAGGACAGGGATCACGCCACGCTTTTGCGGGCGGCGTCCCTGGTCGTGAGAGAGCACCCAAACGCGAGGTTCGCGATCTTCGGGGAAGGTCCACGGCGGAGCCACCTGGAGAGTCTGATCGACAAGCTGGGCCTGGAGGGTTGGGTCTGTCTCCCCGGCTACGTGGAGAACGCCCGATCGTCTCTCGCCGATGTCGACTTGCTGGCCATGCCCTCATTCCGTGAAGAACTGTCGACCGGATGCTTGGAGGCCATGTGGGCGGGAGTCCCCATCGTGATGACGGCATCGGGCGAGGACAGACTGCGAGCGGAGGGAATAGAACCCGTTCAGCGTGGCGATCACGAACGGTTGGCGGCGGCGATCGGGCGATTCATCGAAGAGCCCGACTACCTGGCTCGAGCCGGTGAGAGAGCGAGCGCCTACGCACGGTCTCATGGTGCCGAGTCGATGGTGGCTGCAACCCACAGGGCCTACGAATCAGTATCGCGTGTGGGTCGCTGGAGCCGATGAGGCTTCGCGACCTGGTGGAATACGTTCCGGCCCGCGCCGCCGAGGCAGTCCTCGGGACACTGCCACGCGGACCGGCCGATCGTTTCGGGCTCTCCGCCGGGAGCGCCGTGTGGAAGCTGGGCACGCGC
>Ga0209567_10001210_pt1 | contig 13580 bp, 11 predicted proteins | sample COG_12_FD_184756 | JGI IMG/M metagenome (GOLD analysis project Ga0209567, IMG submission 184756) | Pelagic marine sediment microbial communities from the LTER site Helgoland, North Sea, for post-phytoplankton bloom and carbon turnover... | ecosystem: Environmental > Aquatic > Marine > Neritic...
CAGGTGGGTGGGGCCGCTCCTCTTCACCGTCGCTCGGACCAACGGGCTGGGCAGCTACGTCATGCTCGTCGGGATTGCGAGACGTCAGCGGTTGCTCGGACCCGACCGACTCGAGCGGCCCGACCGACTCGAGCGGCTCGACCGACTCGAGCGCCTCATCCGACTCGGACGGCTCCGCTGACTCGAGTGGCTCGTCAGACTCCGACGGCTCGTCAGACTCATCCAGACTGCCCGCTGCGATGAGGACGGCCGAGTCAACTACCTCGGTTGCAGATCCGTGGCGCGGCTCATCTGACCCATCCGGCTCATCTCGATCGGCTTCCGGCTGATCGCGTTCGCCATCTGCCGGTGGCATCTCGCCGGGGTCGTCATCAATGACTCGACCATCGGCAACGACGGGATCATCCGCTGCTTCGCTCTGGTCGGGCTCTGCGCCCTCGCCTGATTCCACAACCGCTGGGGCTTCACCGACATCACCCACATCGGTCCGGGACTCCCCGAGATCCAGGACCTCATCGGCTGCGGCAGCGATGCCTGCCTCGACTGGGGCTGCGTCTTCGGCGGCCGGTCCGGAGCGGGATCCGATCGGAACCAGCTCGACCTCGTCCTCAACGAGCGCCTCGATCCACTCCGCCCTGGTTTCGATCTCACGCAGGATGCTGGAGTCCGGCTGCGGACCGAGGAATCGCTCGAACCTCTCGGCGTCGGCGGCCAACGCGGCAGTCAACGCCACGGCAAGGTCCCGACGGCCGGTTGCCACCACATCCTCAGCCCCTGTCCCATAACGACGCGTCAAGGATCGGTCCATGGCCTTGTCCGGATCGAGAACCTGGGGCCAGATACGCTTCTGCACCCTGCGCCGCGTGCTCTTCCACATCTTGCCGCGTTTTGCGTTCGCGGCTGCATGATCCCCGACCAGGGTGTACCACTGCTCGAGGACTCGCTGCGCCTCATATGCGGTGTCCTGGCCGTGGCGGCGCAGGCCATCTCCTCCTGAGCCGAGGAGGTCGCGCCCGCTCCGGCGTTCCTCCCAACTCTGTGTCGTGTCCTGGGCGGCGACACCGGCCCGTCGGGTAACGATCCCGGTGAGGTCGGCGGCCGCGAGCCCCCATGACTCGGCAGTTGCCAACTCGGCGAAGCGGCCGGCCTCGAGGTCGGCCTCGAGGGCGCTGCTCTGCCGGTGATAGGCGGCCACCACCGCTTCGTCGAACTCGGCGCGCTCTTGCACCTCCACGGCCAATTCGGCACCGACCCGGCGAGCACGCTGGGCGACGGCATGGGTGGTGGCGAGGACAGTCTGATTGATGATCGCGCTGCGGAAATCCGAGTGGGCAAGTTCCGCCAGCTCGCCACGCAGGGCTCCGACTGCTCCGGCGGTTGGACCCCCAGTGGCGGCGTCGATTTCTGCGGAGACGACCGGGAAGACCAGCGAGGTTTCCGGTTCGATGAGGAGATCACGGGCGTGGAGCCGTGCCACGTAGTCGATCAGCACCTCCTCTGCAGCATCGGGATCGCGCGGCAGCCGGTTGATGACATGGAGAATGGGCACACCCCGTCGCCTGGCAGCCTCGAGGTACATCCAACCGCTGGCGTCGGCGTATCTCGAGGCGCTTGTGACGAAGATGCAGATGTCGGCGAGCCCCAAAGCCTCCAACGCGGGGATCCGGCCGTCGACTCTGGCGAGATCAACCGGAGGAGTGTCGACGAAGATGACATGTTCGGTCAGGGGGTCGTCGCCCGTCACCACATCGAGTTCGGCGCCGGTCTGCTCACGCAACCGATGCAGGAACACCCCCAAATCCGACTCGGGACGCGATCGTGACCCCCACACGATGGGCTCAGTTGTCGTTGGGCGCATCACCCCAGACTCGGACACAGGGCGACGGGCCATCGCATTGAGAATGGCCGACTTTCCGGTGCCGCCGGGCCCCGCCACCACGGCAACGGCGGGGGCAAGCGGGTCGTCGAGTCTTGGGACCAGGTACTCCCGGATGGCCCACGCCACCTCATCTCTGGTCCGTTCCACCCGTGGCGTCTCCGGCCGCGGAATCCGGAGCTGCGCCGACGCTACATAGTCGGCGAGCAAGAGCAGCGATGTCCGGATCGCGGCGAGGGGTGTCGGTTCTGCCTCCATCAGCGGGAATTACACCACACCACCGCCGACTCTCGCCCATTTGAGCTACCAGAACGCGAAACGTGTCACAGCGTCGTCGTACAGTAACGGCATGAATACGACACAGATTTCTGACGGAGAACCGATTCCGCGGGTGCATTTCGCCGGCGGCTGCGCCCGAATCGACGGCCTGATCATCGACGACGCGGTGGTAGTTGAACACCTAACGGGGCTGCCCGCCGATCAGAGGGTGGCTGAAGTCGGCAAGGCACTCGCTATCGGCGTTCGCGGTCTGGTGACGATGACGGCGGGCGCCTCCGTCAAGGCAATCGGCTCTGAGGTCGAGCGGGTACTCGGTGCAGCCACCGCCGCAACTGAGGCGAGAGTCCACGAGATCATCGACGCTGGGCGCGAAGCCATGCGCGGCGAGCTCGATCCAGACCGCCGCTCCTCGCTGACCGCCCGCACCATCGAAGAGGTCTCGCAAGCCCACCGCGATCTGCTCAATGAACTCGACCCGGAGAGTCGCGGCAGCCACGTCGGCAGACTGATGAACGAACTCACCACCTTGTTCGGGCCGGAGGGTCTGTTGGCGCAGCGCCTCGACGAGACCTTCGATCTCTCGGCGGCCGACTCCGCCATGTCGCAGGTCTTGAGCACGATGGAGCGCAGATTCCAGGAGATCCGCGACCTGGCGCTCGGTGCCGACGCGCGCCGCGCAGAAGCCGAACGCGGTACCGCCAAAGGCGTGGAGTTCGAAGACGAGGTCGAGACGCGAGTCCGCCACGAGGCAGAGCGTATGGGGAGCTGCATCGTGGAACGGACGGGACGCACCCCGGGCAAATTCGCCGCCGATGCCATGGTCGGCGACCTGGCGATCACGTTGGCGAGCGGCACCCGGGTCGCTATCGAGGCGAAGAACACGGCGCGCATCGACCTCAACGGTGGTGGGGGCATTCTGGCGGAACTGGACCGAGCCATGGTCAACCGCGACGCCGGCTGGGCTATCTGTGTGTCTCACCGCGCGGCGTACCCGGACGAAGTTGGGACATTTGGGGTCTACGGCAATCGGGTCCTGATCGCGGCCGACGACGACGGCACCCTGCTGCGTGTCGCCCTGCGGTGGGTCGAAGCATCCGATGCCGCAGCCCAGCCCAGCGCCGGAGGCATTGACCGCGAGACCGTGCTCGGCCGCCTCGACCGAATTCAGGAACTCGCCGCACGCTTCGGGCGGACGAAACGGGCCCTGACCAACGTGCGGCGCGGGGTTGACGACATCAAGGTCGAGATCGACGATCTGCGTACGCAACTCCTCGATCTGGTCGGCGAGGCCCGACTGGCGTTGACGGTTCCTGAGGCACCTGCCCCGGCGGTGAAGGTGGCCTGAGCGGTTGCGCCGGTACGACGGCTAGTGGTGACCGGGGATGTTGGCGAACAGGCTGCGTTCGGGTTCCGTCACCTCAACCCGGCTGGCAAGCAACTCGAAGTCCTCGTACGGATAGGCCGCTTCGACCACCGGTGTCGGCACTTGGAACCAGAAGCCGTCGGGATCGACCTGGGTGGCGTGGGCTCGCAACGCCAACCTCGCTCTGTCGATGTAGCCGGTCACGTCGATCCTGCTGACGATCTTGCCATCTTCGGTATAGCCCTCGAGACCCTCGAGCCACCTCTCAAATGGAGATTCCAGGCCGCGGGCCACCACCGCATCGTGTAACGCCATGACGCGCCGTGCCGTGAACGTCGGGGCGTACAGCTTCACGATCTCCCACGGCGCCCCGAGATCGGGCCCGAAGGCCGGATCGGCGGCTGCCTCGAACACGGCAAGCGACAGATCGTGGACCCTGAGGTGGTCGGGGTGGGGGTATCGCTCGTGATCGTCGTACCCCAGAACGAGCTCAGGTTGCTCGCGGCGAACAACCTCGACAAGCCGGGCAAGCACGTCATCGAACGGAACATTCACGAAGGCATCCTGATGCTCGTTGTGCTCCGTATCCGGCATCCCAGAATCGCGGTAACCGAGCATGATGACCTCGTCGTAGCCGATGATCTCGGATGCCTGCTCGAGTTCGTCGCGACGGATCTCGGTGAGTCGATCCGCCACCCCGGGGCGATCCATGGCGGGATTCAGTATGTCGCCGGCCTCGCCGCCGGTGGCGGTGACCAATACGCAGCGCACGCCGGCATCGGCATAGCGCGCCACGGTTCCAGCGCCTTTTGAGCTTTCGTCGTCGGGGTGGGCATGTAGCGCAACGAGGGTTGCCATGCGGCGAGTATCGCATGGGCGCCGGGGCTACTGCGTCCTTGCGGCGACCGGCGCCTTCCCTTCGAAGACCGACACCGCAGCGCCGCCCTCCGGGCAGCCTTCCAGGATTGGGCAGAACTGGCACCAAGCGCCGGCACGCCGCTCGAGGGCGATCCCGGTGGCGAGGGCGGCTCGGAGCGAGGAAGCGACTCGCACGACGTCGCTCGCCGTGGCGACGATGGTCTCGCGTGATGGTGTGGCTTCGAGTCGCTCGCCGGATGCCACCGACACCGCTTCGACTCTGCCGGGCAGCTCGTCACGTTCGAGCACCCACAACAGGCCATAGAACGACAGCTGGTCATCGGCCTGACCAATGTGACCGGTCTTCCAGTCGATGAGCCGGGTCCCAACTTCGGGGTCGCCGAGCACCGCATCCACCGCTCCTCGCAGGACCAGCCCCGGCGCCGGCTCGCACTCGATGAACACCTCGGCAGCTTGGAAGCCTTCAACCGGAAGACGCTTGAAGCGTTCGTAGAGATCGCCGACCTCATTGATCAACCGACGTAACTCGCTGGGCCGCAAGCCGAGGTCAACAACCTTCGGGTTGAGCGCCTGCCCGATCTCTTCGCGACAGGCCTGCTCGACATCGGCTTCAGCAATGGTCCCGTCCCGCAGGTGGCGGGCGAAGACCCGGTGCGCCAGCCCGCCGCGAAACGACGCCCGACTTTCCGGCGCATAGTGACCTGCCAGCCGCGCCAAGGCCTGATCCGGGCACCGCAGGAATGTGGTGTACATGGTGGCGGAGATGACGAGCGGCTCTCCGGGGGTGACTTCGGCGAATGCGGCCAGCATGTATCGATCGTATCGGACCCGGTCCCAGTGCCGCTTGATTGCCGGTGGATGGGAAGCCGACCGGTCCGCCGCTGCGACAACACATCGGCGTTGTGGCCACCCACGCAGATTGACTTGCCTACTCCGAGTAGCGGTTACAATGCTCGGACCGACGGCCCATCGGGTTTCTCATGCTCACCAACACTCGTGTACTACTCATCGCCGTACCTGCGGCCATCGTCGCACTCGTCATCGCCGCGTTTGCGATCGACCAGGCGCGCAGCAATGAAGAGATCGCGCGAAACGTCTCGGCCGTCGGAATCGAACTCGGTGGCCTCGGTGAAGAAGAAGCCACCGCCGCCATCAGGGCCTACGAAGCCGAGCTCGCCGTCACCCCGGTCCGCTTCGTGGTCAACGGCGTCACCTTCGACCTCGAGCCGGCCGAAGTCGGCCTCGCCATCGACGAGCAGACGGTGGTCGCGGAGGCCATGACGGTGCGGCGTGAGCAGGGCGGTCTTGGGGCCTTTTTCAACTGGTTCAGCAGCTTCCGCGAGCAGGTGGAGATCGAAGTACCCGTCACCTACGACAGCGAGATGCTCGACGAGGTGTTCTCAGAATGGGAAACGACCGTCATCGCCAACCCGGCCTACGAGGGCGGCGTTCTCGTGCGCGACGGTCGGGTGCTGCCCGACTATCCCCGCGCCGGCGAAGGCATCGAGCGCCACATGGCGCACAGCCTGGCCTACCAGGAGATGCGAGTACCGGTCCGCAACGAGATCATTCTTCCGACGCGATTGCTGTTTCCGGAATTGAGCGATGCCGACATCGACGCCAAAGTGGCTGAGGCCAACAAGCTGCTCGATGGTCCGGTGGTGCTGGTCGCCGACGACCCGCCCGTGGAGGTCACTTTCACCGCTGACGACCTCGCTGCCGCATTCCAGAGTGAAGTGGTGTACGACTCGGGGCCCAGCATCGAGCTGAGCTTCGACACCGCCACCCTCGCTGCGGTGGCAGCCGAACACCGTGAGGCGATCGAGCAACCGGCTCGGGAGGCCGAGTTCGTGCTGCAGGCGGACGAGACGGTGATCATCTTGGGTTCCCGACCCGAGACGCTCTTCGACGCCGACCTTATTACGGAAACGGTCTACACCACAGCCCTATCCGGGCAGGAGACGGCCGACTTCCCGTTTGGTATCGGAGCACAACCAGACTTCTCGACCGAAGATGCCGAGGCCATGGGGCCGATTACTCGGATGTCCGCCTTCACAACGGAGTATCCATCCGGCCAGCCCAGGGTACAGAACATCCACACCATCGCCGACGCAGTCAACGGCGCCATGGTGTGGCCCGGTGAGCGGTTCTCCGTCAACGTGCACGTAGGCCCACGCACCGAAGCCAAGGGCTATGTCGAGGCCCCGATGATCGCCGGCGGCGAGATCATCGATTCAGTCGGTGGGGGCGTGAGCCAGTTCGCCACCACCTTCTACAACGCGGTGTTCTACGGCTGCTACGAGGACATCACTCACAAACCTCACAGTTACTACTTCGACCGCTACCCCGAGGTGAACGAGGCCACGATCTCATGGCCCGACCCCGGCCTCATCTTCCGCAACAACTCCGACGCCGTCATCATCATCAAGACGCAGTACAGCGCCACGTCGGTCACTGTGAAGTTCTTCGGCAACAACGGCGGCAAGGACTGCGATCGACGCCTGGGTGAGCGGAGCAACTTCACCGAGCCCGAAACTGAATACGTCGCCGACGCCGCCGTCAGCCCTGGTAGTGAGCGAGTTGAAAGCAGCGGCGGTCAGGGCTGGACCCGCACAGTCGACCGGGTGATCACCTTTGCAGATGGCACTCAGGAGGTCGAGACTTACCGTTGGACCTACAAGGCACGCCCCAGGATCATCCTCGTGCACCCCTGCGACATGCCCAACTCGAACCAGGCCTGCCCGGCCCCGGTGCCGAACGTCATCGGGCTGACCTTCTCCGAAGCAACCTCGCGGTTGGCGGATTCCGGCTTCCTCATCGCCGAAGGCAACTCGGTGGAGACCAGCGACGCGTCCCGCGACGGCACCGTCGCGGCGCAGAGCGCCTCATCGGGGTCGTACCTGAGCCCGGGCTCGACGATCACCGTCGACATCTACGTGTACGTGGCGCCTCCCGAGCCACCGCCCGAAGAGGAGCCGCCTCCCGACGACGGCGGATGACAACGAGCCGGCTCAGTAGTAGAGGAAGAACCTGCTGATCACGTCGGCGGTCGAGGTCACGGTGGCGTCATCCCACCCTCCGGGCCGACGCAGCACTGCGCTGTTGGATGCGATCCAAATGCTGTCCAGTTGGTCATCAGCCGCAAAGAGGCGCTGAGCCAATCGGCCGGGGAAATGATCATCGGCCGCGGCCTCCGCCGCGGATTCGTATCCTGAACCGTCCTGGCCGGTCAGACCGCGGTCGGTCGCAAAGATCGTCACGTCGCCGACTACCTGCGGGTCTACTTCGATCGCCTGTCCCATCGCTCCTCCTTGAACGAACGGAATCCTAACCGAGCCGCCGCCGGCCCGCCGTATCGGGCCTAGGAGGGCGCAGAATGGCCCCCACGTTGCTCGTGGAGCGGCGCCACTAGTCCTGGGGGACGCCCGATGCCGAAGAACCGATGGAGTGAAGCTTCATGAGGTTCGTCGACGATGCCTGGTTCGGGGGTATCCCGGCGGCCATGACAACACCTTCGCCGATTTGCACCATTCCCGTCGCCAGCAGATCCTGCTCGGCGTGAGCGATCATCTCGTCGGTGGAATTGACCCGACCAATCATCATCGGCGCTACCCCGGCGTAGAGAGCCATCCGCTCGTATGTCGATTCATGCGGGGTATAGGCGAAGATGTCTGCCTTGGGCCGGTACTTCGAGATGAGGCGTGCGGTGCTCCCCGACTCCGTGAACGCAACGATTGCCCGCAGCCCCAGGTTCGTGGCGGCATCGACACAAGCCTGCGCCGTCGCCGAGGCGAACCGTGCCATGTCTTCGAGAAACTCGATCTCGGGGCCGCGCCCGTATCCGGGGCTCTGTTCGGCCTCGAAACAGATGCGAGACATCGCCTCGATCGTGCGATGGGGGTAGTCGCCCACGGCCGTCTCTGCCGACAGCATCACCGCGTCCGTGCCATCATGGACCGCCGAAGAGACGTCGGTTACCTCGGCCCTGGTCGGCCGGGGCGACTTGCACATGGACTCGAGCATTTCTGTTGCTGTGATGGAGATCCTGGCTTTGGCATTGGTCCGGGCCAGTATGTCCTTTTGGGCTCGCGGCACGTTTGAGAACGAGAGTTCAACTCCAAGGTCACCCCGAGCAACCATCGTGCCGTAGGCCTCTTCGAGAATGTCATCGAGATTCTGATAGCCGACGGCCGACTCGATCTTGGCGATGACGGGCGTGCCGTCGGTGAGCTTCTTGACCTGACGAATGTCCTCGCCTGAGGCGACGAATGAGGCGGCGACGTAGTCGACCCCCATCTCCGCTCCGAAGGCCAGGTCGATCTCGTCCTTGGCGGTGATGGCCGGGAGGTCGAGCAGCGTTCCCGGAAACGAGACGCCCTTGTGGTCGCGCAGAACCCCGCCCTCGAGCACCTTGGCCCGCACCGAGCTCCCGCCGTCGAACATCGTCTCGAGAACGATCAAGCCGTCGGACATGATGATTGGAGCGCCGGCTCCGAGGCCGGCAGCCTCGAGGTTCTCAACGTAGACGCGGCCGGCGTCGCCCTCGCCGACGCCTGGTACCAACACCACCTCGTCGCCGGTTTCGAGCTGCACATGAGCCGAAGGGAACGTTCCCACCCGAATCCGAGGGCCCTGAATGTCCTGGAGCACGGCCACCGGGATGTCGAGGCGTTCAGAGCTCTCGCGCACCCATTGCGCAAACTGGCGATGTGATTTGTGGTCTCCGTGCGAGAAGTTGAGCCGGGCAACGTTCATCCCAGCCTCAATGAGCCTCGTGATGGGTTCGAGCCCGGCCACTGCGGGACCCATCGTGGCAATGATCTTGGTCTTGCGGTTCACCTGGAGAGCATACCGGCGGGGGCGCGTTTCGCCGGGGAGTACCGTGCAAACATGACCGAGACTCGACTAGGCACGTCTGGGTGGTCCTATCCGCAGTGGCGATCCGGCATCTACGAGGGCGTTCCCCAACGACGCTGGCTCCCTCACTACAGCTCCGTGTTCAGCGCGGTCGAAGCCAACATCACCTACCGACGCGACCTCTCCCCCAAGGCAGCCGCGGCGTGGGTGGACGAGACCGAGACTGGTTTCCGGTTCGCCATCAAGGCCCATCAACGTGCCACCCATTTCCATCGACTGAAGACCCCCGCCGACGACGTCCCCCGCCAGGTGGCCCAAGCGGATCTGGTGAGGTCCAAGCTCGGCGTTGTCTACTTCCAGCTCCCCCACAACTTCCTGCGAGACGACCGACTGCTCGAGGCTTACCTCGACGCCTGGCCGGAGCGCCTACCGACGGTGTGGGAATTCCTCCATCCCAGCTGGCACGAACCCGAGGTGCACGAGGTTCTGCGCCGCCACCATGTCGGTTGGGTCATCAGCGACGCCAAGAACCCGACGCCCGAGCCGACCGTCACCGGACCCGATGCGTATGCCAGGCTGCGAGCCGAGAGCTACAACACCGACCAGCTGCGCCGATGGGCCGATCTCATCCGCGGCATCGCCGCCGATCGAGTATGGGTCTTCGTTCGCCACGGCGCCGACGCTCCGGGGTTGGCGCAACGACTGCGTGGACTAATGCTCGACCGCCCGTAGGAACTGCCGGGTTCGCTCGTTCGTGGGATTCTCCAGGACCTCGCGGGGCGGACCGTCCTCCTGAATCACACCCTCATCGATGAACAACACCCGGTCCGCGACTTGCTTGGCGAAACCCATCTCGTGGGTCACCACCAGCATGGTCATGCCCTCGTCGGCCAGGGCGCGCATCACGTCGAGCACCTCACCGATCAACTCGGGATCGAGCGCACTCGTCGGCTCGTCGAAGAGCATCATGTCCGGGTTCATACACAACGACCGTGCAATGGCTACCCGCTGCTGCTGACCGCCGGACAGCCGGATGGGGTATTCATCTCTCTTGTCGGCAAGGCCTACCCTCGCCAGCATTGCCTCGGCTACCGATACGGCCTCATCCTGGGATCTACCAAGCACCTTCTGCTGGGCGATGGTGAGGTTCTTCAGAACCGTGAGATGGGGGAACAGGTTGAACTGCTGAAACACCATCCCAATCTTCTCGCGCACCTCGTCGACGTCGCAGAGTGGATCTGTGATGTCGATCCCTTCGATGATCACCCTGCCCGACGTAGGCACCTCGAGCAGATTCACACAGCGCAATATCGTCGACTTCCCAGAGCCCGACGGCCCAATGATGCAGATGACATCGCCGGTCGCCACCGAGAGGTCGATGCCGCGCAGCACCTCGAGATCGCCAAACGACTTGTGCAAGTCCTCGAGTTGGATCGGGGGTGGTTCGTTCATCATCGGCCCCGGCCGGCCTTCTTCTCAAGCCGCCGAACTAGGAACGTCAGCGGCAGAGTGATGATGACGTAGACCACCGCGACCACCATCAGCGGTGTCGCGTTCTGGGTGCTCGTCATGAAATCGCGAGCGAACTTGGTGAGTTCCTTGGACACGGGTGTCGTACCGATGATGAACAGCAATGACGTGTCCTTGATCAGCAGGACCAACTCGTTGGTCAGGGGCGGGATGATGATCCGGAAAGCCTGCGGCAAGATGATGTAGCGCATGGCCGTTCCCTGGGGCATACCGAGTGATCGGGCCGCTTCCATCTGGCCGCGAGGTACGGCCTCGATCCCGGCCCGAATGGTCTCAGCCATGTATGCGGCCGCCACGATGCCCAGACCGAGAGTGCCCTTGCCGAGTGTCCCTCCGGGGATTCGCACATCGAAGGCAAGCGGAACTGCAAAGGCGACGAGCAAAATCGTGATGAGCGCTGGCAACGCCCTGAATAGCTCGATATACGCGGTGGCAAACCAGCGGTAAGGGGCAATTGTCGAGCGCTTCATGAGCGCAAAGACCAGAGCCAGCACCAGCCCGAAACTGAAGGCGGCGGCGGTGTAGATGATCGTGTTCTTCGCCGCGATCGTGATGACTTCGGGGAACATGTCTCGGGCTATGTCCCATTGGAAGAAGTTCTGCTGGATGCGATCCCAGTCGGCGACGGCCAACAGGGCAATGATCAGGAGGACTGAGCCTCCGATCAGGATGTAACGGCGCCGCTGGGCCCGTTGCATTCGGTTCGATTTGACGGCAGCAACCATGGTGCCTCACGTTACCTTGCGCGACCTGGTGGCCGCACGGAGCTTCAGACGCGACTTGGGGCGGCCCAAAAGGACCGCCCCAACGCGTCGCTTCACCAATCGGCTATCAGCCGGTTGGGAAGAACTCGTCGAAGATGCTGTCGTACGTGCCGTCGTCGCGTAGCTTGGCGAGCGATGCGTTCACCGCAGCAAGGATGCTCTCGGCACCTTCTTCCTTGACGGCAAACCCGTAGAACTCATCGGTCTTGTAGACCTCGAGCAACACGAGATTGTCGTTGTTGAGAGCGGCGTCACCGTTCGTCACGATGTCCTGGAGCACCGCGTCGAGCTCTCCGGCGTTGAGAGCGGTAATGAGGTCGCCCGGGTTCTCGAACGAGATGATCGTCGCACCCGACGCATTCTCGTTGGCGTACTGCTCACCCGTCGTTCCGGTCTGCACACCCAGGTTCTTACTGCTCAGGTCGGCCAAGGCCGCGATGCCGCTACCCGAATCGGCCAGCAAGGACTGATCTCCAGAGAAGTACCCTTCGCTGAAGTCGATGTTCTCTTCGCGCTCCTCGGTGATCGTGATCGAGGCAGCTGCGATGTCGCAGTCTCCAGCTTCCATAGCAAGACCAGACGTGATCGGGTCGAAACCGCTGTTGACCACAGCAAGGTCAAGTCCCATGTCCTCTGCGATCGCTCGCATCAACTCGATGTCGAAGCCGGTGAACTCACCGTCCTCTTCGTACTCCATCGGTGGGTAGGGCGAATCGGTGCAAACCGTGAGCGTCCCGTCGCTGACCAGTCCGAGGGATTCGGTATCGACGGAGTCGTCATCGCCACAGGCAGCAGCCAGCAACGCAAGCGCGAGGACCGCCACAACAAGCGTTCGTGCACGTGTCATATCTCGTCTCTCCTCCTTTTCGGCCTGCGGAGCCGCAGCCGTGCCACAAGCCTAGGCGAATCGGGGCGAACGCTTCAGCCCAGCGCCGGAATGACCTGCTCGCCGAACAATCGCATCCCATCACCCCAGGCGGCGTCGGCGAAGTAGACAATGTCGTAGTCGATCCCGAGCTTGCGAGTCTCCTCAAGCTGGCTGATCACTTGGTCCGGGGTCCCGAACAAGGAGGTCTCCTTGTACTGCTCGATGGTGCGGCCACCCGGCATCCGCTTCGCCCACTCCGCGCTCTTGTCTGCGAGCTCGGCCTCGTCGGCTGCGATGAGACACTCGACATTGCGGGTGAGCGTGATCTCGTCGAAATCGCGACCGACGTCACGGCAATGCTGCTCGAGCACTCCGGTCTTGTGGCGGAACGTCTCCGGGTTGCCAAAGTAGTTGGCGTAGTTGCCGTACTTGGCAACGATCCGCAGCGTCAGCTGCTCACCACCACCCGCAATCCACAGCGGCGGATAGGGGTCCTGCAGCGGCCGGGGCCGGTTGATGGCTCCCGCCACGGCGAAGTACCTTCCATCGAAGTAGCTCTCGTCTTCGGTCCACATCTTGCGCAAGATCTGCACCGCCTCATCAAGCTGACCGATCCGCACCGACGCCTTGGGGAACTCGTAGCCGTAGGCCTCATACTCGTGCTGATACCAACCGGCGCCGATACCCACCTCGAGACGCCCCCCCGACATTACGTCGACACACGCCGTCACCTTCGCCAGGTACGAAGGCGGCCGATACGAGTTGCAGGTGCACATCTGGCCGAGCCGGACCCGATCGGTTGCCTCGGCCAGGCCCGCCATCAACGTCCACGCCTCCCACGTCGATTGCCGGCTCAGGTCCGGCCACGTGTGCAGGTGGTCGTAGACCCAGATCGACTCGAAACCAACCTCCTCGGCCACCCGGCCGATGCTCACCATCGTGTCCCATTGGTTCTCCGGAGGAATGTCGCCCAGATCCAACCGCCAACCCTGGGGTACAAATGCTCCAAACCGCATGATTCTCCCTGTGGTTCGCTCGATCGGTCGCAGGGTAGAAGACCCGACAGCGGGGCGGGCACATCTCAAACTCGAACGGTAGGCTCCCGTCCGTGAGTGAAGTCTCCACCGACCTTACCGACGCCCTCGGCGACCTCGTCGAGCGTTT
>Ga0209567_10001211_pt1 | contig 13580 bp, 12 predicted proteins | sample COG_12_FD_184756 | JGI IMG/M metagenome (GOLD analysis project Ga0209567, IMG submission 184756) | Pelagic marine sediment microbial communities from the LTER site Helgoland, North Sea, for post-phytoplankton bloom and carbon turnover... | ecosystem: Environmental > Aquatic > Marine > Neritic...
TGGATCGCGATCTAAGCGCTCCTGTGCTGATTCAAGAATGTCCTCATGTTCCCAACGTGCAAAACGTCGTTCCCTGGAAGGGGTACACTTTTCTTTTATTGCACAAGATAGACAATTGGAACTCCAATAGCGATGCATTACCAGTCCCTTTTCAGTTGTGCTCATACGCCAGATTAAGCGTTCGCCCGCAGGGCAACGATACTCGTCGGCTTTGGCATCGTAATGAAAGTCTTCCCGTCCAAAACGTCCGGCTGCTTTAGCGCCTGATGTCTGAGGTTTTGGGACATAAGTCGTGATGCCTGCGTCATGGCAGGCCACTAATTCCTCACCGGTGTAGTAACCTCGGTCAGCAATGACAGTGAGATCTTCGACACCCATTTCTGTGCGTGCTCGCTTTGATATTTTTGAAAGCTGTCGCCGATCATTACCTACATTCGTGACCTTGTGTGCAGGAATCAAATGATGCTTTGTATCAACCGCTTTCTGGACGTTATAGCCTACCATTCCAGAGCCTTTACCGCTGGTGGCCATAGAACGTGCATCAGGATCAGTTAATGAGATCTGTTTATCAGGTGCTTCCTGCATCTGCACATCAAGGGCTTTCAGGTCTTGCATCTTCTGCTTCAATGCTGCAATTTTCTCATTAATGTTGTCTGTTTTAACTTCAGAAGTGGCAGGGTCTTCTAGGTCGGCTTTGTCGAGCTCAGAAAAGTATCGATCAAGGCTTTTCTCGACCTGTTCCATGCGTCGTTTCATCTTGGCTCGGGTGAAGTTCTTATCACGGTTATTTACGGCTTTAAACTTGCTGCCATCGATAGCTACAATCGCATCAGCAAACAAATTGAGTTGCCGACATAACACCACAAACTCACGACACACTGCACGAATGGCTTTGCCGTTGTTCCTGCGGAAATCAGCAATCGTTTTGAAGTCTGGTGTCAGACGGCCGGTTAACCACATGACTTCAACATTACGTTGAGTCTCTCGCTCAAGCCGACGGCTGGACTGAACCCGATTGAGATAACCGTAGATATAGATCTTCAGCAGTGTGGCAGGGCGGTCGGCCAGTGTCTTCAGGGATCGTTTTGAAGCTGAGTGATCCCAGATCCAGTTCCTCGACAAAGACATCAATGACACGAACCGGGCTGCTCTCGGTGACGTAATCATCCAGCCGTTCCGGGAATAATGTGGCTTGAGCCCGGCTTTCTCCTTCAATAAAACCCGTCATGGCGTGGCTTTCCTGAATGAAAGCAACATTATATAGATATAGGGGTTTTCACACAGCCTGGGTCGGAACCGGAAGTAGACCAGGAAACTCACTAAGTTATCCGGTGTAGGTCGTTTGCCGGTTTGTCTTGTATTCACGACTTTCTGCCTGACTTAGGCAATCAATACCAGGAGGCGGGGCCGAAAACTTATAGTTAAAGTCGCTGAACCAGTTTTTGTACAAACACAAGCATAAAAAACTATTGCTTCATTTTTCAGCATCTTCGTTCCAGATAGGATTATCCCTGTCATCAGGATGAAGTAACTCAATCTCATGTGAATAAATATGCCAGAATGACTTGTCGATAGCACCATCTGCATATTCATGCTTGTATTCATGGTCGAATGGACACCACCAGTTTTCTACAATTTTAACCAGGTAGGCTGCGTAGCGAAGCAGTGCCACACTCATTGGACAATATAGCTTGCAGTTAAAGATCCAGTAATACTTGTATCGCCCCGGATTGATAAAGGAGGATGAGCTAGTGAACGTGATTTGGTTATCATATGTATAGCGATGCGAAACCCAACACGGCACAAAATCCCAGTATGACTTTATATCTGTGCCACCCATCAATTTAAGATGCGCCTTAACGAGTAAGACTCCGATATAAACAAATGGAACTGTAGTAACAATTGGCAAATAAATCAGTGGGACACCAAGCACTAGCTTCCAAAAGGGTTGTGTCCTGAAGTTGCTACCTAGCCTCACCCTTTCCATAATGTGCGTCTCGCTAGAGTTGAATGAATTAAATAGCATATATCATGTCGCACCTGAGACGAATCCTCATGGTTCTTTAGTTACCACCCAAACTATCCATTACCAGGCGGGAAATACCTGTCAGGGCTATCCGAATATTGGACTTCCCCCGGTCTGGTGGAGACCTCCGGTTTGAGAGATTGCAAACCATTCCGGACATTCTTCTTTCCGCGATTTATGCCAGCCCGATGTTCGGATACGTATCCGATAAGTACCCTTGCAGCGCCGATTACTGATCGCTTTGTCTCGCTTCGATGTAATACACTATACTCACAGAATAATTACATGGCGAGGGAGTGAAAAATGAATAAAACAACATCAGCCGGATCAACGTGGTTCATCCGTGTCACAGGAGTGCTCGCTCTGCTGTTGGCAATACTGCCGCTGTCGGCCTGGTCCATGGTCGATACAGGGAAATCTGCTCCGCTCATCAGTGAACAACAGGCGATCGGACTGGCACTGAATACAATCGAAGCAGGCAAGCACACCACTACCGTGACCAACCCCCGCCACCGTGCGGTGTTTGACCGCAAGGGCGTACAGTTCACCCCGCGCCGGGGCCCGGCCTGGCACTGGCAGTTGTCGCGCATCAACAATGCCCGGCAGGCAGCGGTGCCGCCAACTCACAGCGCGCCTGGCGCGGTGGACTTTGCCCGCGGGGGTCTGATCGAGCGCTACCTGATCAAGGCGAACACCATTGAACAGCGCTTTGTGCTGGAGCAGCCCTGGCCGCAGGGTCAGGACCTGGTCATTACGGGTGCCATCGAAAGCAAGGGTGAAATGGAGTCAACCGACCAGGGCTGGGTCTGGCGTGACACATCGGGTGTTGTGACGCTGGGTCAGGTGACGGTGTTTGATGCCACGGGCAGGGTGCTGCCGGCGCAGATGCAGGTAACGGCCACGCGCAGCACGATACAGGTGGCCGCGGCCGATCTGGCCGGTGCGGTCTACCCGGTGACCATCGACCCGGAGATCGGTGCCAATGACTTCCGCATCTCCGACATGGGCACGGATGGCGATCCCGCCTTCGATGCCAGCAATCCGGCAGTGGCCTACAACGCCATCGCCGACGAATACCTGGTGGTGTGGCAAGGCGATGATGACTCGGGCCTGCTGGTGGATGATGAGTTCGAAATCTACGGCCAGCGAATCGATGCGGCGACGGGGGCCAAGCTCTTTAATAACTTCCGTATCTCCAACATGGGCATGCTGGATGGTGATACCGACTTTGGTGCCAGCAATCCGGCGGTGGCCTGGAATGAAGCGGAAAACGAGTACCTGGTGGTGTGGCGGGGCGATGACGACACGGGCGCGCTGGTGGATGATGAGTTCGAAATCTACGGCCAGCTCCTGGATGGTGCGACCGGGAACGAGTTCGGGACTGATTTCCGGATTTCGGACACCGGCACAGATGGTAACACCAGCTTTTTCTCCTTTAATCCGGCGGTTGCCTGGAATGAAGCGAACAACGAGTACCTGGTGGTGTGGAGCAGTAATGACGGTGCTGCACCGTGGATTAATGGTGAGGAGATTTTCGGCCAACGCATCAACGCAGCGGCAGCAGAGGTCGGAGTCAACGACTTCCGCATCTCGGATATGGGGCCGGACGGCGCTATCGCCTTATATCGTGCCACCGATCCGGCGGTCGCCTGGAATGCCATGGATAACGAATATCTGGTGGTGTGGCGGGGCGATGACGACACGGGCCTGCTGGTGGATGATGAGTACGAAATCTATGGCCAGCGTATCAATGCTGCGACGGGGGGCGAGGTCGGCACCAATGACTTCCGCATCTCCGACATGGGCATGATGGATAATGATACCGACTTCGGGGCCACAATGCCGGCGGTCGCCTGGAATGCCACGGATAATGAATATCTGGTGGTATGGCAGGGCGATGACGACACAGGCACGCTGGTGGATGACAAGTTCGAGATCTTCGGGCAGCGCATCACTGCTCCGACGGGGGCCGAGACTGGCACCAATGACTTCCGCATTTCCGCCATGGGCCCGCCCGGCAATGCTAACTATGATGCAACCAACCCGGCGGTGACCTGGGATCTCTCCGCCGATGAGTACCTGGTGGTATGGCAGGGCGACGACGACACTGGGATGCTGGTGGATGATGAGTTTGAAATCTTTGGCCGGCGCCTGGATTCGGCCGGTAATCTGCTCGGCACAAATCATATCCAGCTATCTGATATGGGGATAGACGGTGATACCAGCTTTGGTGCCTTCGCCCCGGGGATGGCACACAACACCACGGCCAACGAGTACCTGGTGGTTTGGCAGGGCGATGATGACACGGCCCCGCTGGTGGATAACGAGTTTGAGATCTTCGGCCAGCTGTTCACTGCAATTGTGGCGGGCGGTGGTGGTGGCGGTGGTGGTAGTGGTTGTACGCTGAATCAGCTTGCCACAGGCTATGATCCTACCCTGCTTATCCTTATTCTGCTCGCAACGGGCTACCTGCTGCGCAAGCGGGCGGGTCGTTAGAAACGGATCTATGGCAGCACTCTTTAGTTCATTCATATTTTGCTACATATCAATATTCTTTGTCGCAATAGTTTATTTTGGGATACGGCGAAGAAATCAAGCATAATACAAATTGGAAATAGTCAAATATGGGGTGGCTATTGGGAGGTCTTTTCCTGGTCAGGAAGCGGACATTCCCGTAAATCTATCAGTCGTCAATGTTATATGGCCTTCAATGTCCCAATAAGGGAAAATAATATATTCCCCATACTTTACCTGTAAAGTCCGTCAAGGACCGGAAACGGGCAAGATGTAGATTCCTTAATCTTCTCCAATGAAGACGCTCAACTACTATTAATAAAAATGTTTAGTAGTCTGACGATTTCTCTTTAAATGATTCGGTGTCACTGGTGCCGGATAATTAAATGTGCTGGAGCAATCCGTTGATTGAGCATGTATGTATCCTGGCAGGATAGAAATTTATGGAAAGAACATAATGTGGAACCAGACTACGTGCAATCTCAAGTTTCAAATGGGCGACTCGACCCCTTTGGATCGTTCATAAAATGCCTGGAACTGTCGATAACCTGGTAATAACGGCCGATTTCGTCAAGGAGGACGTGCGCAGATGGCGGCTCGCAAAACAGCGCCCGGGTGCAAGGTGCAGGGATTCACACTGGTAGAAGTGGTTATCGTCCTGCTGGTTCTGGGAATACTTGCATCGATTGCGATACCCAGGTTCGTGGACCTGCGAAGAGATGCATTGCTTGGCAGCCTGAAGGGGATCGAGGGTACACTTCATAGCACCATGTCGATTTATCAGCCGCTGGCCGTGATCAGGGGGGTGAATACCGGTAACCTCGCGGTGAACGGGGAAAATGTCCGGTTCCATTCCGGCTTCCCGGAGGGGCACTGGAACCAGGCGTTTCGCTACCTACTCGATATCTCTACCAATTCACGCAATACAGGTGCAGGTGCCCGTTGTACGCAATATCAGCTTTGCGGCGTCGGCATGCGCACCTCCATTCCGACAGTTGCCGGGACAACGGGTGGTCGCGGGGTCATCATCTGGCCGGAAGGATTTCGTATCAGCGAACGCTGCTTTGCCTATTATTACAATCGCCATGATGGCAGTTACCCCATGATCGGGGTGGTGGATGCAGGCTGTTAAAGGCTGACTTTATTACCAGTCATCGACCGTGCGTGTAAGGATAGTCTGCGCAGGTAACAGCACGTCGATATCCGCATGTCTCCTTTGGGTTGCCAGTCCATCTGACTAATTTGCCCGGGTATTTCGCCTGGAACCTCGGAGAACACTCAACGTGTACGCTGGCCGCTGTCTGGTAAAACCTGCTGCATCATTCCTGCCGGGTTCATTTGCCGAAGCTGTTTGCTTCCCTGGCTGAAAGCCTGCCCCAGGCCATGGATACTCTTCTCCATACGCAGCATGGACTCATTCATAGTATGCATACTATTCTGCATTTCACTGACATCCTGTGAAATGGCACCCACATATCCGGTCATCTCGCTCATTGATCTGTTCATATCGAACATCAGATATACAAAAAGAAGCGCGACGACTCCTGCGCCGACAAGTAGCAACGTCTGTAACAATTTGCTGGACATTCTCTTGATGATTACACTCTTTCGGTTAGAAGAAGCAGGAATTTTAGCAGATCTCCTGAAGAGTTGGGGGATTCGTCGCATAGGGCCGCCCACCATTACGCCCGTCACTTCAGTCCCGGAGAGCCCGGCACATCGCTGCGACCGCATTGGACTGGAGCGGCTGTTACTACATAATATACCACCATGAAAAAACATCTCATGAACTGCACGCCCGGCACACTGGCGATACTGGTCGCCCTTTTTACACCCGCGAGTTTTGCGGAAGAAGAGCCGCGGCCCGCGCCTGCCGGACACAGGTACGAAGACGATGAGGTCTTTATCCGTATCGTCCAGCGCTCACAGGAACAGCTCACTGCTTTTTACCAGGGACGTGAATTCAACCAGGCGTCAATCGACCAGATTCTGGCCACCTGTTTCATCACTCCGATCATCCACAACAAAACCTTCGATATGTTGTGGCTGGAGCTTGATAACTGGAAGATCAGCCGCGGCGATGAACAGATACCACGTATAAAACGTGACTACTGGCCGGAGAGATGGGACAAGTCCGGTTTGACGCAGGCCCACCGGTCAACCTTCGGGTGGACGCTGATGCCCGAGGTGCGCGATCTGCGTCTCGATGAGCGGGTCGGTGGCAGCGTGGTGATACCCTGGCAAAGCCGGCCCTTTACCCTCACCATGAATTTTCACAGCGGTGCCGGGAAGCAGGGTCCGCTCAAAACCATCGTCTTTAAGGATATCGAATGCGTTACCGACACACCTTGATCCGTGCAGTTGTGTGTGGCTGCCTGTTGTTCGTCTCGCTGCCATCCAATGCAGCAGGCACTCTGCCGAAGGGCCTGCTGGTACTCGACGGCCGTGAAGCCCCGCCACTTGTGCTTGACAACCTGGACGGTGAACGCTGGGATATCAGTGAATCGCGTGGCCGCTGGCTGTTCGTGCACTTCTGGGCCAGTTGGTGTGGTCCCTGCCGCAGGGAAATGCCGACCATACAGGCAATCTTCCCGAAATTCGATGCATCACAACTGGAGATTGTACTGATCAACACCGCGGAATCGGAAGATACCGTGTTCTCCTTCCTGGCCGAAGTTGCGCCGGATATAACACCGCTTATGGACACAGATGGCCTGGTTACCGAACGATGGCAACCGCGCGGCCTGCCGGCGACCTTCTTTGTCGACCCCGAAGGCCGGCTGCAATATCTGGCGCTTGGCGGGCGTCCCTGGGACACCCCCGAATATCTCGAGTTCGTGCAGCGCCTGGTCCGCCCGTAGCGTGCTGAAAGTTTCTGCGCTCGTTCTTTTCCTCAGCCTTGTCGCCGGCTGTGTATCCACGCCGCTGCCCGGGGATCAGCCGGCGTCCCTGTCCTTCATTGAGCTGACCATCGCTGACGCACAGCAGGCCATCAGGGAACAGCGGACAAGCTGCGAGCAACTCACCCGGCGGTACATCAGGCGTATCCAAACCTACAACCAGGTCGGTGGACTCAACGCCATTATTTATATCAATCCACGTGCGCTGGAACGCGCCCGGGCGCTCGATGAAAAGCATGCCGCTGGTGAATCCATGAAGCACCTGCACTGCATGCCGGTTATCCTCAAAGACAATTTTGACACCGCCGACATGCCCACCGAGGCCGGTTCAATCGCCATGCAGGGATCCCATCCCCCGGATGATGCCTTCATGGTGAAACGCCTGCGTGACAACGATGCCATCATTCTCGCCAGGTCAAACATGGCCGAGTGGGCTTTCAGCCCCTACGAGACCGTCAGTTCGACCCACGGCATCACCCGCAACGCCTATGACACCGAACGGGTACCGGCCGGTTCCAGCGGCGGGACCGCGTCGGCGATTGCCGCCAATTTCGGGATTATCGGCATGGGTACCGACACCGGGAACTCGATCCGCGGCCCGGCCTCGCACCTGGCGCTGACAGGCATACGCTCGACCATCGGAGCCACCAGCCGCGACGGCATCGTCCCGCTGCTGCTGAATCGCGATATCGGCGGGCCGTTGACGCGCACCGTGACCGACAGCGCTATCGTGTACTCGGTGATCGCCGGCGTAGATCCTGCTGACCCGGCCACCATGTCTGCAGCCGGGCGTGTCAAAGCCGACTACCGTGTCTATCTGAAACGTGATGGTCTGCAAGGTGCCCGGCTTGGCGTACTACGTGCGCTGATGGACAGGGGTGATGCCGATTTTGAAGTGATTGATACCATGGACAGGGCAATTGAAGAACTGAAAGCCGCGGGTGCGGTGATCGTCGACCCGTTCGATATTCCCGACTTCGACCGGCTGCGGCAGGCCACCGGCTTCTGCAGCCGCTTCAGGTACGACCTGGGAAACTACCTGGACACGCTGGGTGCCTCCGCGCCGATTAGCTCGCTCGATGACGTCGACCGGGACCGGCGTTACCTGCCGGGCAGTGCGGAGGCCATGCAATGGGCAATGCAGGTATCAGGAGCACCGCAGGAACAGACCCCGCCCTGTGTTGACGTCGAAGGCGACCCGCGGCGCAAACAGTTTCTGACGGCAGTCGTGGCGGCGATGGACGGAGCCGGCCTGGACGCCATCATCTACCCCAGCTGGAACAATCCGCCGCGAAAGATTGGTGACCTGGACAGCCCGCACGGCAACAACAGCCCGATTATCGCGCCGCACACCGGTCAGCCGGCCATTACCGTGCCAATGGGATTCACCGGTGACGGGCTGCCACTGGGGTTGCAGTTCCTGGCGCGGCCTTTTGATGAACACAAGCTGTTCCGGTTTGCTTTCGCCTACGAACAGGCGACACAGCACCGCAGACCACCGGACGGTTTCGGACCGCTGGACTAGAGAAGCATCGCCACTGCGTGGACAGTAAGCAACATGGAAGTTGGCAACATTGTGCAGGCAGGCAATCGTCCGAACAAGAAGTCCAGATTATAAGCCGGAGCTTTCGTCTATCCCGGGGGAAGTCTACTGATCAGTCGGGTCCTGCCCCACAGAGACGCGGGCAGGGCCGGACTGTTTGGCGGTGAGAGAAGTCATGATGAGTACACTTTATATTTAGGAGACAGAACCGCTGCGCACAGGGATGTACAGCCGAGAACCCGTGGCAACCATTGCACCGGTGGTCCTAGCCCGGTGCACCGTCAACCCGTGGTCGGGCAAGCATCGGCAGGTAGATGACGAGAAACAGGGTAAATGCAGTGACCCACAGCATCTGGGCGATGCCAACCCAGGTGACATAGCGGGCAGGGTCAAGTATCGGCAGCATCACCCGGAAAACAGCGCCCAGCAACAGCACGGCAAACATCCAGAACAGCACCGGTGGTGGTTCGTGCACGCTTCTGCCGGTGTGTCCCAGGATTACCCGGGACATCATGCCGAGGGTAATCATGCCGATTCCGCCATAGGCAAAGGCGTGCAGGGCAGGCAGTGGAGAAATACCGAGGACAGGTACGGCCACCTTCAGGGCAAAACCAGCGGCAAGCCAGCCGTAGCCGAGATACAGCACCCAGAGCAACGGTTTGCTCCAGATCTCCGGGGTATGCCAGTCAACCAGCCGAAGGATATGCAGGGCCAGCAGGGTGGCAGAGAGCGCCGCGACCAGCAGGGTGTCGGGTTGCAGGACATCCGCCAGCCAAAAGCCCAGGAACAGTACCAGGCTGGCGTTATCCACCCATAAACGGTTCCTGACCTGTACCGGGTGGCCCGCACCCTTCTCGATAAAGAACGGAATGACCCGGCGGCTGATTACGAAGATCAGTGCAATGATCAGGTAGATGCCCGAGTACAGTCCCATACGTGCACCGTCCTCGAGCAGATCGAGGACGCCGGCGTAAAATACCAGATTGCTGGCGACAAGCAGCACGATCTTGGAAACGATCCCCAGGTGCTGCCACTGCTTCACCTTGACGATGGGGAGCAGTATCGCCAGCACGAGGCCGATACCAAACAGCGCGTCGGTGATCGCGGCCGCCTGCAGCATGCCACCGTTGCCTGCGGCGATCAGCAGTCGCCCTGCCAGCCACAGCAGGAACAGCAGCAGCAGGGGAAGGCCGGTGATTGTCGGGACACCCGTCCAGTTTTTGACGGCCGTGAGCAGAAAGCCGGCAATCACGGCCATACCATAGCCATAGACCATTTCATGCCCATGCCAGACCGTTTGCGGTAATACCATGGCATACGGTTGCCAGCCAAAGAGATACATACCGGCCCATACCAGCACGGATACCACCGAGGTGATGGCTGCGCCGGTGAAGAAAGGACGAAATCCAAGATTCAGGATCGAAGGGTAGCTGCTGGTCAGGCGCATGCGTGAGTGTCCTTTGGCGGGCCCGGCCGGTGTTGTGCAGTGCCGGATGTCCCGTTGCCATGCCTGCAGCAGGCAAACAGGTGCCTGAATATGTTCATAGGGTCGATATGAATAGCGGATTACGGAGGTGCGCGCCGGGTGCCAGGCTGCCATTCCGCTGCAAGTCGTTGCTGAAGTCCTGAAAAACCAAAACGGTTCCTCACGCCGGGCATACTACGGCTGAGTGCGTATAATAGTTCAAGAATAATGAACTCACCTTGACGAAGATCAACGGCTATAATCCGTCCCCGTGGCGCATGTCGCTCGCTGCGCGACGCCGGGCGGCAAGCCGCTTTGACCGCATGGGATGGCGGTGCGGGTTCCTGGATTCAGGACGCCTGCCAGGCACACTGACAGTACGGGTAGAATAAACAACGGTCCACGATTTCTGTATGAAACACGAAAAGCTAAGCGATCAGCAATATGCCGATGCGCAAAAGAGTTTGCGTCAATGTCATCTGTTTTCGGTGCTGGATGATGATCAGTTCGAAACGGTTCTTTCCCACACACGCCTGGTTCTGCTTGCAGAGAATGAAACGCTGTTCGAACAGCAGCAGCCGGCCAGGGAAATCTTCCTGCTTCGCAGCGGCCAGATCAAGCTGGTGCTGATATCGGCAGAAGGCTATGAGAAGGTCGTCGATCTTATATCGCCGGGCGGCTCTTTTGCCGAGGCCATCATGTTCTCCGGCAATCACAGCTATCCGGTAACAGCCATTGCGCTGGTCAGGAGTGAGGTATGGGGAATCGATGCCACATCCTACGAGGGTGTACTGCGGCAGTCGATTGATGCCTGCTTTGCTGTAATGGCCAAAATGAGTCGCCGACTCCACTGGCAGATTGCCGAACTGGATCGCCTGACACTGCACAATGCTACATTTCGCGTGATATCCTATCTGCTGGATCAGGTGCCCAGTACGCATTTGCATGCTTCAAAAGTGACGCTGAATGTTCCCAAGCACGTGATTGCATCACGACTCTCGATTACACCGGAAACCCTGTCGCGCACATTTGCCAAACTCAGCAAGGATGGATATGTCGATATCGTGGAAAATTCCATCATCATTCATGATATAGAGCGGTTGAAGGCCACAATTCAGGGTAAGGTATCCGGTAGTGTTGCATGCACGTGATCGGCATTTGCAGCCATAACCTGGCAACCGGCAAACTGCTGTTACTCTGACTTATCCCGGGACCCTGATCGAGCTAACCAAGCATGGAAATTCTCTGGTTCACACTGGCGGCGATTTTTCTGTATGTGGCAGCAGACTGGATTCTCAACCGCATTGAAATTGTCTACGGGCGACGACTGGAATACCGCAGCATTATCTTTTTTGCCATTCTCCTTGTCATGGCGCTGTCATCCTTTGCCATATTTCGACATTTCCTGGCCCGGTAGCTGAATTCTGGATTCAATCCAGTCAGTGTGGTGCCCGGCATTTTTTAAGCGCAGTCAGCCGGCCGGGGGGCCTTGATTTAAGTCAAGGACAATATTTCCAATAAGATGTTTGATGCACAATGCCGGTGTTGTAGTATCAGCACGAGAAGTTAATACAAACATATAGCGAGGGGGGAGAATGAGCGATTCAGATCCGATCAGCGACAAGCCTGATACCGGGGGCGACGAGGATGAACCTATCCCGACCATGCAGAAACTCCTGGATAACCCGTTCCTGCTGTTGTTTCTGGGCGTAGTGATGCCCACGGTCTTCTATTTGATCTGGGGGATCATGGAAATCATAACGATCCCGATAGCCAAGTAACCAACAAGGGGGCACACCATGGCAATTCATCCTCCACCCCAGCGCATCTGGTGGAAAGAGCCGATCGCGCGCACCGAGATTGTCTGGATCGTCGTTGCCTTCCTGTGGGGGCTGTTGATGTTCTCGGCAATGATCTACTGGCATATGTACGGTGAACAGAACCTGTCGAATGAATCCTATCGCATCACGCCTGAGCTGTTTTCTGAAAAGGCGAATGCCATGGTGGATAAATACACGGTGCGCGAGGAGGCGGGATTCCCGGTAGTCCATCCACCACCCGGCAGTGATGTTTACATGATTGCCAGGCTGTGGCAGTGGTGGCCTATTATCGAGTTCGAGAAAGACCAGACCTACCGCCTGCATCTGTCCTCCATGGACTGGCAGCACGGCTTCTCCCTGCAGCCGGTTAATATCAATCTGCAGGTTCACCCCAACTACGACATGGTCGTGACGATGACACCGAACGAAGCGGGCGAGTTCGGGGTGGTGTGCAATGAATTCTGCGGCATCGGTCATCACAATATGATCGGCAAGATCTACGTGACCGAATAACCAGGGGGAGTTATACAGATGTCAACTTTTAAACATCGTGTCTGCCCGGCCACCGGGTTGCGTATTCACAGCGCTGCCGAGAACCTGATCAAGGCCAACGCCGTGACGGCCATTATTTTCCTGGCCATCGGCGGTTTATTCGGCCTGATGGTGGCGCTGACCCGCTGGCCCGGGGTACACCTGCTGCCGGCCGAATGGTTCTACCTGGTGCTGACCGGCCACGGGCTGGACGTGCTGCTGGTGTGGATCATCTTTTTCGAAATCGCGGTGCTGTATTTTGCCTCGGCAATTTTGCTGAACTCGCGACTTGCCGCACCCCGCTGGGCGTGGGCCGGTTTTGCCCTGATGCTGGTCGGCGCCATTATGGTCAATGTCGCTGTACTGCAGGGCAACTCCAGCGTCATGTTTACCTCCTACGTGCCGATGCAGGCAGCGCCCCATTTCTACCTGGGCCTGATCCTGTTTGCGGTCGGCGCGCTGATCGGCTGTTTCGTGTTTTTCGGCACCCTGGTTATCGCCAAGGAGGAAAAGACCTACCAGGGCTCCGTACCGCTGGTGACCTTCGGCGCGATCACAGCCGCAATCATTGCGGTGTTCACCATTGCCTCGGGTGCCATCATCCTGGTCCCGACCTTTTTGTGGTCGGTGGGCTATATCGGCAATATCGACACCCTGATGTACAAGACCATCTGGTGGGCCATGGGGCATTCTTCCCAGCAGATCAATGTCTCGGCGCATGTCGCGATCTGGTACCTGATCGCCGCAGTGGTACTCGGTGCCAAGCCGCTGTCCGAGAAGG
>Ga0209567_10001214_pt1 | contig 13570 bp, 7 predicted proteins | sample COG_12_FD_184756 | JGI IMG/M metagenome (GOLD analysis project Ga0209567, IMG submission 184756) | Pelagic marine sediment microbial communities from the LTER site Helgoland, North Sea, for post-phytoplankton bloom and carbon turnover... | ecosystem: Environmental > Aquatic > Marine > Neritic...
CCGGGAAGCGAAACGCCTCGACGATTTGAGGCCGTCCGTCGACCCTTGCGGGAGCGCCGCCTTTGTCGCCCGGCTCCTTCGGCGCCATTTCGGCTGTCAGCGCCGCGCCGAACTCCAGGTGGGCACCGATGATGGCCGGGTCGAGCGTAGCGGTAAGATTGTCGACGTTCGACATCATGAGCACCCGGCCGCCGCGGTCACGGAACGCCTTGAGGATGCCGGAGCGCCGAAGCGCAAACGTCAGATCTCCATGTCCGGGAGCGTGCGGCGAGAGCGCACTGGAACCGTCTCGAAAGAGCTCTCCATCGGGCGCGGCGCGAAGCGAGATGAACTGCGAGAAAGTCTCGATCGGAACGCGCTCCGTGCTGAGCGGCTCTGCCATCGTTCGAATCGCTTCGTCGGTGGCAAAGCTCGACATCAGGTAGACCGGGATCGTAGCATCGGCGCGCTCCGCCACGGCCGCGATGTCCTTGAGCTTGAGCTCGAGGAACGACTGCCCGTCGAGGACCTCGACTGCGGCTTTGACGACGCCCCCGAAGCGAGTGGCCATTCCCCCTGCGAGAATGACCGCCGCGACTTCACCGCGCCGCATCGCTTCCTGGCCGCGCTCGGTCAGGGCCCGGCGCAGGTCGCTCCCGAGCGGGGGCAGCGCTTGGAGGTCGCCTTCCTCGGGCGGTTCCACCCTGCCGGTGATCCGGTTTTGGGTGTCTCCGAGCTCGCCCCGGAGCATCTGCTGCTTCAGTTTTTCGAACGGGATATCCTCAAATCCGTACTGTTGAAGAAGTTGGGCGGTTGCGGCGTCTATTTCTCGTGAGTTCATCAGAATTGCCGAAACCCAAGCACTTTCCACGCGCTCTGTCGAGCGGGCCGCGCCTGCTCCGTAGCGGGGGGATGACGGAACGCCCAGAAGGACATACAGATGAAGGAGGAGCCATGATTTCCCTCGGTCGGTTCGTTTCGCTTTTTGCGCTGGGCGCTGCGGTCGCGTTGCCCGCACTCGCAGCCGCCGACTACGAAGGCGCAGACGGTTACGGCGGGTCCACCGGCTATGGGTTGGATGTCTCGCACGACGGCTACCAGCGAGAAGCTCAGACCGGCGAAACGCCCGACGCGACGACCTACGTGGTCATCGAAGCCGAGGACGGCACCACCGAGATCGTCGACGGCGAGACGGTGATCGTCGTTCAGGAGCCCGAGCCTTTGGCGGCGACGGAGCAGGCACCGCCGGCTCCGCAGACGGTCGTGGTGGTGCAACCCGAGGTGCAGTGCCCCGGGGCGATCTGGGTCGACGGCTACTGGGCCTATAGCAACGGCGAGTACGTTTGGGTCGACGGGCACTGCGTCGTCGAGCGCGTGAACTACGTCTTCGTCCAGCCCCGCTGGGATTACTACTCGAACGTCTGGTGGTTCGTGCCCGGCTACTATCGACCATGGGGTGTCTATGTGGGCTTCGGCTACTACCGACCCTGGCACTGGTACCCGCCCTATCACCATGCGTATTACCGCACGCGCTATCCAGTCCCGGTCAACCGAGGCGTGCCCTACCGACCCACCACCGTCCGAGCGAGGCCGCCCGCCGTGCGTTCGAGCCGAGGCATCGTGAGGTCGCAGGGCTCGGTCGGCCGCGCGCGCACGGTTCCGACGCGCACCCAAACCGTGACCCGGGCGCCGAGCACCCGGACCGGAACGGTAACGCGCACGCGGCCCAGCACGAGCCGCGTCGACTCGGTCAACCGCACCCGGACGACGCCCGCGAGAACGATGGTCGTCCATCGGCCTCCCAGCTCGGCTGCAGCAACCAGGGCGGTCGGTCGCTCCGGCGGCGGGCCCACGCTCACGAGGTCGGTCCCACGATCGGGCGCCGACAATGCCATCGTCAGCCGGACACGCGTCAGCCCCTCGCGCACGAGCAGCGTCGGAAGGCCATCAGCGTCGACTCCTTCACGGGCTACGATCAACCGACCCGCAAGCAGCCGTCCCAGCTCGAGCCCGAGTCGCACCAGCAGCGTCAAGCGCCCCAGGTCGAACTCGTCACGGGGCGCCGGCCTCAGCCGACCCAGCTCCCAGAAGCCGCGTCCCAGCCCCGGCTGGTCGCGTCCCAGCTTGGGGCGGGGCGGGGGCTTCGGGAGGCCATCCTCAGGCGGTTTTGGCGGGGCGCGGAGCGTGCCCACCGCCCGCGGCCGTTAACCCCTCGTCGACTCTTTGCTAGGCAGCGCGGGCAATGTAACCCTATAGAGGGAAGTGCATTTAACCCCCTAGAGCTTCCGTGCGTCGACGTTACAGAGAACCAGTCGCCATCGCCTTCGCGCTTGCGTTGATCGCATCGCTGTCGGTGCACCTTCCGGTGTACGATATTCTTGGCGAATTGGCCGACCGCATCCGGTTCCAGGAGGAAGAGGCGCGGAAGGCCAACACCTTCGAGACGGCCGAGGTGGACTTCGAGGTGCCCGGCAGCGCGGAGCCTCAGCGGCGCAAGAAAAAGGCGGCACGAAAACGCGAGAAGGCGAAGCGCGAGCGCGTGGCCAAGGCGGTCGAGGCGGAGGCACGAGCGCAGGCCCAGCAGCAGAAGCAAGCACCGCCGCCCGAGCTCACATCACCACAGGCCGTACAACAGCACAGCACCAACCCCAATCTCGAGCCGGACAACCCGCAGTTCATCGCCGAGGAGAACAACCGGGTCGAAGAGCAAACCGTCGCCCAGGTTCGCAACATGATTCGCGACGACGAGCTTCCGTCCCCCGGGTCGCAGCAGAAGCCCTCCGACACCCTGGAAGAGCAGGGCAACTCCCGTGAAGAGAAGATCGCCGAGCTCCGCAACAAGGACGGCAGCGACGCGCGCAAGGTCACCGAAGAGGAAGCCCAGCGCAAGCGCCCCGACAAAGCGATCAAGGCGGACCCGATCCAGGCCGAACGCGTGAGTCGCCAAGCGCCGGACGGACGGCGATCGAGCGACGCCGGCGACCGTACGGCACAGGCTGCCGAAGACACGCTCACGATTACCGATCCCTCTGGCACGTTCAGCATTCGACGACCGAGCAACTCCGCACAGGGTGGTGGCCAACGGGCCAAAGGCAAAGGCCCAGGTGGCAAGATGGCTTGGTCCCAGTTCGAGGCAGCCGTGGGCTCCGAGAAGCTCAACCAGGATCGACGGGCCTACCTTGCGGAGCGCAAGTCTTCGCAGCGTGGGATCGCGCGCGAAAAGACTTGGAATGAATTTCGCGCGGCGATTGAAAACTACGTGCCCGGCGTGAAGCGCGGCACGACCACGGCGTTGAACGCTGCGGCGTCTCCTTTTGCGAGCTACATCGCGGCGGTGCACCGACGTATCCACCAAGAGTTTGCGGACGGCTTTCTTCGGAGCCTGCCGATCGGCGGCAGCCCGTATCAAGATCCGACGCTCATGACCAAGCTCGAAATCGTGCTCAATCGCGACGGCTCCGTCCATCGGGTTGGGGTCGTTCGATCGAGCGGGCTGTTGCCGTTCGACTTCGGCGCGTTCAACTCGGTGCTCCGCGGGCAGCCTTACCCGCCGGCTCCCTCGTCGATTCTCAGCGGCGACGGGCGTGTCTACTTCCACTGGGGCTTCTATAGAAATCAGCGCCAGTGCGGCACGTTCAACGCGGAGCCCTACATCGTCCCGAATCCGCGCGGTTCAACGGGGCGCAAGGACGGCCTGACCGATGCGCCCGACTGGGACACCGTCGTCCCCGGAGACGCAAAGCCGACCTGGCGCACGCGCGAAGAGGAGTCGCAGGAGGACGACGAGCCCAAGCGGCCTCCGGAGAAGTCGCCGCCAGCGCAGCCGAAGGAGCAGGAAGAGAAGGCGCCCGCAGTGCCGCCTCCACCCCCCGGCGCCGGCCTGGGATGAGCCAAGACCAACGAGACGCCGAGCTGACCGCGCGCGTCAAAGCCGAGGCCAAGGCGCTGGGCTTCGCGCGTGCGGGGGTGGCCGAGGCCGGTCGATTGGACGAGGAGGGCGAGCATCTCGATGCCTGGCTCGGCGCCGGGCATCACGGGCAGATGTCGTGGATGGCGGAGACCGCGACGGTGCGAAAGGATCCGAGCGATCCGCGGATGCTCGAGAATGCCAAGAGCGTCGTCGTGATGGCGGCGCCGTACCTTCGGCGCAACGGCTATCAAGGGCCGCCGCCGGCACGCGTCGCAAAGTATGCGCTCGGCCGCGACTACCACAATGTACTCACCAAGAAGAGCCGGAAAGTCGCGCGCTTGCTTCAAGAGGCGGGCTACGCCGCGCGGGTCGCGGTCGACTCGAAGCCCGTCTTCGAGCGCGCCTGGGCGGAGCGTGCAGGCGTCGGGTTCACAGGCAAGAACTGCTGTCTGATCGTTCCAGGGCTCGGCTCGCACGCCTTCCTCGCCTGCGTCGTGACGACCGCGCGACTCGAGGCCGACGCGCCGCTGGGACGTCGCTGCGGAACCTGCACCCTCTGTCTCGAGGCTTGTCCGACTCGGGCCTTCAAGGGCCCACGGAGCCTCGATGCTCGAAAGTGCATTTCCTATCTGACGATCGAGCATCGGGGACCCATTCCGGTGGCACAGCGGCAGGCGCTCGGACCCTGGGTCTTCGGCTGCGATGTCTGCCAGGACGTCTGTCCCTACAACCAGACCTCGGGTGCGACCGAGGGATCGCTCGAGGCGTTTGAGCCCGGAGAGCGATGGGATGGACTCGAGGTCGCCAGGTTTCTCGAGATGAGCGAGGAAGAGCTCCGCGCCTGGTCGGAAGGCTCGCCGGTGAAGCGCGCCCAGCCCGACGGTTTGGCGCGGAACGCTGCGCTCGTATTGGGAAATCGCGGCCATGAGGCTCACCTTCCGGTGCTCGAAGACGCGCGCCGAAACCATCCCTCCGAGGTCGTCCGAGAGGCTGCGGACTGGGGCGGGACAGAGCTCAGTCGTCGTTTGGCTGCCGCAAAATAGCCTCGAGCGATTCGAGGAGAGGGGTGAGCCCTTCTTGGGTGGCCGAGCTGATCGCGAAAACTTGGAAACCCCGTGGCTCGAGCGCTTGGCGAACCGCCTCGTAGGCTTCGCGGGCCTCTGGCAGGTCGCATTTGCTGACAGCCACGACCATCGGGCGTTCCAGCAGGCTCGCATCGAAGCGGCCGAGCTCCGACATGAGCGCGTCGAAATCCGCCACGGGATCGCGCTCCGGGTCGGGGTCGACGCTAAGCATGTGCAGAAGCACCTTGGTTCGCTCGACATGCTTGAGAAAGCGGAGTCCGAGGCCGGCACCTTCAGCGGCCCCTTCGATGATGCCCGGGATGTCCGCGATGACGAAGGTTCGGTCGACACCGAGTGAAACCACACCGAGGTTCGGCACCAAGGTCGTGAACGGGTAGTCGGCGACTTTAGGGCGTGCGCGGGAAACGGTGGCGATGAACGTGCTCTTGCCGACGTTGGGGAATCCGACGATGCCGACGTCGGCGAGGAGCTTCAGGACGAGCCGGACTGGCTTTCGTTCGCCGGGCGTGCCCGGGCTGGCGCGTCGCGGGGCGCGGTCGTGCGGCGTCGCGAACTTGATGTTCCCCCGGCCGCCGCGGCCGCCTCGTGCGATCACGATCTCGTCGCCGGACTCGCTGAGGTCCGCAAGGAGGGCTTCGCTCTCCTGGTCGTAGACTTGCGTGCCCACGGGGACCTGGATGCGAATGTCCTGGCCGGCCTTGCCAAATTGGTCCTTGCCGCGGCCGTCCTCGCCGCGCTCGGCTCGGACGATCTTGCGGAAGCGGAGATCGAGCAAGGTGGAGAGCCGGTCGTGAGCAACCAGAATCACGCTCCCGCCGCGCCCGCCGTCGCCTCCCGATGGACCGCCGAGTGGAACGAACTTCTCGCGCCGAAACGCGATGCAGCCATTGCCTCCGTCGCCCGCGGCGACCTCCAACGTCACTTCATCGACGAAATCCACGCTCGTCCGTACGTCGCCGTGATTGCGAGGGCAACCGACTTGGTGCTCGAACAAATCGGTGGGATGCGTACACTGCGCAAGTGCGGAGTGCTCACGGCGACCCAGAATCGGCGTCTCGAAACGCTACATTTATCCAAGCTTTGGCTGCCAAGAGCTTGGAAACAGTGCGGTTAACCGAGGTCCTGAGCATCGCACCCGAGGATGAGGCCGCGCGTGCGGTGCTCGCTCGGCACCTCAGCGACCTTCGCCGGTCGGCGGCCGAGCATGGTTTCTCGCACCTCGAGGCCGCCGTGGCCGAGGCGTTGACCAGGCTCGAGCGCGAGGCGTTTGGGCCTGCAGCGCTCCGGGCGGTCCGGGTCCTGGCCTGGCGGTACGAGCCTCTCGCCGCTTTGCCTGCTCAATCCGGGACGCGTCCGGCCGTGTCTCCGCCTCCGGAGCCGAGCCTGCGCGGGCGCTCCATTCTGGTCGCGGACGACGAAGCCGAGGTTCGTTGGTTGTACGTGGGCGTCCTTCGCGAGTCCGGGGCCAGGGTCATCGAAGCGCGTGACGGTGTCGAGGCCCTCGAGCTTGCTCGGAGGGAGTCCCCCGACGTGATCCTCGCGGACATCGTCATGCCACGCCTCGACGGTCTTGCCCTGTGCGCAGCCGTGCGCCGCGAGCCCTTGCTCGATGGCGTTCCCGTCGTGCTTTTGTCCTGGCGCGATGACTTTCTGCACCGCATGCGCGAGCTTCGCGCCGACGCACAGGGATATCTGCGCAAGGAAGTACCTGCGCGTCAGGTTCTCGATCGCGTGCTGGGCGTGCTCGAACCGCTGACGCGGCTGGAAGAAGCACTGAAAGGTGAAGGAGAGGCGCGTGGCGACTTGGAGGAGCTGGGTGTGACCCGTCTGCTGCAGGCCGTGCGCCGCCTTCGTCCGAACGCGAGCGTCGTCCTTCAGGATCCCTGGAGCTTGTTCGACTTGGAGCTTCGAGACGGCTGCATCGTCGGCCTGACCCGGACGGCGATCGATGGTGCGGTCAAGGAGGGAGCCGAGGCCTTTCCCGCTCTCGTCGGGATGAGCTCGGGTCGATTCGTCGTGGCGGAGCTGCCTGCCCGGCTGGCGGATGAAGCGCCGGAGGCTCTAGACGATTCGTTCATGGTGGCGACGCAGCGACTTGGCACCATTCTCAATACGATCGCGGCGCATCCCGATTGCCGGGTCGAGTTCGATCCCGATGTGCTCGGGACCTATGTGCGCCATTCTCCCGTTCGGGTGCAGCGCTTGATCGCCGCCCTGGTCGCAGGTGGGCCGCCAGACGTTTTGTGGGAGTCCGGCGCCGGGTCCCGCGCGCTCGTCGATGCCTTGCTCGTCACCCTGGCTAGGCAAGGGGCCATTCGGGACGTCCGAGCTCCGGAGCGGGTCGCGAGCGGTGACGCCGGCGCCGTGGGCTCGCCGGAGTCGGGACTGGAGTTGAATCAGGTCGAGATCGAGCGAGACTCCGCCCCCGTGTCCGATCCGATCGAGCGACAGAATGTCCGGGCGCAGTCGGCGGTGGCCATGCATCGCGAGCCAGCCAACCGGGCCCCGAGCTGGAGCTATCCGGTCTGGCGGCTCGGCAGCGGGGTGGCGCGAAGTAGCGGTGAGAGCAGCTCTGGGTTCGGGATGGAACTGCAAGCGACTCCACGTCTATTCGGTTTGGCATTTCTGGTTCTGCTCTCCGCCACGGTGGCGTTTCTGATCTGGAACGAGATGATGCCCATCGGCGCACCGGCCGGGTCTCCCGCGGCCACAGCGCGGCCGATCGAGATCGACGATCCCGTGGAAGTCCTCGTCGAGCTAGAGGTGTCGGAACCGGAAGCCGCGCCTTCGGTCTCGCCGGTCGGCCTCGAGCTATCGGCGTTTGCGGGAAGCCTTCGGACGGGTGTCGACCCGTCCTTGGACGTCGCGGAGGGGCAGGGCGCGCTCGAGCTGAGTGGCCCGGCTGAGGTGTCGGTCGAAATCGACGGGGTGGACCGCGGAACGCTTCCCTTGAAGCTCGTGCTCGACGAGGGCACGCACCGGGTTCGCTACCGGCTCGGCGCTCAATCCACCGACCGGTTTTACTACCTGAAGTCGGGCGCGACGCGTGCGCTGCAGGTCGTCACCCAGCCGGGTGGCTTTGTTGACGCTCGTTGAAGCCTCGTGCTAACCGCAGCTAGGTTGCGCGGGGCCAAAATCAGGGGCGAAAACGGCCGCCGGAGCGAGGGAGGAAGGCGGCTGATGCGATTGACTTTGGTGGTGCTCGGAACCCTTTGGATGGCTGCAGCTTGCAGCCGAGGAGGGTCCGCGCCGGACCTGTTTGCCGGGCTCGAGACCCATTTGGATCTAACCGAGCTTCGCCACTTGGCGGAGGTGAACGATCGAGGCTGGTATCTCGACTTCGGCACGCCCGCACAGTCCAAGTACACGGTGGGTGACTGGCGCAGCGGTTGGGTCGGCAAGGGGGTCGATGGCGACACCAGCTACGCGCACGTTGGGATGCGTGGTCGGGTGTATTTCCAGGCCGAGCGGCCTGAAACGCTCGTTGCTCGGGTTCGACTGCGACCGCACGGGACGCAGGCGCTCACACCGTACCTCAACAACCAACAGCTCCCGTCGATTCATCTCGGCAAGGGCGATGGGTTCGCAGACTACGATGTCCAGCTGCCAAAAGAGAAGGTGACAGCTGGCGAGAACTACCTGCTGCTGACCTTCGGGGGCACGACACCGATCGATGGTCAGGACGTTTCAGTGGCCGTCGATTCGATCTGGATTCGAAACGAGTCCGAGCCAGCGGAGGCCGTTCGCGCACCGATGTATGAAGGCTTGGTCGCCACGGTTCGCTTCGGCGAAGAGGAGCGGCAGGCCATCGCCTTGTCGCGGGCGTCCACGCTCCGCTATCACGTCGCCGTTCCAGCAAATGGCTGGCTGGGCTTTGGAGTCGGTGTCGAAGGTGAAGGCGACGCGCCTTTCGCGATCGAGGTGACAGCCGACGGGCAGCCGACGATCGAAGTGCTGACCGGTACGGCTTCGGGCGCATGGACCGACCACAAGGTCGACTTGAGCCGCTTCGCAGGCGAGACCGTGCGGATCGACCTTCGCGCCAAAGGCCGGGGATCGGGACGTTTGGCTTGGAACTCGCCGCGAATCGCCGTGCCCCAACGGCAGGAACGAGACCTGGCGCCTGCGAAGAACGTGATCGTGCTCGTCATCGACACCCTTCGCGCCGACAAGCTCCGGCCGTTCAACCCGCAGACCCGCGTGAAAACGCCGGCCATCGACGGGCTCGCCTCGGAAGGCGTGGTCTTCGAGCTCGCGCAGTCGCCCGAGAACTGGACCAAGCCGGCGGTGGCTTCGATCCTCACCGGGCTTCACCCACAAACTCATCAGCAGAAGACCGGCGATGCCGCGCTGCCGAGCTCGGCCGAGCTCTTGAGTGAGCACTTGCAGGGTGAAGGGTTCGCGACCGGGAGCTTCATCGCGAACGGCTATGTTTCCGACCGTTTTGGATTCGACCAAGGCTGGGATGACTACAGCAACTACATTCGCGAGGGGAAGAGCACCGAGGCCAAGGATGTCTTCGAGAAGGCCGGAAACTGGATCGACGAGCACAAGGACGGACGCTTCTTCGCATACATCCAGACGATCGATCCACACGTGCCCTACGATCCGCCCGGGGAGTATCTCCGGATGTACGACCCGAGCGAGTATGCGGGGCAGGTCAAACCGAGGATGACCGGTGACTTGCTCGAGAAGGCGAAGCGCAACCCACCGCAAGTCGTTTTCGACGCAAGCGACAAGCGAAGATTGAAGGCGCTCCACGACGGTGAGATCACCAAGCACGATCACTTCTTCGGCGCATTCTTGGAGCGCTTGAACGAGCTCGGACTGAGTGATGACACGCTGATCGTCGTGACTTCGGATCACGGCGAGGAGTTCGATGACCACGGCTCCTGGGGACACGGTCACTCTGTGTACCAAGAGCTCCTTCACGTGCCCTTGATGTTTCGCCTCCCGAATCGGCTTCCGGCCGGCACGAAGATCGGCGACGCGGTCAGCACGCTCGACATCTCCGCTACGGTGACCGAGCTTTTGGGCGTTCCGGAGATGGCCAGCAATGAAGGGCATCCACTCGTTGGCCTGATGCTCGGCGACGCGGCGACCCGACCGGCGGTGGCGTTCAGCGACTTCCAAGACGACCGCCGCGTGATCACCAGCAACCGATGGAAGCTGATCCTCCGCGGAAACCTGACTTCGACCATGTTCGACCTCGTGGCGGACCCCTTGGAGACGAATCAGCTCGACGCGTCCGCCTTTCCAATCGCGCGGCGCTATTCGCGGATGTTGCTCGGTCAGTTCCTCGGAGCGAGCAACCGGGGGGACTGGTTGAGCGCCGAGCAGAAGGGCGGTACACAGCTGAAGCGGGAGAACGCCGAAATGGACGACACGATTCGCGATCAGCTACGCGCGCTCGGCTACGCGCACTGAGGCCCCATGCCCCTCATCGAACAAACTCCGGAGCGGTACCTGCGAAGCCCGCGCTTGGAGCCCGTGGCCGATGGAGGCGCGCTCTTGCACGTCTTCGCTTGGGGAGGGCGCGACGAAGAATGCGTCCTGCGATTCGACTTGGCCGACGACGGCGCGGTGCAAGGCGAGGCGGGCTCGACGGATCATAGCGCTGCGATCATGACCTGGGCCCCGGGTGTCTCGCATCCCATCAACGACCCATGCGCCGAGCTCGAGGCGGAGCATCAGGGCTGGCGCGTCGAGGTGCGGCATGAAGGCCCCCGGTCGAGCGTCGTGGTGGCGCCCCCGTCGGGTGGCGAGTTCGTCGTCTGGACGGCATTCGGGATCGCAGCCGCGCCCTGCATCAGCGCTGCACCCGGCGGCTCCTGGGTCGGATTTCACCACGACGTTCGCGAAGACACCGGGGTTCCCGACATCGCGAAGTGGATCGCCGTTCGCTTCGTCGACATGGAGGGCAGGGTGTTCGAGCCGGCCGGGCCGATGACCGATCGCGACCGGGACCTCGAGGGTGAAGAGCAGGGCTTCGAGTTCCCTGCCATCGTGGTCGGCGACGATGGCGCGATCGATCTATTTGGGCGCGGCTCCCACACGATGTACCGCCAGAGGCTCAACGCGGATGGCTTCGCCGCCCGGGTGCGGATCGACGATGCCCAGTGGGGGTGTCGAGGAAGGCGCGTGACCGCGGCTCGCCTCGAGAGCGGAACGACGCTAGCTGCCTGGCGCAGTCGCAAGGGCATTCGAATCGAATCTTTCGATGAACCGTCCGGCGGCGCGCCCAAGCTCGTCGAGGCGAAAATCGAAGTCGGCGAGTTTCAATCGGCGCCGGCACACGTCACGGCATGGTCGGGGCCCCAAGTCTTGTTCGGTGACATCCAGCAGCACAGTGCCCATTCGGACGGGGTTGGGAGCGCGGACGAAGCCTATCTTCGCGCGCGCTATCGGTACGGTGACGACTTTGCAGCGCTCACCGATCACGAGTCATTCCTCGGGAAACGAATCGGGCCTGGCGAGTGGGCATACCTGCAGGCCGTTACAGAGCGGCACGATGAACCCGGCGCGTTCGCCACGATCGTTGCTTACGAATGGACCGGCAAGTCGTATCCGGGGCCGGGGCACAAGTGCATTTACCTTCCGGGCCCGGGCTTACCGATCATCTCTCGCGACGATGTTCCCGAGGGGCGGGACATCGTCCAGCAGATCAGCGCGCAGGGTGCGTTTACGGGGCCGCACCACATCGGTTGGACGGGCGCCGACGTTCCCGGACACGACCCCGAAGGGCAGCCGGTGTGGGAGATCTGCTCGTGCCACGGCTGTTACGAGCACCCCGATCATCCGCTCGGCTACCGTGGCGAGCTCAACGACCAGTTCGCCAAACCGCTGCTCGACGCCGGCCTGCGCTTCGGTTTCATCGCAAACTCGGACAGCCACGGGCTCCTTTGGCATCACGGCGAATGTCGAAAGCGCGACCCGTTTCGAACCGGGCTGACGGCGGTCATTTGCGCAACGCGTAGGCGCGAGGCGATTCTCGAGGCGATTCGCGCTCGCCATTGTTACGCAACCAGCGGCGCCAAGATTCTGCTCGACGTGCATGTCGCCGGGTTCCCGATGGGGAGCGAGCTCGACATCGATGGGCCCGTCGAAGTCCACGCGCGAGCGCTTGGGACGACCGACATCGAGCGCATCGAGCTGGTGACGCCTGATGGTGTGGCTGCGTCGGACGAGCCGAAGTCTCCATCGGCGTCGTTCGTTGGCGAGGTCGATGCCACGTACGTGTACTGTCGCGTGACCCAGGCCGATGGCGAGATGGCCTGGTCCAGCCCCATCTTCTTCAACCGCGGCTAGTGTGCGGATCTTTTCGCTCGCACACTAGTATGTGGGTTAGTCGGATAGCAGAGATTTGGCGCGGGCTGCGGCGTCGGCGCGTGGCACTTGCTCTTGGGTCTTATTCTTGAGGTCTTTGAGCTGGACGACGCCTTCTTCGACCTCGGACTCTCCGAGGATCATCGCGATCCGAGCGTCGATCTTATCGGCGCGGCGCAACTGGCTCTTGAGCGAGCCGCCGCGAAGGTCGCTCTCCACGCGAAGCCCAGCGTCTCGGAGCTCGCGCCCGAGCAAGGTCGCCTGGCCACGAACGCTGGCTTGGGCGGCCACGATGAAGACGTCGACGTGCGAATCGGTGTCCCCTTCGGGCATGACCATCAGCAAGCGCTCGAGTCCCATCGCGAAGCCGATCGCCGGGGTGTCCGGCCCGTCGAGGCTCTTCACCATTTGATCGTATCGGCCCCCTCCGAGCAACGCGTTTTGAGCGCCTAGCCCTTCACCTTTGCCAAGCACTTCGAAGAGCGTTCGGCTGTAGTAGTCGAGCCCTCGCACGAGGGAGCCGTCTACGCGATAGGGCGTCGCGAGGATGGTCAAGGTCTCTTGAAGCCCGTCGAAGTGGGCCCGGTCTTCGTCGGTAAGGTGCTTCAAGATCGACGGCGCTCCCGTTGCGATCTCAGAGCAGCGCGGCACCTTGCAGTCCAGCACTCGAAGCGGGTTGGCATCCATTCGACGCTGACAGTCCGGGCAAAGCTCGGCTCGATACGGGGTCAAATATCCGAGCAGCGCGTCGCGATACCTCTCGCGCGTTTCCGGTCCGCCGATCGAGTTGACCAGCACTTCGACCTCGCTGATGCCGAGGCTTGCGATGAAACCGACGACCATGTCGATCACTTCGGCATCGACGTATGGGCCCGGATCGCCGAAGACTTCGATCCCGGCTTGGTAGAACTGCCGGTAACGCCCCTTGGCAGGCCGCTCGCGCCGATACATCGGGCCAATATAGTACCACTTCGTGACCGGTTCGCGGGCCTGCACGCTGTGCTGCACGTACGCGCGCACCGATGACGCCGTGCCCTCGGGGCGCAGCGTGAGCGATTTCTCGCCCCGATCGGTGAACGTGTACATCTCCTTCTCCACGATGTCGGTCGTTTCGCCAATCGACCGCACGAACAGTGCGGTCGGCTCGACGATCGGGAAGCGCACTTCCCGGAACCCATAGCCTTCGACTCGATTGCGGAACGCGTTCTCGAGGCGGTGCCATTTCGAGATCTCGTCCGGCAGGATGTCTTTCATCCCCTTGACGGCGCGG
>Ga0209567_10001215_pt1 | contig 13565 bp, 13 predicted proteins | sample COG_12_FD_184756 | JGI IMG/M metagenome (GOLD analysis project Ga0209567, IMG submission 184756) | Pelagic marine sediment microbial communities from the LTER site Helgoland, North Sea, for post-phytoplankton bloom and carbon turnover... | ecosystem: Environmental > Aquatic > Marine > Neritic...
TGATGCGGTGCTTCGCGTGCAGCGCCTCGAGCACCAGCTCGCAGGCGGCCGCGGTCACGCCGGGCTCCGTCGCTTCATCGGCGATGCCGGACGCCGCGACGAGCGGAACGAGACCGTTCACGGTGCCGAAGCCCTTCACCAGAAGTTCGTCGGTCGCGGCCGAGGCGATCTTGAGCGCGCCTCCGGTGTCGAAGTACTCGACGATCGGGCCGGCATCTTCCTCCACGAACCGGGTATCGAACGTGTCCGCGCACGCCTGCGCGATGAGGCTCTCCGCGATCGCTTCCCCGCCCTGCAGCTCGCCCTCGTACTCGAGCTCCAGCTTGCCGGTGATGGCCGGCATCGCCGCGTAGACATCGCTGATCCGGACGACCGCCGGCCATTCGTCGGTCTTCAGTCCCCTGCGCTCCGCGTTGGAGACCGCATTCTCGATTACCGTGATGGGCATGCGCTGGCTGACGCCAGAGCGCCGGTCCACGCGTCGATCCTCGCGCGCCGCGAAAGCGATCCGCTCGATTACTTCGCGCACGAACTCGGGGATGCACACGCCCACTCCCCGGTCGGTCCAAGCTTCCTGGGTCGTGATCCGAACCGCGTCGTCCACCGCCTGCGGGTAGTGGGTGGTAACCTCCGAGCCGATGCGGTCCTTGAGCGGGGTGATGATCTTGCCGCGCGCCGTGTAGTCCTCCGGGTTGGCGGTGAAAATCAACTGCACGTCCAGCGGCAGCCGGACCGGGAACCCCTTGATCTGCACGTCGCCTTCCTGCATGACGTTGAAGAGGCCAACCTGGATCTTGCCGGCCAGGTCGGGAAGCTCGTTGAGGGCGAAAATGCCGCGGTTCGCTCGGGGCAGCAGCCCGAAGTGAATGGTGAGCTCGTCGGCGAGAATGTGTCCGCCCCGGGCGGCCCGGATCGGATCCAGGTCGCCGATGATGTCGGCGATCGTCACGTCGGGCGTCGCCAGCTTCTCGATGTAGCGGGCGTCTCTTCCCAGCCAGGCGATCGGGGTCGCGTCGCCCTCGGCCTGCAACCGCTCCCGAGCGTACTTGCTGATCGGGTGGAGCGGGTCGTCGTTGACCTCGGAGCCTTCGACCACCGGGATCGCCTCGTCCAGGAGCGCCGGGAGCGCCCGCAGAATCCGGCTCTTCGCCTGACCGCGCAGACCCAGGAGGATGAAGTTGTGACGGGCGAGGATCGCGTTGACGATCTGCGGAACGACACTCTCGTCGTAGCCGACGATGCCGGGAAACAGGTCCTCCCCGGATCGCAGCTTCGCGATCAGGTTGAGGCGCATCTCGTCTTTCACCGAACGCGGGCGGTAGCCGGCCGCCTTGAGCTCGCCGAGGGTCGCGGGTTTGTTCATCGCCTTCCGATCTTAGCCTGGTGAGGCCGCGACCACGACTTGCTCGGGCTGCCGGGGGTCGATGCACACGGCGGCGACGAAGAGAGCGGTCGCGAGCATGAACGCACCGGCCGCCGCGAACTGCCAGCTGTACCCGAGCGCTCCGAACGCCCATCCACCGGCCAGCGGCCCGATCATCCGCGACAGGCTGGCCGCCGACTGGAGCGTTCCGAGCACGCCTCCCTGCGCCGCCCCGCCGGCCTTCGAAACCAGCCCGACCAGGCTCGGGTTCATCAGGCCCCAGCCTCCCCCGATCCCGGCCAGGACCGCGACCAACGCCAATGGGTTGGCGGCGGCGCCCACCAGCACGAGGGACACGCCCGCCAGCGCCGCCCCGATTCCCGCCACGCGGCGCTCGCCGAACCTCTCGACCAGGGGCCCGATCATCACGCCCTGGACCACCGCGGACACCAGGCCGGTGAACGCGAAGTAGACCCCGGCCGAAGCGGGCGTGAGCCTGAGCGGGTCGCGCAGGTAGAGCGGAAACGTGGCGGTGAAGGCGGCGAAGCCGATCGTCCCGACGAACGCCGCGATGATCGGGTTGCGGACGGCGGGTCGGCTGAGAATCTCACGGAGATCACGACCGCGCTCGGCGACCGCGCTCCTGACGCCGGGACGAGCGCCGCGGGCGACTCGACGCTCCGACGGGAGCGACTCGGGCAGGAAGCGGAGCGCGACGATCACCGCCAGGAGGCTGAAGCCGGCCGCCGCCAGGCCCGGGAGGAGGTATCCCCAGTTGCTCAGGACGCCGCCGATGGCGGGCCCGAAGATGAAGCCGAGTCCGAAGGCCATACCCAGCATGCCGAGTGCGCGCGTTCTCCGGTCGGGCGTCGTCGTGTCGGCCACGCAGGCCTGGGCGATCACGATCGTCCCCCCCATAACCCCCGCCACCAGGCGCGAGGCGAAGAGAAGGAACAGGCTGTCGGCGATCGCGAACAGGACGTAGGACAAGGCTGTGCCCAGGAGGCAGATGAGGATGATCGGCTTGCGGCCGTAGCGGTCCGAGGCCCTGCCCCAGAGCGGCGAGAAGATGAACTGCATCGCGGAGTACGACGCGATGATCAGTCCGACCATCGCGGGTGAGCCCCCGAGGTCGCTGGCAAAGTAGGGGAGGAGCGGGAGTACCATCCCGAACGCCACCAGGTCGAAGAGGACGGTGGCGAAGATGGCTACGAGTGGATTTCGGGCTCGCTTCAAGCCTTGAGCTCCTCCTCGAGGTCGCCGGGATAGCCCTCGACCGTCGGAAGTCCGTCGCGGGTCTCGATGTGTTGCAGGTGCGCCCGGACCGAGGCGCTCGCTGCCCGGGCAATACCGGGCGGAAGCGGCCCGTAAACGCGGTCGCGGATTGCCTCCACCGATCGCTCGTCCTCGCCCAGCTCCGCCAGGGCCGCTTCGATCTGGGCCTCGCGGTCGAGCCGGTGGTCGATGTACTCGCGCAGCCGCTCGATGGGCCGCTCGACCGGGTCGCCGTGGCCGGGGAGGATCATCGCGGGCTTCTCGTCGATCAGCCGCCTGAGGCTTGCCAGGTAGGCGCCGATCTCGCCGTCCGGGTGCAGGATTACGCTGGTCCCGGCGCCCAGAACCAGATCACCCGTGAAGAGTTGTCGGCCGGGAAGCCACAGGTAGCTGACGTGGTCTCCCGTGTGGCCGGGTGTCGCCAGAACGCGCAGCCGTGAGCCCGCACCACCGGAGCTTGCGCCACCGACCGGAATCTCGTCTCCATCCTCGAGCGACCGGCCCGGGAGATCCAGGCGCTCCAGCGTGTCAGCCGAGCCTGCCACTTCGCACCCGATCCGGTCGGCCAGCTCCCAGGCTGCCCCGGAGTGATCCGAGTGAGCGTGCGTGAGACAGATCAGGCCGACGCGGCGGTCTGCGAGCAGCTGTCCCAGCGTATTCTGCTGGGCCGGGCCGGCCGGCCCCGGGTCGATGAGCACCGCCGGCTCGCCTCCGATCAGGTAGCTGCGGCTGCCATCCAGGGTCAGCGGGCCAGGGTTGTCCGCCCTGGCCACCCACAGCTCGTCCTGGAGTCTCTCCACCCGCACGCTCAGCCCAGCTCGTCATAGCGGGGATCGTCCGGCATGACCGGAGTCACACCGCTATCGCGCACCAGAAGTCGGGGCAGGATGGGGGTCACGTCCGCGTTTCGGTACGCCGCGATCGCGTCCTCGAGCGTCGTGAACTCGGCCAGTCGCTCGAGCGTCACGCGGGTGGGAAACAACATTGGCAGGCTGCCGGCGGAAAACCGCTCCACCGCCTCCCCGGGCGAATGCCACGTGTAGCCGGCCAGCTCGGGCGTGAGCAGTGGGTCGCCGCCAGGGTGTTCGGCGAGGAAGAAGTGGGCGTCGTAGCGCCGGGAGAGCTGCTCGGGCGTTATCCAGCGGGCGATGTAAGCGATCGTCTGGTCCCTGAACGTCAGGTCGTGCCGATTCGCGAAGCGTTCGAAATCAATTACATCCCGGAGCAGCTCACGGCGGGCCGTCTCCAGCGCCTCGGTCGGGGGGACGCGGTCGGCCAGGAGCAGCCCGGTCTCCTCGAACAGCTCGCGGATCGCGGCCGCGAGCGCGGCCGGCTCGGGTGTGTCCGGCAGACGATCGCGGAGCGTTACGGCACCGTCGGCCGCATCGATGCCGCCGCCGGCGAATACGTACGCCCCCGCCGCGAAGCGGGTCGTATCGGGACGCCGGAGCAGCAGGACCTCGAACTGCGGGTGTGCGGGGCGGGCCACGATGAGAGTCGCAGCCGGGCGCGGCTCGACGGGCTCCTGACCGGCCTGGATGTGACCCCGGCTGAATTCTTCTCGCTCGATGCGCTCGGTGACGCCGCCTCCCTGTTCGTCCGGCACTACAGAGGTTCGGCCACGCTCAACAGGAGTGCGAACACCAGAACGAGGTAGAGAATCACCAGGATCGTGAGGATCGCCAGAGGAATGAGCACCGCCGCCGCGGCGCGTCCCGTCGTCGTGCGGTGCGCGTCCCTCAGTCCCAGAATCAGGAGCACCGTGATCCAGATGATGGAAATCAACGGCCCGATGATGGGAATCACGGCGATCGGGTACGGTGCGATGGCATAGCACAGAACCCGGGTCGTCGCGCCCATCGTGCGTCGTTCGCGGATCAGAAGCGCCACGAACAGGTGGATGACCAGGCTGTTGATCAGGAGGCCGAACAGAAGCAGGAAGGGGGTGACGAAGAAAGTCAGGAGCGCGACCGCACCCGCGCTCATCTCCACGCCGAGGTCGTAGGTGCCGAGCGCCTCCTCGAAGCCCTCGGGAACGCCGAGCGTCGCGGTGACGATGAGCGACAGGAAGGCCGCCACGATGACGACGATGAGGTAGAAGAGGATCGGCCGCGCCAGTGGATTGTCGAACGGGACGCGCGGGAAGAAGCGCGGCGGCGCGACGAGGATATTCTTCCAGCTGCGAACGAGGTTGGCGGGGAACGGAACGGTGGGATCTTCCCAGGCGACCACGGGCCCGACCGGCACCGGTCCCGCCGGGCCACCCGGGCCGGTGTTCCGACTATCTACCCGCGTACCACACAGGGGGCAGGTGTCAGCCTCTACTTCCAGCTCGTAGCCACAGTTGCCGCAGGTACGGGGCACGGTAGGCTCAGTCGAGCAAGCGGAGCGGCATGACCAGGCACAGGAATTCCAGCTCTTCATCCGCCGGCTCGAAGGTCGCCGCGCGCTCGGGGGCCTTGAGGCTCATGCGCACATCATCGCCCGGCAGATACCGAAGCACTTCCAGCAAGTAGTTGGCGTTGAATCCGATGTCGAGCTCTTCCCCATCGTACGCGACGGCCAGCTGGTCTTCCGCCTCGCCCAGGTCGGGCGTCTGGACGCTGAGTCCGAGCGTCCCTTCGCTGAAGGACAGTCGCACCCGGTGCGTCTGGTCGCTGGCCACGACGGCCATCCGTCGCATGGCACTCTGCAGGTCCTCCCGGTTCGCCACCGCGATCTTGTCGTTGTCCTTGGGGATAACCTGCTCGTAGTTCGGATAGGGCCCCTCGATCAGCCGCGTATAGACGGCGCGGTGGTTGGAGCGGAAGGCGAGGTGGTTGTCGGACCGCGCCACTTCCAGCTCATCTTCCGCGTCGAACAGCCGCTCCACCTGCGAGAGCGCCTTGGGCGGAACGATGAGGTCCGCCTCCGGGGCGTTGACCTCCGTCAGGCCGCTCCGCATGCGCGCCAGTCGGTGTCCGTTGGTTGCTACCATAAGGGTCGAGTCCGGCCGCAGTTGCCACAGGACCCCGTTAAGGATCGGACGGCTCTCCTCGGTCGAAGCGGCAAACGCGGTGTGCGAGATCAAACGCAGCACGTCTCCCGCGGCCATCTTCCAGCTGGCCGAGAAGTCCAGCTCGGGGAAAGATGGGAACTCGGCCTCAGGCAAACCGAACAACTTGAAACGGCTATTGGCGCACTCGAGCTTCATCTGGTCGCCCTCGGCCGTGAGGTGAACCGGAGCGTCCGCGAGCTCGCGCGTGATCTCGGACAGCTTCTTGGCCGGAAGGGTCAACGCTCCCTCCTCGGTGACTTCCGCCGGCACGCTCGCCGACACCGAGATGTCGAGATCGGTGCCGCTCAGCTCGAGCCTGTCACCCTTCGCCCGCACCAGGATGTTCGAGAGAACGGGCAGCGTGGTTTTGGTGGGAACTGTCGCCGCCACCGACCCCAGCCCCTGGGACAGATTCTCCCTGGTGATTGAGAGCTTCATGGGATTCCTTTCGCGCTCTATACGGCAGGGTTTCCCCACGCCTTGTTGTTACTGGACCTCTTTATATATAGCAACAGTAGTCGTAGTAGGGACCGTGGAAACGTTGAGAACCGTAACAGTTTCGGCCGGTCTCCCGATTCCAGCGCGGTCTCCCGGGTCTCGAGCGTGTGTCGAAAGAGTGGGGATCGCTACATAGCACTCCACGAGCTTTCGTCATCGCTGCGTCTGACCGGACCGACTGTCCGCAACTCAACACTCTATCAACATCACGTATCAAGGATGTTTCAACCGCCATGCAGGAGGTCGTCGCGCAACCGAAGAACTCGTCCCCTGAACTCGGCATCCGACGCCATGTCCGCTTCGACCTTGTTCACGGAGTGAATCACCGTTGAGTGGTCCCGCCCGCCGAATAGATATCCGATCTCCGTATAGGGTAGATCGAGGATCGTCTTGATCAAGTACATCGAGACCTGCCGGGGCACGGTGAGCGTCTTCGTCCTACGCTTGGACTCGAGCGCATCGACAGTGGTGCCCCAGTATTCGGCCGTTCGCGAACGGACCTCTTCAGCCGTCAGAAGGCTCCCGGGCGGATCGTTTTCTTCCAGACCGGGCCCGAGCGCTTCCCGCGCCAGGTCGAGATTGATTTCCCGTCGCGTGAGCGAGCTGTAGGCGAGCAGCTTGATTACCGCGCCCTCCAGCTGCCGGACCGAGGTCTTTCGGTTGCGAGCGATATAGGTGATGACGTCCTCGTCGATCACCAGGTGATCTTCGTCCGCTTTCTTCTGCAGGATCGCGACCCGCGTTTCGAAGTCCGGCGGCTTGATGTCGGAGACGAGCCCCCACTCGAAGCGCGACACCAGACGCTCCTGAAGGCCGGGAATCTCGGGTGGTGGCCGGTCGCTGGTGATAACGATCTGCTTCTGCGCGTCGTACAGAGAGTTGAACGTGTGGAAGAACTCCTCCTGGGTGCCCTCCTTGTTGCCCAGAAAGTGCACATCGTCCACCAACAGCACGTCGATCTTGCGATAGCGCTGTCGGAACTGCGCCGTCTTGCCGCCCTGAATGGCCGCTATCATCTCGTTCGTGAACTGCTCGGACGGGATATAGGCGACCGAGCGCGCGGGCCAGCGTTCCCGAATGGCGTGACCGATCGCGTGCATGAGGTGTGTCTTGCCGAGGCCGGTGCCGCCGTAAATGAAGAGCGGGTTGTACGCTCCCGCGGGCGCGTCGGCCACTCGCTGGCAGGCCGCGTGAGCCAGCTGGCTGTTGTTGCCGACGACGTAGCGATCGAACGTGTAGCGGGGATTCAGGCCGACGGCACTCGGAGGTCCGGGCGAGGCGGCTGTTGCCTCGGCGGCGGCCAGCTCGGGCTCCGACTCCAGCTGTGCCTCGAGCTCCGGAAAGTCCAGGCGGTCGAGTTCGCCGTGGTGCTCGAAGCGCAGGGACAACGGTCGGCCGATCTCGCGGTCGGCCAGCTCCTTCAACAACGCGCCGTACTTATCTTCGATCCACTCGACCGCGAACTTGGTAGGCGCGCGGACCAGCAGCGTGTCGTCGGTGAGGGCGACCGCTTCCGTAGATGATAACCATGTCCGGAAGGTCTGCTCGGGCAGTACCTCCCTCGCGGCCTCTCGAATTGAGGTCCAGGCCTCGCCCGCGGTCAGTTCCATGCAGCTCTGGTCGCCATCGACAAAAATATCGCCACCGGTCGGCGCGATGGGGGTCGCATAGTAGACGGAGTTTTCCACACTGTCAATCAGTGTCCCGATGAGGCGTTAGCGGCGTCAGGTAGCGCATTTCGGGCCCGGTCGAGTTGACACGACGAGGCCCCTTTTCTATAGTTGCGGGCTCCCTCGCGGCCCCGGCTGCGGGCCCATTCAGGGGAGACGCGAACCGAGTGTGACAGACGATGCAACCGACTTATAGAAAACCGAGCAACAAGAAGCGCGTCCGGGACCACGGATTCCGGCTTCGGATGAAGACGAAGAGCGGACGCAAGGTACTGGCGCGCCGGCGCAAGAAGGGGCGCAAGCGTCTCACCGTGAGCGACGAGGTATTCGCGAAGCGGCGGACGCGGTAGCCGACGGTCCGGAGAAAGGCCCGGCGCCGGGAGCCCTCACGGCCGTTCAGCGAGTGTCAGCCAGTCAACGCTTTCCGCGCCGCGCGCGGATCCGCAGTACCAGGGAAATTCTGGCTCTCCTCCGCCATGGCCGCTCACTTAGGACCGGAGCACTCGACCTCTACTTCCTCGAGAACTCAGTCGGCCGTCCTCGCGTAGGGATCATCGTGCCCAAGCATGGAAATCGGAACGTGGACCGGAACAGGCTCAAGAGACGCATCCGCGAGATCGTACGGCGCGACTGGTTGGCCCGGCGCTGGACCGAAGGTGCATCGACGGACCTGTTGGTGCGAGCCCGCCCTTCCGCGTACGAGCTGAGCCAGTCTGACCTCGCCGCCACGCTGGGCGAGGCCCTGGGTGCCGAGTGATGCAACGTCTGCTGGTGGGTCTCGTTCGCCTCTATCAGGCGGGCATCTCGCCCCTCCTGCCGGGCGCCTGCCGGTTCAAGCCCACCTGCTCAAACTACGCGCTGGCCGCGATCGAGCGCTTCGGCCCCTGGAAGGGGAGCTGGCTGGCGCTGCGCCGCCTCGCACGCTGCCACCCGTTCGGGGGACACGGCTACGACCCGGTCCCGCCCGCCGTAGGCCAGGCGAACGGTAACGGCGGAGAGGTCCCCGGCTGATGGAGAAACGCCTGGTCATCGCCGTGGTCCTCACGCTCGGCGTCATCTTCCTGAGCAACGTACTCTTCCCACCGCCTCGACCGAGCGCGGACACGGACGCGGGCGCCTTGGGAGACACGGCGGCCGCGGAGCTCACGCTCGGGGACACGACGTCGACCGTGGAGCGACTGGTGGGGCGGGACTCGGCCGCGGACGAACCGGGCACCGTGCCGCCACCCGGCGTGCGCGGGGCCGCGGCCGGCTCGCTGGCGACCGATACGATCGTGGTGTCCTCTCCGCGCTACCGCTACGGCTTTACGGATGTCGGGGCGGCGATCGTCAGCATTCAGCTTCCCGAGTACCTCGACTACGCGCCCAACGGAAGTGACGAGAATCCCGTTCAGCTGATGCGGAGTGACGACCGTCTGCTCGGGTATCGCGTCGCGGTCGGCGGCGCCATGGACGCGGACACGATCGACCTGCGGAATGTCCGCTACGAGGTGAGCGGTGGGGATATCGTGCTCACGGAGGAGTCACCCCGCGACTCGCTGGTCTTCCGCTATCAGTTCCCGGAGTCGGACCTCGCCTTCGAGCTCACGTACCGCTTCGACGTCGCTACCTATCAGGTCGAGGTCTCAGGCGGCTTCTCCCGCGCGCTCGATCGGGGCTACACCATCCTCACATCGCTCGGGCGCGGGATTCGAACCAACGAGGCCAACGAGAAGGAGGACTACCACGCGCTCGGCTTCGTGGTGCGCGACCAGAACGGGAAGATCACCGCCGACGACTTCGACGACCTGGAGCCGGGGGTGAGGATCGCGGCGGAGGGCGGGCCGTTCAGCTGGGTGGCGGTGAAGAACAAGTACTTCATCAAGTCCTTCATCGCCCCGGAGTCCGGCCCGGGCTTCGGCGGACTTCTGGTGACGGGAACAGAGGAAGAGCACTCCGGCCTCATGGTCCCGACCATGCCCGTGCCAGCCGGCGCGGACGGTTTCGTGTTCGACGCCTACCTGGGCCCCCAGGACTTCGCGCGGCTGGACGCGATCGGGCAGGACCTCCAGAACGTGAACCCGTACGGCTGGCGGTGGATGCGTCCGATCATCAAGCCGCTGGTCGTCTACATCCTCGCCATTCTGACCTGGTTCCACACGACCTTCAACCTCGCGTACGGCTGGGTGCTGATCCTGTTCGGCGTCCTGATGCGGGTCGTGCTGTTCCCGCTGTACCAGAAGTCGATGCGGGCGCAGATGGCGCAGATGCGGGTGCAGCCGCAGATGAAGGAGATCCAGGCCAAGTACAAGGACGACCCGACGAAGCTCCAGCAGGAGATGATGAAGCTCTACAAGGAGCACGGCGTCAATCCGCTCGGGGGCTGTCTCCCGATGCTGCTGCCCTTCCCGATCCTCATCACCCTGTTCTTCGTGTTCCAGAACACGATTGTCTTCCGCGGGGTGCCCTTCCTGTGGCTGCCCGACCTCTCTCTGGCCGACCCGCTGTACATCGTCCCGGTCCTCATGGGAGCCTCGATGTTCCTGCTGAGCTGGATCGGTCAGCGAGGCATGGAGGTCACCGGCCAGATGAAGATTATGGCGTACGCCATGCCGATCGTGTTCACGTTCCTGTTCCTGAACTTCCCATCCGGGCTCAACCTCTACTACGCGAGCATGAACTTCGCCTCGCTGCCGCAGCAGCTCTATCTGTCCAGGGAGCGGAAGGCAGCCCAGCAGGCTCAGCCGGACAGCGCGGCTGCCTCACCCGACGACGGCGCGGCCGAGGCCGGTAAGCCGAAGGCGCTTCCGGGAGCCAAATCCGGGAAGGCGAAAAAGCCCGGCACCAAGAAGAAGCCCGGGAAGAAGAAGCCGAGCGCGTAGCACGACGTCCCCTGCTTGTTGAATAGAGACAGCGCTTCACTGCCCGTCGACACGATCGCGGCCATCTCCACACCGCCGGGTCGCGGTGCGATCGCGGTCGTTCGGGTGAGCGGTCCGAAAGCGGCCTCCGTCGCCGCGGCACTCGGCATCGACGACCCCCGTCCCCGACTCAGCTCCGTCCATCCGATTCGCCATCCAGGTGACGGTGTGCTGATCGACCGGGCGCTGGTCACCTGGTTCCCGGGTCCCGCCTCCTACACGGGCGAGGACCTGCTCGAGATCGGCTCCCATGGTGGATCACTCACGCCGCAGCTGGTGCTCGATGCGGTGCTCGCCGTCGGCGCCCGTATGGCCGAGCCGGGCGAGTTTACGCGACGCGCCTACCTGAACGGCAAAGTGGATCTCCTGCAGGCCGAGGCCACGCTCGACCTGATCGAGGCCCGGTCGGTCGTCCTCCAGCGCGCGGCCATCGCCCAGCTCGAGCGCGGGCTCTCCCGCCGCATCGAAGACCTGCGTCAGGGCCTGATCGAGCTTCAGGCATTGCTCGCCTACTCGATCGATTTTCCGGATGAAGACGAGGGACCCGTGCCGGAAGAACGCGTAGATGCCGCGATCGCTTCCCTGCGGAGCGGGATCGAGGAGCTCCTGCGCAATGCGCCCGAGGGCGAGCTGTTGAGGGATGGAGCTCTCACCGTGATTGCCGGGCGTCCGAACGCGGGCAAATCGAGCCTCTTCAACGCCCTGCTCGGCCAGGAGCGGGCGATCGTGACCGAGCTGCCCGGGACGACGCGGGACGCGATCGAAGCACTTCTCTCGGTCGATGGCTACCCGTTTCGCCTCGTCGATACGGCCGGCTACCGGGACCGGCCCGAGCGTATCGAGAGTCTCGGGATCGAAGTAGCGGAGGCGTATCTGTCGCGCGCGGATCTGATTCTGTTCTGCGCCGAGAGTGGCCGCCCGCTCGCGGACAACGAGGAGGAGTTCCTGGCGAAGTGGTCGGACGGCGACGCGGAGGGACCAACGCGCGTGCTTCGGGTGCGGACAAAGTCGGATCTACAAACCGATGCAGGAGCGGAGGACGAGATCCCCGTTTCGGTCGAAACGGGACAGGGTCTGGTCGAGCTACGGGAGCGGATGCTGGAGGCGGTCTATCACGGACTGCGAGCCGAAGAAGAGACACCGCTCGTCACGCGACGACGTCAGGCCCGAGCCCTGGAACGGGCGCGCGACGACGTGTCGAGCTTCGAAGCGGCCCGCGGCGCGGGCCTCCCGCCGGAGGTGGTCGCCACTCACCTGCAGGATGCGCAACTGGCTCTGGAGGAGCTGATAGGAATCGTCGACACGGAGGACGTGCTCGACGCGGTGTTCGCTTCCTTCTGTATCGGGAAGTAAGTCCCGATCACGCCGCGCGCTGACAGCGCACGCACATGTAGGTCTTCTTCCCCGAGACGCTCTTGGCCTTGAGCTGAGTGCTGCACCGCGGGCACGCTTCACCCTTCGAGCGGTGGTTGATCAGCCAGCCCGGGTCGGCGTGTGCCGCTTGCCAGTGGAGTGTGGCGCGCCGCAGCACCCGCTGCAGGTACCGATGAACATTGGTGAGCTGCTTCTCCGTCATCTCGGCGACCTTGAGGTCCGGTCGGTACCCGGCCTGGAAGCAGATCTCGTCCGCGTACTCGTTGCCGATCCCCGCAATGACTTGCTCGTTCATCAGCAGGCCCTTCAGCGTGCTGCGAGGATGGTCTGCCGCCAGTCGTGCGAAGAGCTCGGTCGTCAGGTCTTCGCTGAGCGGGTCGATGCCGAGGTTCTCGAGCATGCCGAGGTCGGACAGGGCACCGTTCTCGAGCAGGTTGACGACGCCCTTCCCGCTGGAGGCAAACCGGAGCTCTCGCCCGGCCGCGAACTGAAGACGGATCTTGGAGTCCTCGCGAGGCGGGGCCGTTTGAGAGTCGAGGTATATCTCTCCCTCGGATCCCATGTGAAACACGAGGCTCGCCTCCGATCGGAAGCGTATGACGACGTAGGTGCCATGACGCTGGACCGCGTCGATGGCTTCGCTCTCGATTCTCTCGGAGAGCAGGTCCTTGTCGATATCCACGGACTCGGAATCGTCGATGATCACGGACGCGATCGTCTTACCGGTCGCGTAGCCCGCGAAACCGTCGATCATTCGCTCGACATCTGGCAGCTCAATCATGACGCGTGTACCTCCAATGGTCGCGTGTCGGAGGAACTGCTACACTAACATTTCGGGAAAGTGCCCTGTTCCCAGGTATATGGTTTGTAACGATTTCCGCCGCTCTCAACCGACGATAATGAAATCGTCGGGAAGGGCCGCGGACACCGGCATCTCGGTGAGCTGGCGCACACGGGCACCGGTCGGACCGGCCGCCAGCTCCGTGCGAAATGTGGCGAGCGCGGCCGGATCGCCGGCAGCGTGGATTTCGACCCGGCCGTCCGGGAGATTCCGGACCGTGCCCGTAAGTCCAAGGCGCACTGCGGTTTGACGCGTCCACCATCGGAAGCCAACGCCCTGAACCCGGCCGGCGAGCAGGAAGCTGCAACGAGACGTCGAGGGTGAATTCATGGGGCGAATCTCGTCCGGGAGAAGTGCCGGGGCAATGACCGAAGAAACACCGTAAACGTAAAGCGCATACGCAAAGCGATTAGCGGGACCTCAACCACCGTATGAAGGACAACGACCGAATGCGATCCGAGCACGATTTCGACGTGATAGTCATCGGCGGAGGGCACGCCGGTTGTGAAGCAGCGAACGCCGCGGCCCGGGCCGGGGCTCGAACGCTTCTGGTCACGTCGTTTCTGGCACGGGTCGGGCAGATGTCGTGTAACCCGGCGATCGGCGG
>Ga0209567_10001216_pt1 | contig 13562 bp, 12 predicted proteins | sample COG_12_FD_184756 | JGI IMG/M metagenome (GOLD analysis project Ga0209567, IMG submission 184756) | Pelagic marine sediment microbial communities from the LTER site Helgoland, North Sea, for post-phytoplankton bloom and carbon turnover... | ecosystem: Environmental > Aquatic > Marine > Neritic...
CCTCACCTATCAAGACCATCCACGAGGACGATTTGGGCGACAAGGGCCAATAGCACCCTTTGTGTGACGGCTCCGGCCACCGATGCCTCAGTGGCGGACGGCTCAAACTGAAGGGCCCCCGGAAAACCGGGGGCCCTTGCGCGTACTCTGGATGGTGGTGAGCGTTACTTCCAGCTCAGACCCGACCAACTGTCGCCGCTCCACGAAAGGCCGGACCACGAGAGTCCGGACCACGACAGCCCGCTCCACGACAGACCGTTCCAACTGGCGGACGACCAGTCCTTGGCGCTCCACGACAGCCCGCTCCACGAGAGTCCGGACCACGAGAGTCCGGACCACGACAGCCCGCTCCACGACAGCCCGCTCCACGAGAGTCCCGTCCACACGGAACCGTTGAAGCTGCCGCCGTCCCACAAGGTGTCGAGGCAGGTGGCGCTGCCGTCGATCCCGCAGTAGCCGGTCCACGGGTTGCCCATGATGTCCATCTCGCCCACGAGGGCAACACCCTCGTCCGAAACGTGGTTGCTGCCGCGGGCGGCTTCGAGCGACCCAGTGCCGTCGGACGCCTCATGTGTCTGCGTCGTCGAATTCGCGCTAGGCGTACGAGCCTTCTCCACCGCTCGCAGATCCAGCGCCCCGGCTCCCTGGCAGGTGAACGAAGCCCCTTGGACGTATTCGGCGTTTTCAGTGAGTAGCTCCTTGACCTGATCCGGGGTCAGGTCCGGCCGCTGATCGAGCAGCAGGGCGACCCCTCCGCTCACTACCGCAGCGGCTTGGCTCGTCCCCGAGCCGAGGAAGTACGTTCCGTCGACGGCCGCCTCCGGATGCTGCTGATCGATAAGCGAGCCGGGGCTGCGCAGGCTGAGAATCGAACGTCCGGGCGCAACGAGGTCGACGAACCGGTCCGATGTCCCGCAGTTTGAGAACGGTGCGACCCCGGAGATGTGGCTGGAGGAGTTCTCGGCTGCACCGACGGCGATCACGAATGGATCGATGGCGGGGTTGCGCAGCGGTGCTCCATTGCCGTCATTGCCGGCGGCAACGACGACGACGATCCCGGCGTTCCAAGCCCGCTCCACGGCGTGGCTCAGGGGATCGATCTGATAGGGCTGTACGCCGTCGGTGCCGTAAGCGAGGTTCATGACGCGGATGTTCATGCCCTCGTCGTGGCGGTGCTGCACCACCCAGTCGATGGCGGCGATGACCTGGCTGATATCGACCGCCCCTTGGGCGTCGGCAACCTTGACGCTGAGCAGCCTGGCGTCCGGCGCCATCCCCGAGAATTGGGTTCCGGCATCGTCGCGGCCGGCGATGATTCCGGCGAGATGGGTTCCGTGCCCGAAGGTGTCCAGGTACCGGAGGTTCTCGGCCTGAGACTCGAACGACAGGTCGGGTCCGTCAATGACTTTGCCGGGCACGGTGAGCCCGTCCACCGGAACCACACCCGAGTCGATGAGGGCGATATCGACCCCGGCTCCGGTGTATCCGCCGTTCCAGAACGTATTCGCTCCGGTGACCTGGTTGGTGATCCACTCCATCGAACCGCCGTATTGGCCTTGCGGCACCCCGGTCAGGCTCGAGGCGTCCTCCCATTGCACGTAGCTGTCGCCGGCGATGGGGTCGACAAACACCTCTTCTGCGGAGTTGAGGGCCACGAGGTGCGCGACGCTGCCGTCGCTGGCTTGAGCGGTGGCGACTCGGGTGCCCGTGTCGCCCTCGGTCGCGAAGACCTCGTCAGCCGCAGCCAGCAGTGTTTCTCCGATGGCACCAACGCCGGCGCCACTGTTCACATCCCACTGCTCGGTCATGCCGGCCGGTGGTGTCATGGTTCCGTCGTCGCGAACGGCGAAGAATGAGATCAGAGTGCTGGTTGCCGTGGATGTCGTTGTCGAGGGGGCGACGACATCGGTCGACGTGCCACCGGCCTGGGCGGCGACGGCGTCGATCGGGTTGGTGAGATCGATTCCGGAATAGGCGGCGATGGCCCCTGCTGCGGTGTCGTTCTTGCCGCTCGAGAGTTCGAAGCGGTACTCGGCCGGCTCGCCCGCCGTCGCGGCCCGCCAGAACAGGGCCTGCATGATCGGCTTTGAAGGGTTGGCGGTGACATCGATCAGGTTCCAGCCGGCTGCCGGGCTGATGGTGCCATTCGCGTTGTAGGCAATCTGGGCGATGAGGAAATCTCCCGCGCCGACTCCCGCCGGTACCGGCACCTCGAAAGAGGTTCCGCTCGCGAAGTAACCGCCGGCCGTAGCCACCGACTCGAACGTGGTCGCCGGCGTTGGCTCGGGTGGCGGGTTCTTGGGCGGCTTGCCGGCCAATGCCGGGCTCACCGGCAAGGCCGCAACCACCATCGCCGCAACGATCAACGAGATTCGCAGTCTCCTGCGGTTTCCCGGCAATGCTTTCATATGTCGCCCCATTTGTCAGCGCACCCGATTACAGCTGTATCCCCTGCGTATGTATCGGCAGAACTTGAGTGCAGGGGGAGTGTCATCGCCGGCGCCCACATGTGGGCTAGTCATGGCCGCAGCGGAAGTGGGCCCCGTTGTCTACCATCCGCGCCATGGCTCTCTCTGGTCGGCCGGCGACGCTACGGTTCGTCGTCGTTGCCGATTCACACATTCGTTTTCCGGACGACGATGTCGACACCTACCCATCCAACGCGCTCATGGTCGAGCGCAATCAGCATGTGGTCGATCTCTGCAACCAGATCGATGCCGCCTTTGTGGTGCACCTTGGCGACATCGTCCACCCGCTTCCGGTGGAGGCCGCCCATGAACCAGCCGTGCAGCTGGCGTCTGAGGTGTACGCCGGGCTGCGGCACCCGATCCACTATGTCGCCGGCAACCACGACATTGGGGACAAACCGAACGCGCTGGTTGCAGTGCCTGCGGTGGCAGACGAGAACTACTCGATCTATGAGAGATATTGGGGGCCGGCGTTCCGATCGTTTGAGATCGACGACTGCCACTTCGTCATCGTCGACACCCCGGTCCTCAACTCCGGCCTCGCCCGCGAGGATGCCCAACGCCGTTGGCTCGAGGCCGACCTCAACGCTGCGGCGGACGCAGGACTAAGGATCTTTCTGTTCACCCACTACCCACCATTTGTTCGCGACCGCCATGAGGCCGAGCACTACGACAACCTGGGCGAGCCTGCCCGTTCGTGGTTGCTCGACCTACTTGCCGACCATGGAGTCGAGGCACTCTTCGCCGGGCACGTCCACAACTTCCTCTACAACCGACACGGCGCCACCGATCTCTACGTGCTGCCGGCGACGGGCTTTGTCCGTCCCGACTACTCCGAATCTGCGGCGGTGGCACCCGAGAGCGAAGGGGGACGCGACGATCCTGCCAAGTTGGGCTTCTTCGTTGTTGACGTCGGCCCGGACGGCCACCAGGTCAGCCCAGTGCGAACGTACGGTGCCGTCGGCGGCGTTGATGCGGCGGCTTCTTCCCTCGACATTGTCTTGCGGCGGGATTGGGAGACTCCCCTCGGCGTGACGCTGCGTCACGGCTGGATGTCGACGGTCGACTTCCCGACCGCAGGACTCGACGAGTTTGGGCGCAAGACGGTGCGCAACGACGCCTTGCTACTCGCGCTGTGGGAGGCGCGGATTCGCGACGTCAGGGTGCCGGTCGCCGATGTGGCGACGCTCGAGGGCGCGGCCCGAGTGAGGCATCTGGCCGACCGTGGAATGCGCTTCAGCGTCCGGTCTGCAGGGGTTCCGGATCCGGTCACTCGCGATGCGGTCTTGGCCGTGTCCACCCATATCGTCCGGTGGGAGATCACGGTTCTCCCAGAGCAGTTCGCCGCGACAGCGACCTTCCTCGCAGGCCATTCGATGCCAGACGGCCTGACGGTTGCCATCGCCCCGATCGTTCCGCTCGGCTCACCTGGGGCAGCGGTGCACCACTTTGTGTCGTGCGGGTTCGTCCCGGTTGGCGACGACCTCCTGGAACGCTGGTGCCGACTCGACCCGTCGAGCAGTGCCGGGGAAGTGGTATTCCGCGTGGCCGCCGGCGACCCGATCGCGGCCGGCGTGGCGGCGGCAGGCTCGACGGCGAAGCGGGTGCGACGAGACGCCGTCGTCATCGCCGAGCTACCTCGAGGCGGCGAGAACACGGTGTTCGGCGACGACGAAGCGGTTGCGGCTCACGTGGCGGCAGTGGCCGCGGCGGCAAGGGACAACCCCGACAGCGTGGTCTTCCTCGATGCATTCATGGATCACGACCGCAGTTACTACCCGCGGCATGGTCTGATCGATCGGCGCTTCAACCCGCGCCTCGCGCTCCGGCGACTCATGGAAGAGGCGTCGAGGTGACGCCACGCGCTACAGCTTGTTGAGCGGCTCGAGCAAGCAGACATGGGTCAGGGGGGTGAACACGCCATCCGGCTCCGGCTTGTGCTCGCAGTTCTCCTGAAGGGTGACGACAGCGGCCTCTGTGGCTTCGTCGTACTCGCCGGTGATGTCGCCCGAGTAGAGCTCGAGTTCGGTCAGGTCCTCTTGCAGCGAGGTCACGAACTTCTCGTCGGTTTGGAGTGCGGCGGCCAGGGCCGCGTAGGTCTCACGTCCGTATTGACCGTCGGCCGTGATCCCGGCATCGGTCTGGAACGCGGTCAGCGCCTCAACCGTGGCTGGTCCATAGATGCCGTCGACCAGGTCTTCGTAATAGCCGAGGATGGTGAGCTCGAGTTGGATGGCGGCCACCAGAGCGGTGGCCTGCGGGCGGGGTGCCTCGGTTGTCGTGGTCGTGACCGGTGCCGCCGTTGTCGTCGGCGCTGCGGTGGTGGTAACCGGGGCGAGGCTGGAGGTGGTGGTGGTATCGGCCGAATCGTCGCCGCCACAAGCGGTGGCCACAAGAGCGATTGCGATCACCACCATTGAGACCCGGACCGATCGCATCTCTGCTCCTTCCTATGCCGGCAACTTCCGCTGCCGAGGCTCCAACGCGCTGCCTGCGGATAACAGCGTACCGGGAACGGGGGCTACGGTGCAGATCGGACCCACTGATTACCGGATCCACTCCCGTTCTCGAGGTCGCGAAATACTAGCTTGACCATCGGGCTGCTTGCCACCATCGTCTCCAAATCGGCCGCGCCGCGATACCGCTCCGTCTCCGGTGCGGTGAGAACGGCCCGTCGCTGCCGGTGGTCCGAGAATCGGCACGGCCACGGCGGGCAGATCCGTCACGAAGTCGCCCTTCAGGTGGAGGATCAGCCTGCGGTCGGCCTGGAGATTGGCGTACCAATCGCGGGCTCCGGGAGCACCCGTGATGAGGTAGATGCCGTCGACCTTGACCATCCAGATCTCGATGCGACGGGGGAGGCTGCTGCGCCGCCTCGTCGTGGTGATGTCGACCGTGACGGCTCGGTCGAGGGCGGCGATGATCTGCTCCCGGCTCATCACTGAACCCTACCGGCGCACTATGGACACGGCATGCAACGCCCTTTGCGATCGGCGCATGGCCCAGCCCGTCACCGACGTTGAAACCACGACGATTGTGGTTTCCGCTGATGCCTTGGCCTCGGCTGATCCGCCGGTGTGCGCGGCAACCGGCGTTCCCTCCGATCACACCAGGACCGAGCTGAGGTGCCCTTCCTCTCCTGAGCGCCCGTCGCAGATTCTGTTCTTGCGTGGCTCGGGCGCGGTTTCCGGTACCTCAGCCACGCACGAACAGGAAAGGACCCGGCCGCGGCTACTCGACTCGGGCGTTTAGCCACCTCAGGATGTCGTCGTGGACCTCGTCGCGGTTGGTCTCGTTGAGGATCTCGTGGCGGGCCTGCGGATAGAACTTGAAGGTCAAGTCCTCGAGGCCAAGCTCCTGATAGCGGACGATCAGCACGTTGACCGCCTCGGTGAACGCGCCGGCCGGGTCCTGATCGCCTGAGATGATGTAGACGGGAAGCGATTTGGGGATCTTGGCTTCGTTCTCCGGCTTCCAGATCTCGGCCATGCCGTTGAAGAAGTCCCGCACGAACTCGTTGCTGAGTGGGAAAGTGCCGCACCATGGATCGTCGACGTACTTCTGAACTTCGACCGTGTCGCGCGAAAGCCACTCGAACCCCGTGTCGCCCTCAAAGGGTTCGTTGAAGGCGCCGAACATCCCGGCTATCACCATCGACGGCGCCTCCAGTCCGTCCGCCGCAATGGCTTGATCGATGGCGGCTTCGGCTTCGGTCGTATCTCCGAGCGTCCCGAACGTGCCGGAGAGGATCACTCCGGCGCAGTCGTCGCCGTACTGCTCCATGTACTGCTGGGCCACGATGGAGCCGAGGCTGTGCCCCATCACGAAGATCGGAAGCCCGGGGTCCTCGACCCTGATGATGTCGGTGAGCTGCTTGAAGTCGCCCACGATGCCGTTCCAGCCGTCGTGGCCCGCCTTGCCGGCTTGCTCCATCGACCCCGCGGTCTTGCCGTGGGCGCGATGGTCGTTGGCGTAGACCAAATAGCCGTGGCCGTTGAGGAACTCGGCGACCCGCTGATAGCGCAAGGCGTGCTCGACGCCGCCGTGGGCGATCTGGACGACGGCTCTCGCCGGGTAGGAGGGTGCCCATTTGTAGACGAACACCTCGAAGCCATCTGGATCCTTGAACCTGAAAGTGGAGCCGTGTGTACCCATCGGTCTTTCCCTCATCTTCGTGGCGGACGTATTGCACCCCATGCTGGCTTCATATCGCTCAGATCACTAGAGGCAATCCGCCGGGCTGCCGCCTATCGTTAGTCCATGGATGTTGTTGAGTTCCGCAGCTACGACACGGAGAGCAAGGCGCGGCACGGCGCCCGGCGCCTCACCGATGGCAATGTCGAATGTCGGGTCGAGCAGGCAGGCGACACCTGGGTGCTCGCGGTTCAGCCCGGCGACAAGGACAAGGCCGAGGGGATCTTCGAAGCCTATGAGGCGATCACGGAACTGCCACCCCAGGGCACGCCCGAAGACGAACTGCCGTGGATGAAACGGCCCGGCGCCTGGCTCATCATTGGGGCCGTCGTTGTCGCAGTGGCGTTCCTGGTGTGGAAGCCCTGGTTGTGGCCGTTCTACCTGGTGATCGGGGTGCTGCTCGCCATTCTCTACATCACCAGCAAGCGTTCGAACCCGGACCGTTACTCGAGCTGACTGACTGGCCCGCTACGACTGCTCGTAGATGGTGACGCAGGCGCTGTCGAATTCGCCGGTCTCGACGCTGATGCAATCGGATACGGTGACGAACACCGAACCGTCGTCGGTGGACCACGAGACGTTGCGGATCTCGGTCCCGTCGGACTCGTACGTGCTCTCCGACTTGGCGACTTCCTGGCCTGACCCGTCGGCCCATGATTGATACTGAGCCACTAGATCCTCGTACTGATCTCCGGGGAACATCAGACTGACCGAGATGTCCGTGTCGCTGCTCGCGGCGCCGACGACCTGACCGCCGTTCGGGACCGGCACGGTGAGGCCTTCGGGGATGTCACCGCCGCCAATGGTGATCGTCTCTCCGTCCTCTTCGATGGTGACCTCGAACGTCCCGTCGTCCTGGTTGATCTCGACGTTGTCGACGCCTTCGATGTTCTCGAGAAGCTGCTCGTTGAGCACTTCGGCGGCATCGCCGCATGCCGCGGCGAACAGGGCAAACGCGACTACGCCTGCGGCCAATGCCCGAATCTGTCTCTTGGTCACGACACTTTCCCCTCTGTCGACCTGCTTCCAACCTATCCGATAACTCGATGACGTGGGGGTTTGGTTGATACATCATTTGCGCCACCGTCGGGAGGCGGTGGCGGGTCCTACACTCGTCGCCCATGGCACCGCACCTGAGGACACTCGCGGCTGGGGTGGTCCTGATGATCGGGTCGGCCGGGTGTGGCACATCGGGTGACGCCGAGTCACCGACGACCACGGCGCTTGCCGTCACCACGGATGTCGCCACCACAGCGCCGGACCCGGTGTCGACCACCTCGACTTCGCAGCCCGCCGCGGCGTTGACCACCGTGGCTACTACCACGACCTTGCCGGCGACGACGGCGGTCGACCCGCCCGACTGGATCGGTACCCGGGTGCTCGAGGTTGACGACGATGGCAATGCCCTCCCGGTGCCGACGCCGCCCGAACTGCAGGACCGCCGGTTTCGCAGCGTCGATCTCTTGCCGCCACCGACCGACGGGTTTGTGGCCACGATCGGACCCGTCCCCGACGACGTCCTCGCCCGTTCCACCTGGCACGCCGACTGTCCAATCGCTCCTGAGGAACTGGCCTACCTCACCTTGTCCTTCTGGGGATTCGACGACCGTCCCCACACCGGCGAGCTCGTGGTCAACGCCAAGTTCGCCGACGAGCTAGCCGGCGTATTCGAGGGCCTCTACGACGCCGGATTCCCGATTGAGGAGATGCGGGTCGTTGCCGCCGAGGAACTCGACTATCCGCCTACCGGCGACGGCAACAACACAACGTCGTTTGTGTGCCGCCCGACCACCGGTGGGACATCGTGGTCGCAGCACGCCTACGGACTGGCGCTCGACGTCAACCCGTTCCACAACCCCTATGAGCGCGACGGCCGGGTTCTGCCCGAACTCGCCACTGCCTATCTCGACCGCCACGACGTCCGGCCGGGCATGATCCTAGATGGCGACCACGCCGTTGCGGCGTTCGCCGCCATCGGATGGGGCTGGGGCGGCGACTTCCGTTCGCTGGTCGACTACATGCACTTCTCCGCCAACAACCGATGACGTGGTGGCCCCATCGCGCCGTGACGATGGATACTTGCCCGGCGGTGCGTGAGGCGCCACCCTGGTCGCCATGAAGACAAAGGGTGCTCGAGTTCTCATCACAGGAGCCGGCCGCGGGATCGGACGTGCCTTGGCCTTCCGCTTCGCCGCCAAGGGATCAGCCGTCGTCGTGACCGATCTCGACGAAGCGGCAGCCCAAGCCGTTGCCGTCGAGATCCGGGCCGCCGGCGGGGCCGCCGACGCCTTCGTGATGGACGTGACCGATCCGCAGTCCGTCGCAGCAACACGGGAACAGGTCAATGCCACGCACGGTCCGATCTCGATTCTGGTCAACAACGCCGGCACCACCCGGGGCGGACCTTTCAACGAGGTCCCGATCGACGACCACCTTGCCGTGATGGAACTCAACGTCGACGGCACGATGATCACCACCCACGCGTTCTTGCGAGACCTCGAAGCGGCAGGCCAGGCGCGGTTGGTCAACATTGCCAGCGTCGCCGGCTACGTGGGGGTTCCGTTTGCCGCCAGCTACTCAGCGAGTAAGTGGGCGGCGATCGGCTTCTCTGAGTCGATCAGGCAGGAACTCAGCCGGCGCGGCCATGGCCATGTCGGCGTGACGGTCGTTTGTCCCAGCTATGTCGAAACGGGCCTCTTCGATGGGGCGACACCACCAAAGGGGACCCGTTTTCTCACCGCTGAGAAGGTGGCGAAGCTTACGGTGCGCGGGGTGCGTCGCGGCAAGCCATTCGTGCGAACGCCGTGGCTGGCGAAGATCGCCCCACCCATGCGAGGCGTGATGCCGTCGCAGACTGCGGACCTGGTCAATCGGGTCTTCCGTGTCGATGCCAGTATGACGGGCTGGACCGGACACGCCGACGACGGGTCGGCCGAGTCCTGAGGTAGGCGCGCTCACTCGCGCGGTTCGAGCACAAACACCTTGATCTGACGATGGGCGGCGCGGCCGCGGTACTCGGCGTATCCCGGGTAGATGCCGGCGGCTCGGGAGAAGACCTGATCTGTTTCTTGGTCGTCCGCCAGTCTGGCGACAACCTCAACTGTGCGGTCGCCGTAGGTCACCGTCGCCGCGGGGTCTGCCGTCAGGTTGTAGACCCAGCCGGGAGCGGTCTGTCGCCCGTAGTTCGAACCGACGATTGCCAGGTTGTCGCCGAGCGGGATCCCGAAGATCGGTGTGGTGCGTACCGTGCCCGACTTGGCACCGGTTGTGGCCAGCATGATGACCGGAAGCCCTGACAGGAGACTGGCCGCGGTGGTGGTCCCGCCGGTTCGGGTGAAGAGCGCCTTGTCGAGCGGGGGCTGGAGTTTTGCCACGATCCACCCGCCGGGACGGGTCGCCGCGATGCGCTGAACGGCCCGCTGCGCTCCGTTGGGTGGCGTCATCTCGTAGTCCAGCGCTCCGGACAGACCCATCATCACCTCCCACATCGAGCGCGTCGATCGTCACGGTAGCCTGATGCGGTGAGCTTCACCCGTGAAGAATTGGAGGCGTTTCGGGACACTGCGGTGCCCGATCTGGTCGGCGACGACGTTCGGCTGCTCTTTGTCGGCATCAACCCAGGGCTCTGGACGGCAGCGACCCAGACCCACTTTGCTCACCCCGGGAATCGCTTCTATCCGGCGCTGCTGCAGGCGGGGCTGACCGAACGCGAGATCGACCGTTCTGCCGGGTTCAACGATGACGACTGCGCCCACCTCATGGCCCGTGGCATCGCCATCACCAATCTCGTCAACCGGGCCACGGTTCGGGCCAGCGAACTGACAAGAGACGAGTTGCTCGAGGGTGGCCGGCGACTCGAGGCGCTCGTCGCCGATCTTCAGCCCCGGGTGGTGGCCATCGCCGGCGTCACCGCCTACCGCACCGCGTTCCGCCGACCCAAGGCACAGTTGGGTCGCCAACCCGAAGACCTGGCCGGAGCTGAGTTGTGGGCCGTTCCCAACCCGAGCGGTCTCAATGCCCACGAGACCACGGCCTCGTTGGCAGGGTGGTATCGGCGGGTTGGTGCGGCAGCCGGGATCGTGTAGCCGGCCGCTCATCCCTCAACCAACGGCGCCGACCGGCGGCTGGTGGTGGCGGCGGTAGATGCGGACCGAGAGCACTGTGAGGCCGGCGACGATCAATCCCGTGATCGTGAACGCGCCGGCCGGGTCGTAGGAGCCGCCGATCAAGAGAGCCGATCCGACGGCCGGGCCGATGGCGCGGCCGACCGCCATGGACGACTGGGCGTCGCCGACCCGCTCATCGGGGGCTAGAGACCACGCAGCCACGGAGCGCAGAATGGTTGGCGTTGCCATCCAGAAGCAGAAACCCCACATCGTGATGCCGATCATGAACAGGACGGGCTCGTCTCCAAAGACAACGAGAGCGGCACAAGCCGCAGTGCCGAAGATCCATATGCTGCCGAGACGGTCGGCGGGGGGTCGGCGGGCGGCGATGAAGCCGGCGAGGGCGTTCGCCGAAAAACCCAGCGAGACCACCAGGGCACTCAGCCCGGTGCCGACACCGATCGCCGCTCCGAAGACAAACGTCGCCGAGCCAGACAGGGTCATCAGCCCGAGGGCGATCACGAGCACGATGTTCGACTTCGAGGGGCTGACATGCTTGCGCTCCCTCTTGTAGCCGGCGAACTCGGCGCGCAGAAACGCCGCGGGTAGTGACACCAGGGCCAGCGCAACGTAGACGCCGCTGGAACCGAAGTCGTTGGCAACCCACGCCAACAGCGGCACCGATACCAACACGCTGAGTGGGCCTGCTGCCGACACACTTCGCATCGATCCTGACGTTCGCATGGCATTCGACCAGGCGAGCCAGACCAAGAGGCCGGCAGCAGAGCCGGCGAAGACGCGAAGCACCAGCAGCGTCTCGAAGGTAGGAGCTACTGCGCTGAGCAGGTTGAAGATGGTTGCCGCGACGGCGCCGCCCACGAGGTAGCGACGATGGGTGCGCAGGGTGCGGCCGGCGATGAAGACCGTCACGGCAAATCCGCCCACCTGAGCCGCCGAGAGCATGCCTGAGCGGCCGATGGATACGTCGAAGTCGGCGGCAACGGCCGGGATGACAAACGGCGTTGCCGCAAACAGGATCGAGGTCGCCATGACGGCGGCGACGACGCCGATGTCAGGGTGACGGCGCAGTGAGAAGAAAAGGCGTACGGGAGCAAACATCGAAGCGCCAGGCTACGGGAAGTCGCCGCGCTCGCGACCGACCCGTGGTTACGAGGCGGTGCCCGCCAAGCGGGTGGCAACTACGCCGGCGAGGATCACTGCCTCTTCGGGTGTCATCAATGCCCCTTTCGCCTTGAGGGCTTCGTAGCGTTCGGCGCCGAGCGTGGCGATCTGTCGACTGGCCGTTCGCTCATGGTCGGCGAGACCGATTGTGGGCCGAGGTCGCGCCGCTTCGGTTTCGACGCGGAGTGCAAAGCCCTCAAGACGGGCAGCGTCGTCGACTTCGCCGCCGGCGACCGCGATCATCTGGAGCTGATCGCAGAGACGAGCGACGAGGTAGTTGTCGAAGAGGCCTCCCGAGAATCTGGCCAGCCCAGCCCGAATAGATGCGACTGCGGCGTCGGTACTCCCGGCAAGTTGGTGGACCCGCGACCGGACGGCGTGCAGTTCCACGACGCTGAAGGCGACGCCGACATCGTCGTACATGTCCTGCGCGATGGCGAGATCGTCCAACGCCCCGACATAGTCGCCGAGTTGGGACTTCGAGATGGCGCCGCAGACGAGCGCGAACGGCATTTCGGGCTTCTTGTCGAGGCTGCGGAAGACCTCGTAGGTCTCGGCGGTGGCGTCGACTTCACTCTGAAAGTCGCCCTGCTCGCGCAAGAACATTCCTTTGAAGGTCAGCGATTGGGCAATCATCGTCGGCGCCCCGAGGGCTCGCGAGGCTTCTTGTGCCATTTGCGCGGCCGCGGCTGCCTCGGCGATATGTTGCCGCATCCGTTCGCCGAAGGTGAGGAACTTTGGGATCGAGGCGGTGAGGTGCAGATCCTCGCCAGCCTCATCCAACTCGAACGCCTCATAGCCGTAGGCGACACCGCGTTGATAGTCCATGTCGATGGCGCTGAGCCAACCGGCGGCGAGACGGGCCATCGCTGAACGCCGGCGATCGATGATGCGATCAGCGATCTCGGTGGACTGCGCGACGTACAGCCGGGCGACGGCCGGCATCCCCCGCTGGATCGCGGCGAACGCCGCCCGCGAGAGGAATTCGCTTTGGAGACCCTCGTCGTCGAGTTCCTCGACGTGCGGTACGGCGCGGCTGGTCCACTCAAGATGGTCAACGCTGTGGCTGCCGACGGCCCAGAAGTGATTGGCGGTAAGGACCAATGTGAGGGCCGCGATCTCGTGACCGTTCTCCAGCCCGAAGACAATGGCGGTCCTGAGGTTGTCGTGGTCGGGTTCAAGGCGGCGGATGGTGGCGATCTCGTCGGGTGAACGAATCTGCGCCACAGAGTCCGAGAAGAGCCCAACCATCGCGTCGAGGTGTCGCGACCGGATCTCATCTGCCTCCTCGGACTCGGTGAGCTTGCGCAGCGCGTACTGACGAAGCGTCTCGAGCATCTCGAACCGTCCCGTGAGGTCGTCGCGAGCGAGCATTGATTTGTCGACAAGCTGTCCGATGAGGTCGAGGACGTCGCGGTCGTCAACGCCGTTGCCGCCGGCCACATGTTCTGCGAGTTCGAGGCTGAACCCACCGCGGAAGGCGGCGAGCCGCCGGAACACCAGTTGTTCTTCTTCGGTCAGGAGCTCGTAGGACCAGTCGACGGTCGCTTCGAGGGTCTGGTGACGGGGGAGTGCGGTACGTTTCCCGCCGGTCAAGAGCCGGAAGCGGTCG
>Ga0209567_10001217_pt1 | contig 13560 bp, 9 predicted proteins | sample COG_12_FD_184756 | JGI IMG/M metagenome (GOLD analysis project Ga0209567, IMG submission 184756) | Pelagic marine sediment microbial communities from the LTER site Helgoland, North Sea, for post-phytoplankton bloom and carbon turnover... | ecosystem: Environmental > Aquatic > Marine > Neritic...
TCAGCTGGCAGAGGAGTCAGGAATGCGTATTCATTGGGGTCTTGCAATCGCCTTGGGAGCAACTTTCGCATGGGTCAATCTGGCCCAGGCGGCAGGGCCAAAAATCGATAGTGTCCGTATCGACGGCGCGCGTGACGAAGCACAAGTTTCGATCGATGGTTCGTTCGACAATCCGAAGTATGCGGTTCGCACGCGAGAGGACGGTCGGCTCATCATCATCGACATCGAAGATGCAGCGCTACCGCCGGGCGGAATCAACTCGACGGGAAGCACCTCGCTGGTAGCTCGCACCGTCGCGAGCAACACCGCGCAGGGCGCTCGCATCGAGCTGATGCTCACAGGCAAAGCAACGTACCGAGCGCGCGCCACGGCGAGCGGCATCACGGTGAAGCTCCGTCGCGGCGAGGGTTCCAACGGGACAAAGGCAAAGAGGTCGTCGGCTTCAAAAGGGCCGAAGGTCGAAGGCATTCGTCTCGAGAAGAAGGACGGTCGCGACCGCGTGGTGGTCGAGCTTGCCGGTGCCCCGGAGTTCCGAGTTTCCACGCGCGCAGGTGCGCCGCCTCGACTCGAGGTGCTTGGCGCCCGCATCGACTCCAGCGCAAACCGACGCATCGAAGCGCCCCGGGGCTCGCTGATCGGGTCCGTCGAGCTGGAGCAGAAGGGTGACCGCGCGGTAATCGAGGTCCATGGTTCGGAAGGCGCCGCCGGCACCGCGATTCGCTCGGGCAGCCAGATCGTTTGGATGTTCTCGCCGACCAAGAGCGACACGAGGCCGCACACGCGGACCATCGCCCGGGAAAAGGACTACGCCGCTGAAGTGGACGGCCCCGAGGTGGCAGGCTTTCTCAGCAAGATGCCGATGCAGGCCGGCGGCAAGTCCAGCCGACGTTACTCCGGTCGTCGAATCGACCTCGACTTCAAGGACGCCGACATCCACAACATCCTGCGGCTGCTCTCCGAGGTGGGTGGGGTGAACGTCGTCACTGCCGACAACGTCGGTGGCACGGTGACGATTCGAATGCGCGATGTTCCGTGGGATCAGGCACTCGACGTCGTCCTGCAGGCAAAGTCCCTCGGCATGATCCGTCAGGGCAATCTGCTCCGCGTCGCTCCGCTCGCTCAGCTCGAGCAGGAGCGCGAGGCGGCCATCGCCCGTCAGAAGCAGCAGCAGCAACTGGCTCCGCTCGAGACTCGTCTCGTGCCCGTGAGCTATGCGACGGCCTCCGAGCTCCAGCCGCGCGTTCGCGAGCTGCTCACGGAGCGAGGCACGGTCTCCGTCGACAATCGTACGAACATGCTGATCGTGCGCGACATCGTCGGCCAACTCGACGACGTGGAAGATCTGGTGCGGAGTCTGGATACCCAGACGCCGCAGGTCCTCATCGAGTCGCGCATCGTCGAAGCGAGCAGCACCTACTCGCGAGACATCGGTGTCCAGTGGGGCGGCAACGCCGTCATGAGCAGCGCGACCGGCAACCCGACCGGGCTTCGTTTCCCGTCTGACATCGGCATCGCGGGCGGCTCGCCGACCGGCGATGCGCCTACGGCCGGACTCTCGCCGTTCAACCCCGGCGTGCAGAATCCAAACTTCGCGGTGAACCTGCCGGCGGTCGTCGGTCCCGGTTCCGGTGGTGCGCTTGGCTTGGCTCTGGGTAGCTTGAGCGGCGCCGTGAACCTCAATGTTCGCCTGAGCGCTGCCGAGGCGGCGGGCTCCGTGCGCATCATCAGCTCTCCTCGAGTCCTCACCCTGGACAATAACGAGGCCTCGATCTCGCAGGGTACCTTGATTCCGTTCTCGCAGGTCAGCGCTCAGGGCGTCAACACGGCGTTCCAGGAAGCCAAGCTCGAGCTCAACGTCACGCCACACGTGACCAGCGACGGCTCGGTGGCAATGGACGTCAAGATCACGCGTAACGAGCCCGACTTCGGTCGAACCGGCGCAAACGGTGACCCGACGATTCTCGAACGAGAGGCCCAGACGCAGCTCCTCGTCGACGATGGGGATACCGCCGTCATCGGTGGCATCTACACGCGAAACACGGGCCGCAACGTCGACCAGGTGCCGTTCTTTGGCGACATCCCGGTTCTCGGCGTCTTCTTCAAGCGCCGCCGCTTCCGCGAGGACCGGAACGAGCTTCTCATCTTCCTCACGCCCAGGATTGTGAACAGGGCGCTCGCGCTGCCGGAGTAGTTTCCGAGACCGGGGCCGGTTCGGGGACCGGGACCGGGACCGGGTGACCGGGGCTGGATGCGAGACCGAGTCTGAGTCTGGGTTCGTGACTGGAGGCGGGGAGGGCCGTATGCTGCTTTGCGTGCGTGTTTATCTGTCAGGGCCCATGGGGGCTGGAAAGTCGACTGTGGCTGGTCTGCTGGCCGGGCAGCTCGGCACCCGTTCGCTCGATTTGGATGCGCGGGTCGAAGAGCTAGCCGGGCGTTCGATTCCGGAGATCTTTTCGGAGCGCGGAGAGGGGGCGTTTCGGGCCCTCGAAAAAGAGGCGCTCGAGGCCCTTCCTGGCGACGTCGGTGTGGTTTCCCTCGGTGGCGGCACGGTAGTCGACGACCAAACGCGCCAGATGCTGCTGCGCGGAGGCGTCCTCGTCACGTTGACCGCCGAGCCTTCGGTGCTCGCGGCACGGGTGGGCGCAGGTCGGGGGCGCCCATTGCTCGGCGAGGATCCTTTGAGTGACCTGGAGCGCATCCTCAGGGACAGAGCGGCCGCCTACGCGGAAGCCCATGCGGTCATCGACACGAGCGCCCAAGAACCCGAAGCGATTGCTGCGGCGATCGTGGCCGTCCGTAACCTCTCGCCGATCGTCGTGCCTTTGGGCCTGCGGACCTATCGCGTCGAGGTGGGCCGCGGCGCGCGCCATCGGGTTGGGATTCGCGCAAACGAGCACGCTGCGGGCGAAGCGATTCTGGTGTTTGACGGAGATGATGACCGTCCCTGGCCGCAGGACGCCGTTCGCGATCTCACGTTGGCCGGGAAGCCTCCCATCGAGGTGAGGCTTCCGGGGGACGAAGTGCACAAGAACGTCGCGAGCGTGGAGCGGATTTGGGACAGCGCGCTCGAAGCCGAAGTCGACCGACGCGCGATCGTCATTGGCGTGGGCGGCGGCGCGATCGGTGACTTGAGCGGATTCGCCGCCTCGACCTTGCTGCGTGGCGTGGCCCTCGGGCAGATTCCCACCACCTTGCTCGCGATGGTCGACAGCTCCGTCGGCGGCAAGACCGGATTCAATCGACCGCGTGGCAAGAACCTCGTCGGAACCTTCTATCAGCCGAAGTTCGTTCTCTGTGACGTGGAGACGCTATCGACGTTGCCCAGCGAAGAACGGATCGCAGGCCTGGCCGAGGCCGTGAAGAGCGCTTGGCTCGACTCCGAGGAATCGGTCGCCATGCTCGAACGCGACGCCGAGGCGCTCACGGCAGGCGATGCGGATGCGACGATTCGTGCTGTCAGGATGTCGATCTTGCTGAAGGCGAGAATCGTGCACGACGATGAGCACGAGTCAGGCCGACGCATGCTCCTCAATCTCGGTCACACCGTCGGTCATGGGCTCGAAGCAGCGAGCGAATACCGTGGCATTCGACACGGAGAGGGCGTGGCGCTTGGAATGATCGCCGCCATGCGGGTTGCGGCCGGGCTCGGGCGAGGGCGCCGTGAGGAAACAGAGCGACTCACGCGACTTTTGGGGAAATTGGGGCTGCCGACGGATCTCGATGAAAGACTGAACAGCCGTGCGCTGGACTTCATCGGCTCGGACAAGAAGCGCCGCGGCGACAGAATTCACTTCGTAATTCCGAGGTTTCCGGGCCAGACCGAAATCGCGATGCTCGGCCTCGACGAGGTTCGGCGAGCACTTTCGCAATCCTGAGTACCGGAAATTTGGCGGTGGACACCTGGCCTGGATACCATGGGAACACCCTTTGGAGGGGAGTTATGCGTCGAATCATCCTCATGGCCATGGTGCTCGCGGTGACGGTTGCTGGTTGCAATCGGTTTCCCGACAACGGACTTCAAATCACCGCGAATTTGCGCCCGGACGACGATTGTTTCGTGAGCCCAGACCAAGAGGAACGTCTGCTCGGCGGCCTCTGGGATACCAGCTTTCGCCCCCCGAGCGGCGAAATCCCGGGCTACACGATCGCCCTCCAGCTTCAGAGCTATCTGGTGAGCAACGCGCTCGAGTTCCAGGGCGACCAGTCGAACATCCAGGTCGACAACTACGACATTACGATTCTGCTTGCGGACGGGAGCCAGCCCGACCTCGGGGGCCTGGTCAACCCGTATCGCGTCAGGACCAGCGCGGTCATCGCCTCCACCGAGCCCGGCGGCGACCCCATTCCGGGGGTGGGGGCAGCGACTGGCATTCCCGGAGAGTACCAGGCCGCCTTGGTGGCTCTCGAAGTCGACGAGGTCTTGCTCAGCATTCGCGCCGGTGGCACGACCTTCGGCGGCTTCAGCCAGCGGTCCGCACCGTTTAACTGGCCTATCACGCTCTGCGAGGGTTGCTTGAACAACTGTGCGGCCGAAGACGTCAACTTGTGCCTCGTAGGCCAAGACGTTTGGCCCTATTGCTTACCCTAGCGTAGCGTAAACAGGTAGGGCGGAATCAGCGCAACCTGCTCTTTGGCAAGAAGGCGGAGCGTTTGCGCCCAGGGTTCGAGCGGTAGCGTCGCAGCGAGCGGGTGTCGACGCAGCCAGAGGCGCTGAAGCGTTCGCGCGTCGTCCTCTCCGTTTCCACTGAGGAGCTCGTTGATCGCATCGAACATCCCTTTGGGCGCGGGCCAGATCTCGACCGGCGCCTCGGGCCCGAGTCCGGCAGCGGTCCGGGCTTTTTCAAGCGCTTCGCTGAGGCCGGCCATCTCGTCGATGAGGCCGAGCTCCTTGCCGTCCTGGGCGGTCATGACCCGGCCTTCCGCGGCGGCCAGGACCGCTGCGGTCTCCATCTCGCGACCCACGGCCACACGACTGATGAAGCGATCATAGGTGTTGCGAAGCAGCGTCTCGAACGCCTGGCGCTCGCTTGGATTCAAGGGGCGAACCGGCGTCGACCAGGCCGCGCGCTTACCCCGCTGCAAGATGAACGTATTGACGCCGATGTCTTCGGCGAGTGCGGCGAAATTGAACTTGCCACCCACCACGCCGATCGAGCCGACCAAGCTGTTGGGGTGGGCCAAGATCTCCCCGGCGGCGGATGCAATGTAGTAGCCGCCGCTCGCCGCCATGTCGCCGACGCTCGCGATCAAGGGTTTTCGTTCGGCCAGGTTGCGCGCAGCTTCCCACATGCGGTCGCTGGCCAGCGCCGAACCCCCGGGCGAGTTGATGCGCATGACGACCGCTTTGACGCCCTCGTCGTTTTCGAGTCGCTCCATCGCTCGGACGAACGGGCCCGCGACGGCATTGCCTCTCGCATCGGATTCTCCGTCGGTGATGTTGCCGTTCACGAAGACCAAGGCGACCCGCTCACCACTGGCTTTCGGCTTGTCGCTGTCACCGCTCAACAACCCCAAGAACTGCCCCAAGGTGAGCTGCTCTTGCTTGGGTAGCATCCTGGTGCGGCGAATGGTCTCGACGGCGGCGGCCTTCTTGATCTCCTCGCGTGACTCCCGAAGGAAGCTGACCGCGTCGACCAGCCCAGCCTTCATCGCGGCGTCCGAGCCGTAGGGGCCTTGGTCGATCAATGCTTTGGCCCGGTTCGGGTCTCCGTCCGTCCGGAACTGGGTGGCTGCGAGCAGGGTGCCTTGCAGATCATCGAGGATCGCATCCATCGACTGCTTGGCCTCTGGGGGCATGTCGTTTCGAATGAACATGTCCCCAGCCCCTTTGTAGCGGCCCATGTGGATGATCTCCGCTTCGACGCCGACCTTCTCGAGCAGCGCACGGGCATAGATCATGACGGCGGCCGGGCCGATCAAATCGAGGGTCCCTGCCGGCGACATGCTGATTCGGTCGCAGCTCGAGGCCAGCAAGAGATAGCCGACGTTGTCCGCGGTATCGAAATGACAATGGACAGGCCGGTTTTCCGCACGGAACTCACCGAGTGCCTCGATGAGGTCTCCGACGCTTCCCCATGTGCCCTGCAGAGGTCCCACGCGTACCAGGAGGCCCTTGACCCTCTCGTCATCGGTTGCTTCCCAGATCCGCTCGAGGACGTCGTGCAACGTCGGCCGCGGCGGGGCGAACGGATCGTGCTCTGCGCCGTCGGGAAAGGCTTGCAACAACCGAAGCTCGCGAACCACTGGCTCTTCCGACTCTTCTTTGTTCTCGCTGCATGACGTCGTGGCCAGGGATGCGAGAACGGCGAGGATGATGAGCGCCATATGGCGCATGCGGTACTTCATGGTGTTGCTGTTCCCGACTCCTGCGCTGGCTCGTCCGGCGCGGACGGTTCGGGCTTCGCGCCGGGCCCAGGATCGGGCTCCCGGTCTGGCTCGAGCTCCGGAGGAAGCTTTGCGCGGGGTTCTAGTCTTTTGATCGCTGCGATGGCGGCACCGGCATGAGGGCCCGATGGTCGCCGTTTGACGTAAGTGTAATACGACGAGACCGCTTCTTCATTTCGTCCGAGACGCTCGTACGTCCTGCCCAAATTGAAGTAGCCGTCAGGATGGCCTCGCTGCGCGGCGACCCGAAAGTAACGGGCCGCGGAGATGTAGTCTTCGAGCTCGTTCATGACGTCGCCGAGACCGTCCATCGCGTCGGCTGAGCCTGGGCGAGCCTCGAGGGCGCTGTCAAAGTAGGCGCGGGCGCGGGCGAAGTTGTCGGCGGCAAGCTCGGCGCGCCCCTGTCGCATATACCAGTCGTAGCCCCGCACCGGCGGCCGCCCGTCGACGAAGTCATCGCTCCCCGCTGCCTTCGCCAATCGATCGTACTCGTCGTAGGCAGGCTTCCGTGGGGTTGTGGGTGCCGGGCTTGCCGTCGCGGCCGCGGCCGCCTTCTCGGCCCCGGTCCCGGTCTCGGCATCGGCCCCGGTCTCGGCATCGGCCCCGGTCTCGGAATCGGCCCCGGTCTCTGCCACTGTTCCCGCGTCAACCTCGACCCCCGCGTCCCCAACCGCCTCGGCGGCCTGTGCCGCGTCGAGGTCGGCGAGCAGCTTCGTTGCTGTCGGGTGCACTGGACGATCCGCCAAGATCTCCACCAACTGTACCCTCGCAGCGGCATCCTCGCCCGCGGCGAGCTGTGCACGAGCCAGGAGCAAGAGGTACGGAATACCATCGGGCGCAAGCTCGACGGCCTGCCGGGCGCTTCGCAGGGCGGCCTGCATGTCACCACCCGCCTCGGCGGCGGTCAGACGCGCGTCGATTCGAAAGAACTCCGCAGTGCGACTAAACGACATCGACCGGACTTCTTCCAACACGCGACGCGCTTGGGGGACGTCTCCGGTGAGTCGGAGCGCGTCGGCCTCGGCGAGCCGTGCGTCCAAGTCGCGTGGGTCGAGCTCCGTTGCGCTCTCCGCGGTCATCCGTGCGGCCGTCGTCAGTGTATCGATGCTGGAGGGCGTGGCGCCATCGTCGATTTGAGCTTGCGCGGCGAGCGCGTACGCGTGGGAGAGCTTCGAAAGAATCTCCGGGTCGCGATCCCCGCCCGATTCGATGGCGCGGCCGTAGGCTTCAATCGCACTCGCATACGCTTCGGGATAACCTTCGAATATGCTGGCGTCGCCGTCTGCGACACTCGCCGCGATGAGGGCGGGGTCGCCTGCAATCCCGAGCAGTTGCACCACACGCGGCCACTGCGCGAACATCAGGGCGAGGCCTCCGACCAGGACGATGAGCATCAACCAGCGCAGCGGGGAGCTGCCGCGTCCGGGCAGGGCCGGAATGTCATCGTCATCGTCATAATAGGCCGGCGGCGGCGTACTCGGACGCCCCACGGAAAGCGGCTGCTCCTCGAACTCGGCCTCTTCCACGTCGGCGCGGGGCGGCGGTGGGCGAGAAACCACCGGCGCCTGGGCCGTGTCCGCCGCAGCGTCGGCCCAGGAATCGGACGAATAGGGCGACGACGCAGGCATCCTCGCCCCAGACCCTGGTTCCTCCGATGCGGGCGCTGAGGCGGGCTTTGCCTCCGTGCCCTCCGGGAGCTCGTTTTCGGTCACGCTCTCGGGCTCGGCTACGGTCTCGTCTCGGGCTTCGAAGCGGGGCGTGGAGCCCAGCCCCGCCGGCGCCGCTCCGCCCGACATCATGTTCTCGACCGGCATGACACCGAGCAAGGTTGGCTGCCTGGGCCGTCTCCCAGGGGGCAAGCTCGACTCTTTCGAGGTTTCCACGGATGGTGCGGAGGCCGCTGTGCCCAGCCCCGCAGCCGCCCCGGAGACCTCCACGCCAGCGGCCTGAAAAAAGGTCTCGAGCTCGGGGATGGAGCCCAGTGGTTTCCAGCCCTCGTCGCCCCGCGCAATCTGGTTCTCGGGGGTCAGCTCCCCGGAGCTGATGCGGCGTTGAAGCTCCCGAAGGGAGTCGATCATGTCGATCGAATCGTCTTCCAGCTGGAGACGCCAGACACTCGTCGTGCGGTCGGCGTCGGACCCCGCCGTCGGGTAAACCTTGAAAACGTGCCCGCAATTGGTGCATTTCACGCTGGTTCCGCGCCCAGAAAGCAACGTTTCGTCAAATTCGTATTCAGTGCCGCAGCGCTCGCATGTAACGTCCATCAGTCGAGAAGCCCCCCAGGCTCGGGGGCGTGCGTGATTGGTCGCAGCCCCCATTCATTGCTAAGAAAACACGGACCATGCGTCCGGACCTGGCTGCGCTCATCGATCACACGCTTTTGCGAGCGGACGCCATTCGTTCGGATTTCGTTCGTCTGTGTCATGAGGCTGTTCAGCACAGCTTTGCAACCGTCTGTGTCAACTCGGCCCACGTGGCGCTTTGTACCTCACTGCTGGCGGACCGCCAGGTCCCCATTGCCGCGACCGTCGGGTTCCCTCTTGGGGCGAGCAGCCCGGCCGCCAAGGCCGCCGAGGCCGCCCAGGCGGTGGCGGATGGGGCCAGCGAAATCGACATGGTTTGCCAGGTCTTCGCGCTCAAGGAAGGGCTAGAGCAGCCTTTCATGGACGATATCCAGGGAGTGGTCGACGCGGCGGGGGGCGCCGCGGTCAAGGTCATCCTCGAAACCTGTCTGCTCAGCGACGACGAGAAGCGACGAGGCGCCCGGTGGACCCGCAGCGCGGGGGCGGCATTCGTCAAGACCTCGACGGGGTTTGGAGCTGGAGGCGCCACCGAGGGCGACCTGAGGCTGCTCCGCGAAGAGGTCGGACCCGATTTTGGCGTAAAGGCGTCGGGCGGAATTCGCGACGCCGAGACCGCCGAAAGAATGATCGCCGCGGGTGCGAACCGGCTCGGAACGAGCGCAAGCGTAGCGATCGTGACAGAATCGAAGAACGGAAACAGGGGATACTGAAATGGCAGTTCAGGCGGTTACAGACGCAACTTTTGAAGCCGAGGTTCTTCGCTCGGAGCTCCCGGTGCTCGTGGATCTCTACGCGGACTGGTGTCAGCCGTGCAAGCAGGTCGCACCGATCGTCGCGCAGGTCGCCGAGGAGCTCGCTGGAAAGATCAAGGTCGTCAACGTCGATGTCGACAGCAACCCCATGGTCGCGCAGACCTTCCGCGCCCAGTCGATCCCGATGCTGCTCGTCATCGCCCAGGGCAAGGTGGCACAGCAACACGTCGGTGTGCTCGACAAGCCCGGCCTGCTCCGACTGCTCGAGCCGGTGATGCCTCGGTCGGCAGCCGAGGTTCGTTCCGATGAGCTGGCGGCGTGGATCGCGCAGGGTAAGGCGGTGCCGGTGGATATCCGCGATGCAGCCTCCTATGGGCGCTACCGGATCCCCTCGGCGATCCACATTCCAGCGAGCGAGCTGGCCGGCCGCGTCGAAGAGCTGCAGCCCTTCGACGGACGCGTTCGTGTGCTGTACGGCCGCAGCGAAGAGGCCAAGGAGTGGGGAGAGAAACTGCAGGCCGATGGCGTGCAGGTCGGCTTCCTCTCCGGCGGGTTTCTGCATTGGGAAGCCGACGGCCTCGAGGTCGAGCGGGGTTGAAGCGTTCACTCCGCGTCGTCGATGAACAACGGGATCCGCCGGTTTGGAAGTCCCGTCTGCTGCGCATCGGAGACCGACTTGTGTCGATCCTCGACACCGAAGATGGCACGCCGAGCCGTCGCTTCTCGGAGATGCTCTCCAAAGCCGGGGCGACGCTCCTCGAGCAGAGCAGCGATGCAAACCCCGATCTTCGCATCGTGATTCGCGGCGCGCCGGCTTCGGCCGAAGCACGCCGTCGCGCGGAGGTGCTGGAGGAGGCCGCAGATCTGATCCTCGGGGCCCCACGACCAGCGTTTGCAAGGCTTTTCGCATCGGCTTGCGCCGCTTGGGTGAACGACTAGGTTGCCGCCGGGCCTTTGAGCCCAAAAGCGGAGAGGATGACGGAAGTGCAAGAATACATCCCAGGGCTGGCCGGCGTTCCGGCTGCCCGCAGCAGCATCTGTTTGATCGACGGCTCCGTCGGGAAGCTCCAGTACCGAGGCTACCCGATCGAGGTGCTCGCGGAGCGCTGTTCGTATGAAGAGGTCGCCTACTTGCTTGTTTTTGGGCGCTTGCCGACCTCGGCCCAGCTCGACGTGTTCCGCAATCAGATGATCGCGGAGCGGGGCCTCAAGTTTCGCATCATCGATCTGCTGAAGACACTGCCGGAAAGCGGCGAGCCCATGGATGCCTTGACCGCGGCCGTCGCGGCGATGGGGATGTTCTACAAGGGCGACCACATTTCAGACCCCGAGTTCCTCCGGCTCAGCGTGATCCGTCTGCTCGCCAAGGTTCCGACCATCGTCGCCGCCTGGGATCGGATTCGAAAAGGAGACGACCCGATCAAGCCGAGCACCGAGCTCGGTCACGCGGCCAACTTCCTCTACATGCTCGAAGGCAAAGTCCCGACGAGCCTTGCCGTGAAAGTCTTCGATGTGGCTTTGATCCTCCATGCCGAGCATTCGATGAACGCTTCCACGTTCACGGCTCGGGTGACGGGGTCGACGCTCACCGACCCCTATGCGGTCGTCGCGTCCGCAATCGGGAGCCTGGCCGGCCCGCTGCACGGCGGCGCCAACGAGCAGGTGCTCTCGACCCTGGACGGCATCGAGGACCGTTCTCCCCACAGCGTGCGCCGCTGGGCGGAGGATCGGCTGGCACGCAAAGAGAAGGTGATGGGCTTCGGTCACCGCGTTTACAAAGTCAAAGACCCGCGCGCGACGATTCTCCAAAGGCTCGCGACCCAGCTCTTCGCAAAGTTCGGAAACACGCCGGAGTACGACGTCGCCCTCGAGCTCGAAACCCAGATGGCCGAGCTCGTTGGAGGCAAGGGAATCTACCCCAACGTCGACTTCTACAGCGGCATCGTCTATCAGAAGCTCGGAATCCCGACCGATCTGTTCACGCCGATCTTTGCAATTTCGCGCGTGGCCGGCTGGCTTGCGCACTTGCTCGAACAGCTCGAAGGAAATCGCATCTTTCGTCCCACTCAGATTTGGGTCGGTGAAGCCGATCGAGCGTTCGTGCCAATGGACGAGCGAGGCTAAGGCTTGCAGTTCGGTAGCCGGCCGTCGACGAGATCCACATTCATCCGGATCCGCTTCTTGGCCTTCGGACTCATGTAGACCTTGCAGTCGACGCCGACGATGACCGCTTCGGCAGGGTAGGCGATACGGCTGAGCATCTTGAGGGCCTTCTCTGGCCCCAGCACGAACGCTGCCGTACTGAGGGCGTCGGCATAGATGCCCTCCGCTGTCATGATGGTCACGGACAGAGACTTGTCTCCGGGGAGCCCGGTCTTGGTGTCGATGATGTGGTGCCAGCGTTTGCCAGCGCCATCGAATACGGCGTTCTCGTAGTCCCCCGAGGTCGAAAACGAGGCCCCGGTCGACTCTAAGGCCGCGAAATAGCTGCCCGTTTCGCGCGGGTGTTGGATCCCGACACGCCAGGGGCGGCCGTCACGTGTGCCGTGCACTTGCACCTGGCCGCCTCCAAAGATCATGTAGTTGTCGATGCCAGCGCCTCGAAGGATCGCACCGGCGTTATCGAGCGCGTAGCCCTTCGCGATGCCGCCCGTCCCGATCGCCATCCCGCGCTTCTTCAAGAATACGGTCTGGTACTTCTTGCTGACGCGTATGTTCTTGTAGTTGATCAAGGCGATGCGTGGCTTGATCTCCTCGGGAGTCGGGATCTTGATCGAGTCCGGACGAAAATCGTAAAGACCCCAGAGCGCCGCCCAGGAGAGATCGAACGCGCCGCGCGACCACGTCGACACGTCCATGCCTGCATCGACGACTCGCAGGGTGTCGGAACCAACCTTCACCGATTTCTTTCCGGCGAGGCTGTTCACCTTGGAGACGTCGCTGTCCTCACGCCATTCGGACAGGACGGTTTCCAATCGTTCGATTTCTTCAAACGCCTGACGGATCACGTTCTCGGCGTTCGGCGGTGGCGAGTCGACCTGAATCTGGAACACCGTGCTCATGAGCGGACGTGTTCGCGAAAGCACCTTGGGCGCATTCTTCGACGTCGCCCCCGGTAAAAACGAACCGGTGGTAGCGCCGTTGCCTTCGCAACCGAATCCAATCGCGAGCAACGCGATCGCGGCGCAAGCGCGAACTGGGCCCTTCGACACGGCGGCACTTTCATCGCGAACCGCGTCCAGGTCAACCCGGCTTGCGCTTTGACGCACGGTTGGTACTCCTCTGACCATGCGGGCCATCTTTGGGGTGCAGTCGGGTCGCCTTCTGTTGGTACTGGCCTGCCTTTCAGTGTCTCCGGCACGACGCGCCGCTGCATTTGGTGATGCGACCGATGTGGAAATCGTAGCGCTCGACCTCGGCAAGGGGGTGGCGGGCGCCCAAAGCGTGACCGAGCGTCTCGCTTGGGAGGTGCGCAAGCGATCAAGCGTCGAGCCCATCCTCGAGCCCGGACGAGCAAGGCTCAACAAGGCGTCTCTTTATCGGAGCCCCTTCGTGTACTGGCGCGGGCGTGAAGACTTTCCGCCGCTGAGCGAAGAGGCAATCGAAGGCCTTCGCAAGTACATCCATCGCGGCGGCTTCATTCTAATCGACGATGCGACAGCCGGGGGCGAGGCGTTTGATCGCGCCCTGCGTCGCGAGCTCCTCCGCGCATTTCCGGCGCTCCCGTTGAAACCGATTTCCGACGATCACACGATTTATCGATCGTTCTATCTTCTCGCAAGGCCGATCGGTCGCGTTCAGGGGCCATCGTTCCTCGAGGGCATCACCTACGGGGATCGCATCGCCATCGTGTATTCGCGTCACGACCTCGGCGGGGCGCTTCAGCGGGACAAGCTCGGGGCATGGAGCCAGGCGGTCGTTCCCGGTGGCGAGCGGCAGCGCGAGCTGGCGATTCGACTCGGCGTGAACTTGGTGATCTACGCGCTCTGCACCGACTACAAAGACGACCAGGTGCACGCGCCGTTCATCATGCGTCGCCGTGGCTCGGGCCGCTGAGGTTTTCGCGTGACGGACTGGCAGTGGCAGCTCGGGATTTGGGGAGGCAACACGACGGCCTGGGT
>Ga0209567_10001218_pt1 | contig 13559 bp, 13 predicted proteins | sample COG_12_FD_184756 | JGI IMG/M metagenome (GOLD analysis project Ga0209567, IMG submission 184756) | Pelagic marine sediment microbial communities from the LTER site Helgoland, North Sea, for post-phytoplankton bloom and carbon turnover... | ecosystem: Environmental > Aquatic > Marine > Neritic...
TGGATTCGAACCACCATTCACAGGTCCAAAGCCTGTTGTCCTGCCCTTAGACGACCCGGGAGCGCTTCTCCTCATAACACGCATGCGCGCCCCCTCAAGTTGCGAACCCAGCGCTTGCCGGAGGCCCTTCGTTAGTGCGATACACGAGACAAATCGACATTAGGGAGTGTGACTGTGGGCGACGATCAGAAATACCCAGAGTGGCTGCTGTGGTTCTCGGAGCATGGCGTTCGAGTGCTCATTCTGCTCGCCATTGCGTTCATGGCGTTCGTCTATTCGCGTAGCCGAAGCAATACCGAGCAGCGGCTCGACGCGATCCAAGACAGCGTGCAGTTCGAGCCGCCGCGCTCTTACGCGCCGCCCAACCTCGACGCATATTCGGCAGCGGACGTCACCGTTGGATCACTCCCGGTGCACCAGGCCGCGTACGTTCCCGTCTACTCCCACATCTACTATGACGGCGGGCGTCCGTACCTTCTCGAAGCAACGCTGAGCATTCGCAACATCGACCCGAAGCGCTCGGTCTACCTGAGTGCGGTCGAGTACTACGACACCAATGGCAAGCTCGCGAAGAAGCTCGTCGATCGCTTGATCAAACTGGGGCCGCTTCAGACAATCGACTTTCTCGTCGAACGGCATGATGTAGCCGGAGGCTCCGGTGCGAATTTCATCGTGGAATGGCATGCAGCCAGTCGCGATACGCATCCTCCGCTAATTGAGGCAGTCATGGTCGGGCGCTCGGGGACCAATGCGATTTCGTTCGTTCGAAAGAGCGAACCCTTGCCCCAGTGGATGTCGACGCAGTAGCCGTCGATCATCTCACCGGCTCGACGGGTGGCGGCAAGTAGAGCGGGTCCAAGGACTCGGCCTTTGGTAGATACATCCGGAACTGAAGTGAGAACGCGCCATCGGGTGCGGGGAGCCAATTGCTGGATTTCTCGTTCCCCGGCGATTGGTGCTGGATGTAGACGGTGAGCGAGCCGTCTTTGCCGTACTTGAGCTTGCTTCGATCGCCGATCGAGTACCGCGCGATCGGGTTTGGCACCATGAGCTGGTCCGGCAGGCTGTACATCGTCATCGACCAAAATGCGTCGACCGCTGGGAGCTCGTCCTTTTCGAAGCGCACAACGTACCGGTGTTTCGACCCATCGAGCGGATCGCCGGAAACGTCGCTGTTCCCCATCGGGTAATAGGCTTCCTCGACGTCGTTTCCGTACAAACCCACCATGGCTGCCACTGCGCGAGCCAAGTACTTGGTTCGCATCAGGTCGCCTGGCCCGAAAATGCCTGACATTCCTTGCCAACCGTGACCCTCACGCACGGTGACGCCTCGCAGCTGGCTCGGGTCGTAAGCCGCCTTCTCGATCGCCACCATGCCTTGGCCGACCCCTTTTTCGAGTGCATCCCTAAGCTCGGGGCTCAACGACCTCGAAGCGCCGAGCGCCCCGGCTCGAATCCCAATTCTGGAGAAGCGGTCCATGAGCTCCTCCTCTTCGGGCGGGACGTCCACTTCGGTCAACAGAAAATTCAGTAAGTTGATGAAGGCGGCCGACTTCGCCCGACCCGGATCGTACGCCGGAAATGTGATTCCGGCGGCTGCTGGAGCTCCCGTGCGTCCAAGGAAGACGTTCAACGGGGTCAGGCGGTACCGCTTTTGGAGCGCCACAACGGCCGCGACATCGTCGGGCCCGCCCACTTCGGTTCGAATGATGCAGTAAACGAAGCTGCTTTCGCTTTTGAAAACGGCCTTTGCATCGCGCGGCTTGGTTCCGTCCCATTCCGGTCCAGCGATTACATAGCTGCCGGCCTGGGTGCCCGTTGCGCGGGTTCCGATGTAGTCGAAGTTGTGCGTGAACATGTCGACGAGTTGCACAGAGTAGTAGCGATTCTTGATCTCCGGGACGCTGATGACGACCGGCTGTGACCGCAGGTCGAGCCAGCCGAAGGAATACATCGTGTCGTTGTTCGGACGAACGATGTCTTTGAACTCCGGGCCGAGTAGCTCCGAATTGTGCACCAGCTCGTTGAATTCGCCCATGTACCCCGGTGCGGTTCGATCGATGGCTTGGACGTACATCGTTCGATAGTTCTCCATCATCGGGAACGCGTAGATGTACGCCTCTTCGGCAATCGCGGTCGCCTCGCCGGGCGCTGGCGCCTCCGGTGCAGTCTTCGAGGCACGCGCCGCCCCATCTTTGGCGCACGCGGACATCAGCAACAATACGGTCATCCAAATGATCGGCATCTGAAGCTTCATCTCTGCACCCTCTTGCATCTGATTTTGCACACACCTTCCCGCGAGGTCATGTCGATACTCTAGTTAACGGACAGCCGCTTGTTGAAGTAGAGCTTCGCCGTCGGGAACGCGAGTGCGAATACGACGAACATGCAGACCGCGACGGTAATCAGCACTCGCGGATCATCTTTGAAGTTCGCCGTGGCGATGGTTGCTGCCGCACCGATGTTGCGCGCAGTGGTGATGAGGCCGAGGGTCACCTTGCCCTTCTTCCCTCCAGGGCCGAGCAGGTAGCCGATCCCGAATGCCGCGAGAGTGAGCACGATGGCCGAGGTGATCGTTCCCGTTCCGATGGTAGCGGATAGGGCGTCACCGTGGTTCACGACAGCAAGGACCAGGAAAAGGACCAGCGAAAGATTGACGATGAGATTGGCGGGCTTGAGCATCTTCGCGGCCGCCCGGTCGCTGAAATGCCGAATCGCGAGACCGATCACCAGGGGCACGAACATCTGAAGAAGGAGCGGCTTGGCGATCGCCCAGACTCCAATTTCCGTCCCCGGTATGAGAAACGGCAGAACCAAAGGCATGTACATGATCGTGAGGACGGTCAGCAGCATCGTTGCCGCAATCGAGTTGGGCACGTCGCCGGCCGCGGCGCCAACCAACTTCGGCGTGTAGGGCGCTCCGGCCGCGAACCCGTAGAGCAGAACGCCGATCATGTAGGGACGCTCGAGGGGGAACCAGACGCTCATCGCGTAGACGAAGAGTGGCGTCAGGAGCAGGTTCGCGATCAGCGCCCGGGCCACGACAGGACCGTTCCTGAGTGGCTTCAACACCTGCTCGATGGTCACCTCCAAGCCAGCGCTGAAGAGGACACCTGCGATGAAAACCGCAATCGAGATGTTTAAGATGACTTCTAGGGTCTCGTACATCCGTAGGCCTCGGGGTTTGTAACACCAGGGGCCGAATCAGCGCTAGTCTCAGCAAAGCGCCAAACCGCAGAACTTCCCGAATCTGCTAACCTGCCGCCCGTGAGCTTTGTGAGAGCCAGGGCCCGGGCGCTGACGGTCGTAATTGTCGTCGCGGCGATGGCGGGCTGCAGCTCTGAGCGCAACACGCCCGCCGGCTACCAGGGGATCATCGAGCACGACGATCGCCATCTTGGCTTTCGAGTGGGTGGCCAACTCCGAGAGATTCGCTTTGATCGCGGAGACCTCATCGAAGAGGGGGTGCTGATCGCGGTTCTCGACGACACGGCCGAGCTCCCGATCCTGCTCGCTCGAGAGGCCGATCTCGCTCGCGCCCGTGCCAAGGCCGCCCTGGTCTATGCGGGGCCGCGTGTAGAGGAAGTCCGCTCGACGATGGCCGAGCTGGATGGCGCTCGTGCTGTGCTCCGCGAATCGAGGGCCAACCTCAACAGGAACCGAAACCTTCCGGAGCAGGCGGCGACCGCTCAATCGCGCATTTCCGAGCTCGAAGCGGTCTATGCGCAGTCCAAGGCGCAGGTGCGAATGCTTCAGCAGCGGCTGAAGCAATTGCGACAAGGAGCCCGGCCCGAGGAGCTCGCTGCCTCGGATGCCGAGGTCACCGCCGCGGAAGCCGCGGTCGACGCCGAAAAAGAGCGCTTGGCCCTCTATGCCTTGCACGCGTCCGAACGTGTGACGGTGCTCGACGTCCCGGTGAGGATCGGTGAGGTGGTGGCCGCCGGGGCAACCGTGGCCACGGTCGCCGATATCGAGCATCCCTACGTCGATGTGTTTGTTCCCCAGCAGAATCTCTCGGGCCTCGCGGTCGGTCTTCCTGCGCGCATTCGTGTCGACGCCGAAGGCGAATCCTTCGATGGCGAGATCGAGCACATCGCTCCAACGACGGAATTCACGCCGCGTTTCCTTTTTTCGCCCACGGAGCGCTCCAACTTGGTCATTCGCGTTCGAGTTCGAATCAGCGACCCCGGCGAGCGGCTGCACGCTGGCGTGCCCGCGTTCGCCACGTTTGAGTTGAAGGGCGAATAGCGGTGGAGGATCCCGTCGTCGCCGAGGGGCTTTCTCGTCGCTTTGGCAAGCTCGTCGCAGTCAGCGACGTGAGCTTTCGCGTCCATCGCGGCGAGATCTTCGGCCTTCTGGGCCCCAACGGCGCTGGCAAGTCGACGACGCTCCGCATGCTTTGTGGGATTCTGGACCCCAGCGGGGGTCGCGCGACGGTGGTCGGGTTCGACGTCGAGAAGGAGCCGGAGCGGGTCAAGCAGAACATCGGATACATGACCCAACGCTTCAGCCTCTATGAAGACCTCACGGTCGAAGAGAACTTGAATTTCTACGCAGGGATCTACGGGCTCGGTCGCGCAGCGCGCCGCAAACGCGTCCCCGAGGAGCTCGATCGCGCAAGCTTGAGCGAACGGCGCAATCAGATCAGCGGCACCCTCTCCGGAGGTTGGAAGCAGCGCCTCGCGTTGGTCTGCGCGACGATTCACGAGCCCCCACTCTTGTTTCTCGACGAACCGACGGCGGGTGTCGACCCAGTGAGTCGCCGGGAGTTCTGGGCCCATATCCATCGGATCGCTTCTGCCGGCACGACCGTCATCGTGACTACGCACTACATGGACGAAGCGGAGCGCTGCCATCGCCTCGCATTCATCTTTCGGGGCACGCTTCTCGACATCGGAACACCCGCGGAGGTCATCGAGCGCCGCGAAATCCGGGTTTGCGTCGTTTCGACTCCAAACGTGGCCGCGGCCATGGATCTGCTGGAGTCACACCCTGCGGTCGATGAGGTCGCCCCGTTCGGCGACCGCCTTCGACTGGCCACCCTTGGCGGCGTCGACCCGATCGCTCTCGCCGAAGAGGTTCTCGGCGCAGGTCCGGGCGTCGCCGATGCCCGCGAGATCGTCCCCAACGTCGAGGATGCCTTCGTGGCGATGGTTCACAGCGAAGCGCGAAACGGAGGCGGTCGATGAACCGCATGCTGGCGATCGCGTGGAAAGAGATGATTCAAGCTCGGCGTGACCGGCTCACGATGGGAATGATGTTCGGCATTCCGATCATCCAGCTGCTTCTCTTCGGCTACGCCATCAATACCGACGTTCGAAACATCGCGACCGTGGTCTACGACCAGGATCATTCGGCGGAGTCTCGGGGGTTCGTGAGGCGCATGGAAGCGACCGGCTTCTATGAGGTCGTGGGTCATGTAGACAGCTACGAGCAGATCGGCGTCGCCATGCGGTCTCGGGAAGCCATGGTGGCACTGGTCGTGCCACCTCGTTTTGGAGCCGAGGTCGAAGCGGGCAGAAGGTCGCAACTGCAGCTGGTCGTCGACGGCTCGGACCCGCAGGTCGTCGCGAGCGCGACCAACACCGCCTTGTCGCTGGCATCCGCGCGCTCGTCCGACCTGAGCGTCGAGCGACTCCAGCGACTGGGACAGCCCGTCGCGGTGCCCTCTCAGCTGATCGCGATGGAGCCCGCGACTTGGTACAACCCCGACCTGCGCACCGCCGTTTTCATCGTGCCGGGTCTCGTGGGGGTCATCCTCACGATGACTCTGGTGATGTTCACCGCGATGGCGATTGCGCGCGAACGCGAGCGCGGAACGCTGGAACAACTGATCGTTTCACCCATCCGAAGCATCGAGCTGACCGTCGGCAAAATAGTGCCGTACATCGGCGTGGGGTACCTGCAGATGACGTTGATTCTCCTCGTAGGGTCTTGGGTCTTCGATGTGCCGATCGTCGGGTCGGTCGGGCTTCTCTATTTGCTCTCCGTGTTTTTCATCGCTGCGAGCCTCGCCGTGGGTCTGTTCTTCTCCACGCTCGCGAAGACTCAGCAGCAGGCGATGCAGATGTCGTTTTTCTTCTTGCTGCCGAATATTTTGTTGTCGGGCTTCATGTTTCCCTGGGAGGCGATGCCCGCGCCGGCGCGCTGGTTGTCGACGATCCTGCCGTTGACGCACTACCTGCGCGTCATTCGCGGCATCGTCCTCAAAGGAGCGTCATTTGCGGAGCTCCGGGCCGAGCTCGTCTGGCTCGCCGGCCTGACGCTGATCCTGATCGTCGTCGTGTCCATGCGCTTCCAAAAGAAGCTGGACTAGAACGAGGAGCCAGGTTCATCTAGGAACTTGGCTTCCTCGTCGCTACTCGCCCGCCCGAGAATCTCGTTTCGATGCGGATAGCGTCCGAAGCGCTCGATGATCGCCTTGTGCCGCACCGCGAAGTCCAAGTAGTACTTCGCATCGCCTTCGAGCGGCTCCTGAGCAGAGTCGAGCAGCCTTTCGAAGTGCTCCATGCAGAGTTTGTGGTCGCCCATCGATTCACTGTGCTCCAGCGGCAGATAGAAAAAGACGCGTTCATCGAAGGACAGCTCGGCATCGAAACCGGCGTCGAGGCCTTCACGACAGACCTCACGCGCGAGCTCGTCGGCTGCGAACATCTCCGGCGTCCCTCGGAACATGTTTCTCGAAAACTGATCGAGGACGATGATGTACGCCAAGGCGCCGCGCGCGCTGCTTCGCCAGGCTTCCCTCTCTCCGGCTACGATGGCTTCATAGTCGTCGATGAAATGGTGTTGGACCGCCTCGTCGAAAGCGTCGGACTTCGTCCACCAGCGCTTTCGGTGCTCCGGGGTCGAGCACCCGTGCGCGTTGAGCTCGCCAAACCAGAAATCCAGTATGTCTTCGATTGGATCAGTCACCTTTGCAACCCCCTTGCAGCGATTCTACAGCATCGAGAAAGACCCGCGCCTTGAGCTCGGTTTCGGCGACCTCCCGGTCAGGATCGCTGGCTTCGACGATGCCCCCACCGGCCCAGTAATGCACCCGGCCATCCGAAACCGTCGCCGTCCGAATCGCCACGGCAAGTGAGAGCCCGCCATCGTGATCGATGAAACCCAAAGCGCCACAATAGATACCGCGCGGGTGTTTCTCGAGCTTCTCGATGATTTCGAGGGCGCGAACCTTTGGTGCGCCCGTGACGCTTCCGGGAGGAAAAGTCGCTGCCAAAATGGCGTCGAGTGAAACCTCGGGTCGGGTGATGCAGCTCACGGTGCTCACGAGGTGATAAAGGCCGGTAAACGGTTCCACGAGGAGGGGCTCGTCGACCGTCACGGTCCCAATCTCTGCGACTCGGCCGAGGTCGTTCCGCATGAGATCGACGATCATCGCATGTTCGGCCTGCTCCTTGGGGTCTGCGCGCAGGCGTTGCGATGCGCCGTCGTCCGCGGTTTCGCGCCGGATCGTCCCCTTGATCGGGCGGGTGACGAGCGTTCTGCTCCCCGCGTCCCACTGAATGAATCGTTCCATGGTGCACGCGAGCACCGCATGGTCCCCGCCATCGAAAAACATTCCGAGTGGCACTCGACTGGCGACTCGCATGGCTCGCCAGAGCTCGAGCGCATCGCCCGCGAACGGCGCGGACCAACGCCTGGCGACGTTGACCTCGTAGACCTCACCCATTCCGATGTAGTCGAGCGCCTTACCGATCGATTTGCGGTGCTCCTTCGCGTCGTCCACTTCGATCGGACCGACCATCGGAGGCGAGGTTTCGGCGTCGTCTAGTTCCTCCAAGCGGGCGCAAAACAGAGCGCAAGCCTCGCGATCGTCGCCCACGATCCAGATTTCACCATCTTCGTGGTCGAGGGCGAGCAGCGCCGGATAGCGCCGAAAGAGCATGATGGGAGCAGACCCACGATCGAAGCGCGGCTCTCCACGCACCGGCGCCGACCAGAATGCGTCATACGCGATGTAGCCAATCCAGGCCGGCACTTCGGAGGGTCTGGGCCCGTCTGGGATCGACCCTTCGCTCCGTTGGCCCACCCGGCCAAGCGCGGCGAATGGCGCCTTGGCGCCAAACTCCACCCGAATCTCATCGGACGGCCAAGCGGCGAGAAACGAAAACCGTCCATCGCGCGCCTCGCTTCGGTTCGAATCCAGCCAAGCGAACCCTGGCTCTGCGCGCAGGCGCCGCGCTACCGCGAGCTCATCGATTGAAGCAAGGGGTTCGGCCCACACTGCGTTGATCTACTTGCTCGCCGTGAATCGGTAAAGCAACCTCTCGCCGTGATCCGCCGAATGGTCTTACTTGGATTGCTCTCGGTCGCGGCCTTTTCCTGCAAGGAGTCCGCGGCCACGTTCGTTTTCGAAGCTCGTATCGTCGACGGCCAGAACGGCAATCCGGCGGCCGGGACCGATGCCACGGCGCTCCGAATCGGCATCCAAGAGGGCGAGCTTCCCGCGCAACAGTATGAGTATCCGATCACCGACGGCGACTTCGAGGCGTTGCTGGAGTTCGAGGTGTTCTCTGGCCCTACACGGATTCGGGTCGAAATATCGGGAGAGACCACGGAGCTCTTGAGCGCGTCGCCGGCATTCGTCCCCAGTGCGAGCGCCGGCCTGCTTCGAGTCGTCACCGCCGCGCCCTCTTCCTGCGAGCGGGTCACGTTCGACCTCTTGGAAGCACCCCGCGCATTCTTCGGAATGGTGCGGTCCGGCACGTTCGCTCTAATTGCGGGTGGCACCGGTCCATCCGATGAGCAGATCGAATTCTTCGATTTGCTCGAATGGGAGTCGCGCCTCTTCACCGAAGACCTTTCGGTGTCCGATCTCGGCGAAACGCGAGCGGCATCGATCGACGAAGCTGAAATCCTCGTCCTTCCAAGCAATGCGACGCCGTTCATCTTCAACATGCTGGACGCCAGCCGTCGAATCGTGCCGGTGGTTCTTCACAGTGGCGCAGGCCCGAGGTCCGCGCTCGTCTCAGTGCCCGGCGTCGGAGCGATGGTGATCGGCGGCGAGCTGGGAGGCGAAGCTCAATCGGACGTTTCGCTGGTCGCGCCCGGCGGGGAGGTGACCTCTCTTCAGCTCAGCAAGCCGCGTTCCGGTCCCGCAGCAACCGCACTGGGCGCCGACGTCCTGGTCGTCGGCGGCGATGCAGAGGGCGATGCCGAGCTCCTCCTCGACGGCAGTCCGACAGGGCAGCCGGTTGCAGGGGTCATGGACGGCGTCCGTGAAGGCGGCATTCTCGTCGGTGACGGCGAAAGCCGTGCACTCCTCCTCGGCGGCACGGATGCCGAAGATACCGTGAGACAGGACAGCCTGCGCTTTGACGCCTGCCCCAGCGCCTGCGCTTCGGGCGTCGGACCCCAGTGGACGGCGGCGCGCCTGGCGGTCCTACAGCCCGCGGACAGCGCACTGCTCGTCGGCGGTGAAAGTTCCTCGATGGTGGAGGAGGTCCGGTGGAACGACGGGAACGTCGAGATTCAAGCTCTGTTGCAAATGGAGTTTCCACGAGCCGGCGCCGGCGGTCTCGTCTTGGAAAGTGGCGCCTTCATCGTAGCAGGGGGCGATGATGGTGTGAGCATCCGGGACGATTTCGAGTTCTGCGTCCCAGCCGCGCTTCAACCGCTCTAGAAGGATGAGGTAGCGGTGCCCGAACCTGTTACTCTGGGAATCCCCGGGCAGATGTTACGCAAGTTGGAGAAGTACGAGGTCCTCGACGAGATCGGCCACGGTGGAATGGCTACGGTCTACCGGGCACGTGACAGCTCGCTCGATCGGTTCGTCGCCCTCAAGGTGCTTCATCCACATCTGCAGCGCACCAGCGAAGCGCGCGCCCGATTCACTCGCGAAGCCAAGAGCGTCGCGAAGCTCCGACATCCGCACATCCTCGAGATCTACGACTACAGCGGCGAGGCCTCGGACGAGACGTACATCGCAGCGGAGTTGCTCACGGGCCCCACGCTGAAGGATTTCGTCCTGAAGCAAAGGGAGCTGCCCGCAGAAATTGCGGCCTGCATCGCACTTCAGCTCGCAGAAGCGCTCGGCGCTGCCCATGCCAAGGGCATCATTCACCGCGACGTGAAGCCCGAGAACGTGCTCATTCACGAGGATCGCTGCGTGAAGCTCACCGACTTTGGGATCGCGTACATGGTTGACGCGCACACGTTCACCGTCACCGGTCAGATCCTCGGCTCCCCAGGTCACATGGCACCGGAGCAAGTGGAGGGCGGGACCAGCGACGCTCGCAGCGACGTCTTTTCACTTGGGACGGTCCTGTATTTCTGTGCGACCGGTCGACTGCCGTTCATCGGCCGCAACCCCCACCACCTGTTGAAGTTGTTGCTCGAGGGCGAGTACCCCGACCCGCTTCGCCTCCGTCCATCCATTGGTGCAGAGCTCGCCCAAATCATGAACAAGTCCCTCTCCCGAGAACCTGGCGAACGTTATCAAAGTGCCGACGGGATGGCCGACTCCCTGCGAGCCTATCTGACCGAGATGGCCATCGACGATCCCGACGAAACGCTGGCCCGCTATCTGGCGGCACCAAACGAAGTCGCCGAGGAGCTCGAGCAGCACACAATCCAAAGGCTTCTCGTGCTCGGGGCCGAAGCTGCGAAATCGGGTCAGGTGTCGAAGGCTCAGGCTGCGCTGAGCCGAGTTCTGGCGCTCGACGACGGCAATGAACGCGCGCTCAAACTGCTGGGGACCCTGGGGCGCCGTCGCCGCGTGAACGTCATCATCGCGCTCGTCGCGGCCATGCTCGCGCTTTCGCTCGCAGGGGTTGGGTACCTGAGCTGGCGACGAGCCGAAGGCTCGTCTGTGGAGACGGAGCCCGTTCCGACGGCGGAACAGGGCGCGAGCGACGCGCCGGGGGAGACAGCCCAGGCAATCGAATCCGATCAACCGAGCCCCTCCAAAGACGAGCAAGCCACCGCGGATGAGAAAAGCCAAGCGGACGACCGCACGATGCAAGCGACTCCAAACGGTCGACGTTGGGTGGTTTTCAAGCCGACGCCCCCGAATGTGTCGATCAGCGTAAACGGCAGCCGGCTCAAGCCGTTCGGCCCAGATTTTCAGCGGGTCCGTCTCAAGGTCGGCAATCACACATTTCGCTTCGTTGGCGCCGAAGGCTGCTGTGAAGAGCGGGTCGTCCGTAAACGGATTCCATCGGGGGCGCGCGACTTCGAGCTCTCGGTCAAGCTCCGCTACAAGCCCGCGAGACTTTACCTCAAGGGTCCAGCGCCAGCGGATGCGACCGTCCGAATCACACTTCCCGGGAATCGCACGGTCACCGGGCGGATCCGTGAGATCCTGCAGATCCCGATGAGGACGCTTCAATCCTCCGCGCAGGTGCAGATCCGCGCGCCGGGCTATCGAACCTATCGGTCGGTGGTGAAGCTTCGTGCCGGAGCGGATTTGACCGAGCATTCCTTCAAGCTTGAGAGGGACGGTGAAACCCCGTAGAACCCGCCTAAGGTGATCCGGCGGCCCGCGCTTTCAGGTTTGATTTTCCTGTTGATGGCAGCGTTCGCGCTGCCCGTCGCCGCCGATGAGCTTTCGGACTTCGAGTCGGCCCGTCGCAGCTACGACAAGCAAAGCTACGCAAAGGCGGCCAGGGGGCTCGAGTCTCTGGTTGGCGGCGTCGTCCCCCGCGCGACGAACCCGGTCGTTCGCTTGGAAGCCCGAAAATACTTGGGCGCAACCTACCTCTTCCTCGGAAAGAAGGAGGCTGCCCGGGAGCAATTTCGGCTGCTGCTCGCAGAGGATCCGGACTACGACATCGACCCCGTCGCCTTTCCCGAGGCGGTCGTGCAAACCTTCCAAGAGGTGCAAAAAGAAGCCAGCGTGGAACGCGCGCGTCGCGATGCCCTGGAGCTCGCCCGCAAAAAGCGGGAGCGTTCCGAAGAAGTCGAGGACCTAATCCGCCAGCAGCAACGCATCGAGTCGCTCGAGAAGCTCGTCTCCGAGCAGACCGTCGAGAAGGTCAACTCCAGATGGATTGCGGCCATCCCCTTCGGTGCCGGCCAGTTCCAGAACGAGAACCGCAAGCTCGGGATCATGTTTGCCACCACCGAAAGCGCGTTTCTCGCCGCCTCCATCGCGACGTTCATCGGCCACAACTCGCTCCGCGACGAGAACCCCGGACCCAACGAGATCGACCGGGCGCGGCGGGTGGAGAAGGCCCTTCGCATTGGCAACTGGGTGAGCGTCGGCGCGCTCCTGAGCTTCGCGATCGCTGGTGTTGTCGAGGCTGAAGTCCGTTTCAGGCCGGTGATACGTAGCAGCCGACCCCGTGAATTACCGGATGATCTCGGGAGCTCCCAAAGTCGCGGGCCCGAGTTTCGACTGGAGATGGGTCTCACCGGCGGCAAATTGCGCATCGATTTCTGAATTTGCGTGATTCGGAGTCGATCAGGAGGCCTGGATCATCCTTGCTAATCTGGGCCCGGATTTGCGAGCTCCGTGTCGACTGAAAAAAGAGTTATTTCAAATAGTTATGGCTCTATCCCAATTCGCTGAACACTTCGCTTGACAGCGAGGCTTTCGCGCCTATCATTCGCTCCCTTCGACGCGCGGGGAAGTTGCGCGCGCTCGAGGAATTGCACGCTTTTTCGGATAGTTATGCCTACGATCAACCAGCTCGTCCGCAAGGGACGCAAACAGATCAAATCGAAAACGGACTCGCCGGCGCTTCAGCGTTGCCCGCAGAAACGAGGGGTGTGCGTTCGTGTCTACACCACGACTCCGAAGAAGCCGAACTCCGCGCTTCGTAAGGTCGCCCGTGTTCGTCTCTCGAACGGTATCGAGGCGACGACCTACATTCCCGGCGAGGGACACAATCTTCAGGAGCACTCGGTCGTGCTCATTCGCGGTGGCCGAGTGAAAGATCTTCCCGGCGTCCGCTATCACGTCGTTCGCGGCACGCTCGATGCCACCGGGGCGGCAGGACCGTCCAACACCAACAAAGCGAATCGCGTCAACAAGCGATCCAAGTACGGCGTGAAGCGCCCCAAAGCCTGAGCAAATCTAAGTCATGAGTCGTCGAGTAAGCGCACCCAAAAGGCAAATCATCCCGGACGCCAAGTATGGCGACCAGCTCGTGGCGAAGTTCGTCAACTCACTGATGCTCGCAGGCAAACGGTCCACCGCCGAGAAGTGCTTGTACGGCGCCTTCGACATCATCGAAGAGCGCTACAAAGACGAGCCCCTCGATGTGTTCAAGAAAGCACTCGATGCGGTGAAGCCGCGCGTCGAGGTGAAGAGCCGTCGTGTCGGTGGCGCGACCTACCAGGTCCCCGTCGAGGTTCGCTCCGACCGCCGCAATGCGCTCGCAATGCGTTGGCTGGTTCAGTATTCGAGGGCACGCGGCGAGAAGTCCATGGAAGAACGTCTCGCGGCAGAGCTCAAGGAAGCCTCGCAGGGGCGCGGAAACGCCGTAAAAAAGCGGGAAGACACACACAAGATGGCCGACGCGAACAAAGCGTTTGCCCATTATCGCTGGTAGGAACTTTTTGGCGTCTGGGAAGGTCTACGGAAACCCCTCGGACAAGGAGCAGCAGCT
>Ga0209567_10001221_pt1 | contig 13553 bp, 13 predicted proteins | sample COG_12_FD_184756 | JGI IMG/M metagenome (GOLD analysis project Ga0209567, IMG submission 184756) | Pelagic marine sediment microbial communities from the LTER site Helgoland, North Sea, for post-phytoplankton bloom and carbon turnover... | ecosystem: Environmental > Aquatic > Marine > Neritic...
TTATCCATGGGCAGCTCAATCTGCGGAGCCCCCTTCTTCTTGCGACGCCGCGCCATCCGAAAACCTGCTCGCATGTAGCAGCCTCGGAAAAGGCAGGGCAACTATTGCGTTTGCAAAACTTCGAAACGAGTTAAGGTTTCTCGTCCAGAGGCCAGAGATGATTCACCGGCTTGGCACCCTTCCCCGCTGCGAATGCATGGGCGAGGGCCCCGCCAAGCCACGCCTTGGCCCCGCCGACCGCAGCGGAAAGGTCCTCTCCGAAAGCGAGTCGTGACGCGATGGCCGCAGAGAGCGCGCAACCGGTGCCGTGGAATCGCCCAGGGACAATCGCAGCAGCCCTCAGCACGCTGAGCTTCCCATCGTGTAGTAGCAAATCGGTGCCTCGGTCCGCGCCTTCGAGGTGACCGCCCTTGATCAAGACCGCGGCAGCGCCAAGCGCGGCGATTCGCTCGACCGCTTTTTGGGCGTCATCGAGGTTCCGCACAGGCATCTCCGCCAGCAAGCCTGCCTCGCTCGCATTTGGGGTGACCAGCTCGGCGTGTGGAATGACCGCGTCTCTGTAGGCGGCGACCATGTCTCCCTTGGACAGGGGCGCCCCCCGGCTCGGAAGCCAGACGGGGTCGACCACCCAGCCAAATCGTGTCTCCTCCATGATGGACCCCAAGACGCGAGCCACCTCCGGAGAGCCGAGCGCGCCGGCCTTCGCCGCGGCCGGCTCGAGATCGGAAAGCACGGCCGAAAGCTGCTCACGCACGAGGTCCGCGGGGAGCAGCTCGACCCGCCCGACCTCGAGGCTGTCCTGCACAGTGATCAGGGTCGGCACCGCTGCGCCGTATGCGCCGTGCTGATGAATGGTCTTGAGGTCCGCCTGCAGTCCGGCGCCACCCGAGGGATCGGAACCAGCCACGGTCAACACAACCGGAGGGGCCGCAGTCATGAACGTTCGAGCGATTCTCGGCACCCGATCAGAGCGAGCCGAGCGGCTTCGTCGATTTTGGGAAAGTCGACGCCCAGATTCTGAAGCGTCTCTCGGACGATGCGGGCGACTTGGAGCCGCATGTAGGGTTTGTTGTCCGCGGGAATCGCATACCAGGGCGCCCAGGGACGCGAGGTTTCGTTGAGCGCATCTTCAAACGCGCGCATGTAGTCCGGCCAGCGTTCTCGCTCCTTGACGTCGCCAGGATTGAACTTCCAATTCCTGCTCGGCTTTTCAATTCGGCGAAGCAGGCGGCTCTTCTGCTCGTTCAGCGAAACATTCAAAAAGAACTTCACGATGATGGTGCCGTTTTCGGCAAGGTGCTTCTCGAAGCTCCGAATCGATTCATAGCGCTCACTCCAAAGCGTCTCGAGGTTCAGCTTGGGCAAGCGCTGACCCTGCAGGAACTCCGGATGCACACGAACCACCAACACTTCTTCGTAGTGGCTGCGGTTGAAGACGCCGATGCGACCCCGCTCGGGCAACCGCTCCGCAACCCGCCAAAGGAAATCGTGATCGAGCTCCTCGTCCGAAGGCGCCTTGAACGACGAGACCTGAAAACCAGCCGGATTCACGCCGGTGAAGACGTTCCGAATCGTGCCGTCCTTCCCCCCGGCATCCATCGCCTGGAACACGAAGAGCGCGGCGTATCGATTGTCGGCATAGAGCTTGCGCTGCAGCTCGTAGATGTCGGCCGTGTGCTCGCGGCGCTCGGACTTCACGGCATCTTTGTCGACCTTCCCTGCGGGTGCCGTCGGTGCTTCGGCGATTCGAAAGCTGCGGTCGAACGGAACCAGGAAATCGCTCTTCGGCGGACTCCATTTGCGGGGTGCGGTCATTCGGCGGACTATACACCATGAGCGCCATCTCAGCCGAAGACCCACACCCGAGAAAACGCGTCGCCGTCGAAGACAGCGAGATGTCCTACGTGGACACCGGCGGCGACGGCCCCATCGCGGTGTTCCTCCACGGGAATCCAACCTCGTCGTACCTCTGGCGCAACGTGATCAAAGAGGTCGCCCCCGTCGCACGATGTCTCGCCCCCGACCTCGTCGGCATGGGCGACTCGGGCGTAAGCTCGAGCGGGTATCGCTTCGTCGATCACCGCCGGTACCTGGATGCCTGGTTCGACGCCGTGGTCGGCGACCAACCTATCTTCCTGGTGATCCACGACTGGGGCTCGGGGCTCGGTTTCCACTGGGCCCACCGTCACGCCGAGCAGGTCCAGGGCATCGCCTACATGGAGGCCATCGTCCGCCCGCTCGAAAGCTGGGACGATTGGGCTGAAGCCGCCCGAAAGATCTTCCAAGCAATGCGATCTCCGGCCGGCGAGGAGATCATCCTGCAGAAGAACGTCTTCATCGAACGCATCCTTCCCTCGTCGATCATGCGCACGCTCAGCGACGCGGAGATGGGTCGTTACCGCGCGCGCTTCACCGAGCCGGGCGAGTCACGTCGCCCCACCCTCACTTGGCCGCGCCAGATCCCGATCGGCGGGGATCCCAAAGACGTCCACGACATCGTCGACGCCTATGCCACATGGCTCCAGTCGAGCGATTCACCGCCGAAGCTCTTCATCAACGCCGACCCGGGCATCATTTTGATCGGTCCGCAACGCGAGTTCGCGCGCCAGCTCCCCAATCAAGAAGAGATCACGGTGAAGGGGCTCCACTTCATCCAAGAAGATTCACCGACTGAGATCGGCGAAGCCGTCGTGCGCTTCGTCCGGGCAAACGCCTGAGCCCTACGGCAGCGCTTCGGGATTGATCCACTCGTCGGGAGGCCTCTTGCACTTGGGGTTCTTCCCGGCCGCGCGCGCTTTCTCGTACGCCTTCATCGCTTTGGGAAGGTTGGCGCGGAGACGCTGAATGCGGGTCTCGTCCGACGGGTGTGTCGACTGCCATTGAGCCGGCCCCGGGCCGCCGGCTTGCGCCATCGCCTGCCAGAGCGTGATCGCCTCGGCCGGGTAGAACCCCGCCTTGGCCATGAAAATCTGACCTACTTCGTCGGCTTCGCTCTCGTGTTTTCGGCTGAATGGCAGGAGCACGCCGAACTGGGCGCCCACGCCGAGCCCACCGACGATCAAGTCTTGGTACTCCGGCGCCGCTGCACCGGCCGCGACCGAGGCGGTGCTCATGGCTGTATCCGCCAAGATCGACTGCGACACCCGCTCGTTTCCGTGGCGCAACAAAACGTGGCTGACCTCGTGGGCGAGGACCGCGGCGAGCTGCCCCGGTGTCGTTGCGATGTCGAGCATCCCGACATGGACGCCGATTTTGCCGCCGGGCAGCGCGAACGCGTTGGGAGTCGGGTCATCGAAGACCAGGACTTCCCAGCGGCCGTCGTTCGGGCCGTTCTCCGGCGGAACGACTTTCACGATCGCAGCCGCAACGCAGCCCACATAGGCATTCAGCGCCTTGTCCTGGCTGAGTTTGCCTTCCTGCTTCAAGCTGGAAAACGCCGCGATGCCCATCGCATCCATTTTGTCGTCATCGATGAGGGTGAGCTGCTTGCGCCCCGTCATCGTCGTCGAACAGGCCGCTACCAAGAGCGATACGGCCAGCGCTAAAACCCCGATTCTCACGTCCTGGTTCTAGCACCATGCTAGGATCCGCGCACGCATGACTCAGAACGCCCAACCCGAGTTCCCGGGGACGCGCATGCGGCGAAACCGCCGCAACGATTGGCTGCGCCGCCTCACGAGAGAATCGCAGGTCACGCCGGACGACCTCATCTGGCCGCTGTTCGTTCAGGAGGGCAAAGGTGCCCGCGAAGCCGTATCGTCGATGCCTGGAGTCGAACGTCTGAGCGTCGACCTGTTGGTCAAAGCGGTCGGCGAAGCCAAGTCGCTCGGGATTCCCGCGGTCGCCGTCTTTCCAGTCACCCCACAGGACCTCAAGACTCCAAACGGGAAAGAAGCCACGAACCCCAAGAACTTGGTCTGCCGCACCGTCCGCGCCATCAAGGATGCGCACGACGACATCGGTGTGATCTGCGACGTCGCGCTCGACCCGTACACCAGCCACGGGCAAGACGGCATCGTTCGCGATGGCGAGGTTCTCAACGACGAGACCGTCGAGGTGCTTTGTGAGCAGGCCATCGTGCAGGCGCATGCAGGCTGCGATGTGGTCGCCCCAAGCGACATGATGGACGGACGCATCGGCGCGATTCGCAGAGCGCTCGATGTGGAGGCCCTCGAACGGGTCAACCTGCTCGCGTATTCGGCCAAGTACGCCTCCGCGTTCTACGGCCCTTTCCGGGATGCGGTCGGCTCGGCCCAAAGCCTCGGTGCTGCCGATAAGCGCAGCTACCAAATGGACCCGGCGAACACCGACGAGGCCCTCCGCGAGGTCGCTCTCGACGTGGCCGAAGGCGCCGACATGGTCATGGTCAAGCCTGGGTTGCCGTATCTCGACATCGTCCGCCGTGTGAAAGAGGCGTTCGGGCTTCCCACGTATGCCTACCAAGTCAGCGGCGAGTACGCGATGCTCCGCGGCGCAGCCGATCAGGGCTGGCTCGACTGGGAAAAGGTCATCCTCGAGAGCATGCTCTGCTTCAAGCGGGCCGGTGCCAACGGGGTACTGACCTACGCGGCCCCCGAAATTGCCAAGCTACTGGGCTAACGCCCGCCCGCTTGCCCGGGCTCGACCCATGTGCCAAACAGGCGGTTCGCAGAACGAGGAGACCCTGAATGTACCGATGTGAGTTTTGCAATCGCGTGTCGCGCCCCGGAGAGCGGGCGACGAAGGTGGTGACCGAGCGTCGTCCCGCCGAGTACCCGAGCCGCGGCAAAGCACCGAAGGGCCGCATGGCCAGCCGGACCAAGGGGCACGAAGATCCGGGTGGCGCAGGCTACGAGATCGCCAAGGAATGCATCGCGTGCTCGACATGCGCGCAGGAGCATCTCGCGAAGGAAGCCGCGCAAGAAGCCGAATCGCTCGGCATCTAGCACAGCCGGAATCCCCCCGAGTGTGGTAAGCCCGCTCGATGGAATGGCCGATCGCGATCGTCGTTGGGTCCGTCGCCGTGGGCGCCGTGGTGGGCTTGATCGCCCCTGGGCGCGGTCGGCTTCTCGACGCGATCCGAACCTTCGCAATCGTGTCCTCGGTCGCCGTCGTGGTGGGCCGCCTCATTCCCGACGCGGTTCGCGGCGGTGGGCCGCTGGTCTTGATCGCGGTCGCGGTGGCCTTCGTCACGCCCTGGCTGATCGAACGGGCCGCGCACGAGGACCCGGAGCACGATCACTCCTCCACCATGGGCCTCGAGCTCAGCTACTGGGGTTTGATGGTCCACAAGCTCGGCGACGGCTTGGCTCTCGGCTCGTTCACCGGTGAAGCGCACGTCGGTCATCACCACGGTGACGTGCTCACCGCCATCGCAGTGCACTCGGTTCCGGTGACCGCGCTGATCACGCTCGCCTTCACGTCGGCACACGGTCCAAAGAGCGGCATCCGGCGCGCGATCGGCCTAGCCCTGGCGGGCACCATCGGCGTCGTCCTCGCGCAGCAAACCTCGCTGGGAAGTTGGACCCGCGGCGAGCCCTGGATCGAAGCGGCGGTCAGCGGGCTCCTCTTGCACGTCGTCACGCACGACTGGGCACACGAACACGACAGCCCGGCCCTTCCCGGCTGGCCGCAGGTGATCGCGATTGCAGCCGGTGTCAGCGTGCTGCTGCTCGGTCGCTAGCTTCCGAGGAGCTCACGAGACGCCGCCACGGCCGAACCGAGGGCATTGCGTGCCGTGCGCTGTTGCTCCCCCGGCGGCACGGAGAGCAAACGTTCGGCGGTGAGCACCGCGCCGGTCCAACCGCTCGTGTGCCAATCCATACCCGCGGCGAGCGACGGCAGGTTTGTGGCATCCGGATACGGCCAGGGCGTCACGTAAAAATAGGGCTGGTCATATGAGCCGTCGCCGGGGGAAAAGCCGACACCGATGCTTCGCGCCTCCTCGGCGCCGACTCCAGCATCGAGCGTGATCAGGCTCGCTACATCGAAGTGGTGCGGCCAGCAACGGACCGGTGACGCTGTGGCTTCGTCCGCTGCGACCTCGAGGATCAAGCTGAACGCGTTCGCGAACCAGGCCGCGAGCTCGCTACGTGCCTGGGCGCCGGCGTCTGAGAACACGCCTCCTTCGCCGACGGGGTGCGACGGCATGTCGTGAACCGGCAAGGCAAGTGCAGTGTCGTCACACGCGAGCTCTCGCGCGAGCCAAGAAAGGCCTTGCTGCACGGTGTGCCCCGCGAGGCGCATCGAGGACCGTTCTCGCTCCGAGTCGAGGACCGCCAACTCCAAGCCCTCGAACACCAGCGCCGCACGCAGCGGCACGGAACCGACGTTACGCCCGCTCAAAACGTCAAGCTCGGGATCCCATCCGAGATTGGTATGGGAGTAGTCCTCCGCGGCGGGAAGCAGACTGACTCCGGGAGCGCTCAGCAATTGCGCCGCCCAGTGCAACTGGACTCTCGCGCCGGAAAGCTCGGTGGGCGAAACAGTGCCGAGCGTCTTCCAAGTCATTGCGTAGAAACTCCTGCGTAACGAATGCCGGTGAGGTCCGCAATTTCGCGCTTCCAGGTCGTGAGATCGCGGAGCTCGAACTGGTCGAGATGGGCGTGGCCGCAACCTCGGGCGAGTACTTTCATCAGATCGACCGTCGCGCGAAAGTAGTTGTCGAGCTGCTGCGCCGATTTCTCGATCTCGAGTCGTGCGCGCAGATGCTCTTGTTGGGTGGCAATGCCGACCGGGCAGTTGTTGGTCTGGCACGCCCGCATCCCGAGGCAGCCGATCGCTTGAATTGCCGCGTTCGAAACCGCGATCGCGTCGGCGCCCAGGGCGAGAGCCTTCACGAAGTCGCCCTCCGTTCGAAGCCCTCCGGTAGTGACGAGCGTCACCTCCGGACGGTTGCGCGAGTCGAGATGGCGCCGCGCCCGCGCCAAGGCGACCATCGTAGGCACCGAGATGTTATTCTTGAACACATTGGGTGCCGCACCCGTCGCACCCCCACGGCCATCCAGAATGATGTAGTCGACGCCCACTTCGAGCGCGAAGTCGATGTCGTCTTCGATGTGCTGCGCGCTCAGTTTGAAGCCGACCGGAATCCCACCGGTTTCGTCGCGCACCTCATCTGCGAGGCGCCGAAAGTCCGCTGGGCTATCCAAGTCGGGAAACGTTGCGGGGCTGATGGCGGCCTGTCCTGGCTCGAGCCCCCTCACAGCGGCAATTTCGGGGCTGACTTTGTTGCCCGGGAGGTGCCCACCGGTGCCGGTCTTGGCGCCCTGTCCGGCTTTGAAGTGAAACGCCTGGCACTTCTTCACCTTGTCGAGACTCCAGCCGAAACGCCCCGAGGCGAGCTCGTAGAAGTATCGGGAGTTGCTCGCCTGTTCATCGGGCAGCATGCCGCCTTCTCCGGAGCAGATCCCTGTACCCGCCAATTCAGCACCCTTGGAGAGTGCGATCTTGGCCTCCCGGCTCAGCGCTCCGAAGCTCATGTCGCTGACAAAGAGCGGAATCTCCAGGTGCAGCGGCCGCTTGGCCTTGGGGCCGATCACGACCTCCGACCCAACCGGCACATCGCCCAGCAGCGGTTTGCGCGCCAACTGTGCGGTCAAGATCAGCACCTCGTCCCAACAGGGAAGCTCCTGGCGTGCCACACCCATCGCAGAGACGGGGCCATCGTGGCCTACTTTCTTCAAGCCGTTGTGCGCGAGCTCCTGGATGTACCGATTGAACGGTTCCTCGGGCGCGCCATGCACGTCGGCATAGAGACCAAGGTACGCGTCGCGATCATAGGGTTGCGGGGACTTCTCCGCCCAGGCGCGAATCTCGGACTCGTCGACCAGCACCTTATCGGCGTCGAGGTCGATCCAGGCGCGGAACTTTTGCAGCACCTCGGAGCTATTGTAGGAGCTCACACCCGTGTCGTAACGGTAGTCCCAGCCGTGTAGCCCGCAGATGAGATTGTCGCCGTCGACTTTCGCGTCGGCCATCAGGGCACCGCGGTGCAAGCAGCGGCCGTACAATACCGAGACGTCATCGTCGTATCGAAGAACCACCAGATCGACGCCGGCGACGAGTGCGTAGGTGGGCTTCCGGTCCTCGAGCTCGCTCCATTTGGCGACTGGGACTTTGGTTTGCTTTCGAATCTGGGTGACGGTCATGGCGCATGTCACCACGTCTCGAATGCGTAGTGCAAGGGCCCTACGCCCATTCGGAGGATTCGTTAGCGCCCTACTTCAGCTACGCATGCGAAGTGGATGGTCCATCACCTCGCGATGTTCCTCCGCGCAATGCTCCGGATCGGCAGCCATCGCTGCGTAACGTCGGGCCAGGGGTGCCGCCGAGACTCCATGGGCGACCACGCTGAACAGAACAGTCAGCATAACCAGCTCGAAGATCAGCGCCTCGTGGGGGAGATCCGTTTCGTCGAGCACGAGTATGCCAAACAGAATCGAGGCCAATCCTCGAGGGCCGAACCAGCCGAGAAACAGGATCGTCGGGAAGCGCAACCCCGTGCCGAGCATCGAGATGGCGACCGGGATCATTCGAACGGCCGTGAGGCTCAGAACCGCATACGCCAGGCTACTCCAAGAGGCCGTCTCCAAAGCCGGCGCGGCAAAGCTCACGCCAAAGGCGAGAAACACCAGGAGCATGAGGAGTTGCCCTTCGGCCTCGAGGAAGTCGTAGAGCCACTCACAGCGGCCCCGCGTCCATTGCCCGAGCATCAGCCCGGAGACAAATGCCGCGATGAACCCGTTGCCGCCGACGAGCTCGGCAAAGGCGAACGCAAGCAAGGCAAGCGCCAGCCCTGCCAAGCGCTCGAACGGGGGCTCCATCCACCCCTTTGCCGTAGACCATTTCAAGAACCTGTTGCCGAGCCAGGCCACCGCGATTCCGACCAAGGGACCCAGGGTCACTTGAGTCGCTGCGAAGCGCGCCCAGTCCGTTGCCGAGCGCGTCGTCTCCGTGCTCATGCTCGCCAACGCGGCAAGAACCAATACCGCGGGAAGCACGATGCCGTCGTTGAGCCCGCTTTCGACGTTGAGGGCCTGACGGACACGCGTGGGGACAGCGGGATTGCTGACCACGGCCTGCCCGAGCGCGGCGTCGGTCGGAGCGAGCACCGCGCCAAGCACGGCTGCCTCGAGCCAGCTCAACTGCGGAAAGAGCCACTTGCCGACCAGGGTGCCGAGCAAGATCGTGAGCGGCATCCCGATCGCCAGCAACCGGACCGGCAAGCCGAGCTCTCGGCGTAAGGCCGTAAGATCGATCCGCGCCGCGTCGCCGAAGAGCACGAGGATCAAGGTGAGCTCGGCGAGCACGTGCATCGCGCCGTGTTCCACATCGAAATGGAGCCAATCGAGGCCCCAAGGCCCAAAGGCGATACCCAGCCCGACGAAGACGAGGGGCGGCGTCAGGGGAGAGACCGCCAACCGCCTCGACACCAGGCCGAAGCCAAAGACGAAGCAGGCAACCAAAATGAACGCGGCGGTGTTCATCGCTTAGATGAGCAACGTGTCTGCCAGAATCTCGACCGTTGCGGGCCCATCATGGGCCAAGGCCTGGGTGAGCGCGCCCTCGAGCTCTTCAGCCTTCGTCACGCGGAGACCCAAGGCACCGCACAGCTTCGCATACTCGGCAAAGCTTGGATTGTGGAGCGAGGTCTGCCACACGTCGTAGTCGGCGCTCCGCTGTTCTTTGCTGATTTTGCCGAGCTCGCTGTTGTTGAGAAGGACGTGGGTGATGTTCATGCCGTACTTCACGGCCGTCGTGTACTCGGCCATGTACTGGCCGAAGCCGCCGTCGCCCGTCACCGCGATGACCTTGCGGCCATGGAAGCGCGGGTCGCTCTCCTGGGTCGCCGCCCAGGCGCCCATGGCCGCCGGGTATCCGAAGCCGATTGAACCCAAATAGCCGCTCATCAAGACCGATTGCCGCCGGCATTCGAAATAGCGGCCGAAGGAATAGGTGTTGTTCCCGACGTCGACGGCAATGATGGCATCGTCCGGTGCAGTCGCCGAGAGTGCTGCGAAAATCGCGGCGGAATGTACGCCTCCACCCTCGGTTTCGCTGAGGCGCCTCGTCTTTTCTTGCTTCCAAATCGCCCAGCGCTTTGCGACGTCGGGTCGCTGGTCGACCCCGGCCGCCGACCCGAGCCGCTCCTTCATGAGTCGCGCCGTTACGCCGATCTCGCCCCACACTGGAACCGTCACGGAATGAAGCCGGCCGAGCATCATCGGATCGTAGTCGACCTGCACGATTGGCTTGTAGCTCGTGATGCCGGTGTGGTTGCTGAAGCTGGCGCCAAACACGATCAGCAAGTCCGCCTCGTTCATGAACCAGCTGGCCACCGGAGTGCCGCTGCGTCCAATCACCCCACAGCCGAGCGGATGGTCATCCGCGATGAGCCCTTTACCCTTAAACGTCGTGAGCACGGGGGCGTTGAGCTGTTCCGCTAGTGCGATGACGGGTTCCATCACGAAACGGGCGCCGTGCCCAACGACAATCACTGGCCGCTTAGCCTCGGCAATCCGCTTCACCGCGTCGTCGAGCGAGTCCTGAGGGGGCGTGATCTCTCGCGTCGTCAGCCGGCCTTCTGGCGAGCCCGCCTTCGTTTCCGGCGCTTCGACGACCTGCACGTCGTCGGGAAACACCATGTGGGAGACGCCGCTCTCTACGATCGCATGCTTGCAGGCCAGGCTCGCGATCTCGGGGAAGTTGGAGTCCTTGGCCGCCACCGCAGTGTACTTGGCCACCCCACCAAACGCCGCTGCCAGGTTCACCTCTTGGAAGGCACCGCGTCCGATGAGGTGCGTCGGCACCTGACCCGTGAGCGCAAGCACCGGCGCGCGATCCACATGCGCGTCCCAAAGCCCCGTCAACAGATTGGTGGCGCCCGGCCCTGCGATCGCAAAGCAGGCAGCAGGCCGTCCGGTGAGCTTTCCGTACGCCGACGCAGCAAACGCTGCAGCGCCTTCGTGCCGAATGCCGACGTACCCGAGTGCGCCTTTTTTTTCCTGTCGCCGCATGGCATCGGCGAAGCCCAGATTCGAATGCCCGACCATCCCCCAGACCCAGCGGACGCCCCAGTTGACCAGGGTCTCGACCATGACGTCGCTGCTCGTCCGGACGTGCGCTTCTTCCTCGGGAAACGCGACATACACCCCGTCTTCACGCACTTCGACAGGGAAGGTCTCTACACCGTCGTCGAATCCTCCCGGCGGCTCGCCGGTGAGCGGGTGGAAGTCCCAGCCGTGCCAAGGGCAACGGAGCAAGCCGCCTTCGATGGAGCCTTCCGCGAGCGGGCCGCCCTGGTGTGGGCACTTGTTGTCGAGGGCAGCGAACTCACCTTCGAAGTGCGTCAAACAGAGGGTTCGGTGCTTGCATGTGACGGGTTTGACGCGTCCCTCGGGAAGCTCGCCGAGATCGAGTACCTTCAGCCAAACACTGCTCTCGTCGCCCATTTGAACACCTTTCGCGAAGGCCTGAGCGTTTCACGAACGGGCCGAGGCTGTAAAGGACGTTCGGCGAGCGCAAATGTTACAGGTTGCTGGCGAGGCGCTCGATTTCCTCGGCGCCACTGCCTTCCTGGTGCACGAGCTCTTCGACGTCTTCCTCGCGAAGCCGAATCACGCCAATCTTCTCGGGACGGAACCCTGTCTTGTCGGCATAGAATTCACGAATCTTGTCCATGTCGGCGCTGAAGTCTCCGGTGAGCTCGATCGCCGGGCCAATGCCGCCGACCTTCTTACCGACGTCCAGGTACGAGAGAACGACGGGCACGTTGGCTGCTCTCGCAATGTGGTAAAAGCCCGACTTCCAGTAGTCGACGTGCGAACGGGTGCCCTCGGCCGGGACCATGAGAACGAGTGACTCGTTGTTCTCGAAGTGCTCGACCATCTGACCGACGACGCCGCCTGGACGATGTCGTACGATCGGGATCCCGCCGAGCCGCTTGAAGAACGGACCGAACGGCGCCTTGAACAGCGTGTGCTTTCCCATCCAGCGCACAGGGATGTCGTAGACGAAGGCCATCGCCAGCATGAACGGCATGTCCCAGTTGGAGGTGTGGGGGGCGGCGATGATCACGTATCGATCCACTGGGGGCCGATCGCCATCTTTCTTCCAACCAGCGGCCCGAAGGAACGCCTCGCCTATCCATCGCTTGATCATTGCGTTGATCGCCTACGCACGCCCTAATCGCTGTATTGCAGACCCGGACGCGGGTTACGAGAAATGCCGCCATTCGTGACAGAACTTTTACAATCGACGCAGATTGGCCGGCCTGTAACATTGCATACGCTCTGGGGTAAGCTCCATTCATGGAGGAGGCCCGATGAAGCTCTACACCAATCTTTTTTCGCCGAACGCACGCAAGGTGCACGCCGTCGCCAAGGAGCTCGGGCTGGAGCTCGAAACCCAAACGGTCGACCTCCGGGCCGGTGAGCAGCGCACGCCCGAATATCTCGCGCTCAATCCGAACGGCAAAGTCCCGACGCTCGTCGACGGTGACACCGTCATGTGGGAGTCAAATGCAATCATGTGCTACCTCGCCGGCAAAGGCGACACCGAGCTGTGGCCGAAGTCCGCGAAGCGATACGACATCCTCCGATGGATGTTCTGGGAATCCAACCACCTGACCAACGCGCTAAACCGCCTCTTCGGTCAGAAGTTCTTCAGCGGCGGCAACCCAGATCAAGAAATCGTCGATCGCGCCACCAAGGACTTCCGCAAGTATGCAACGATTCTCGACGGCAACTTGGCGGACAAGAACTTCGTCACCGGCGATACACTGACCCTTGCGGACTTCGCCATCGGCGTATGCTTCGGCTACCAAGTCCCCCTCGAGCTCCCGGTAGACGGACTCGAAAACGTCGCCCGCTGGTGGAACGCGCTCTCCACCACCGATTCCGGCAAACTCCTCCTCCCCGGCTGATCCAATCAGCCATACGTTCGGAGACAGGACCAATCACCTCCCCCAACGGCAGGCGGTAGCGCAAGCCCGAAGGGCGAAGCCCGGCGCGAATGCGCCGGCAAGGCAGAGCGAAGCGAATGCCGCGCCAGGGAGGATTACGGGTGGGGGTGGGCGGGGCGGTGCAAACAAACCGTACCAGCCAACCCACCCAAGACCCGACCCCCCGACACCCGCGGCAGCACAAGCCGTTAGACTCCGCCCCGTCCGTCGAACCCCCGCGTCGCGTTCCGCCGCGCCCCGGTTTCTAGACGGCTACGACTTCGACCCAAATGCCGTTCAGCTTCGCCATTCCCGAGAAATACTCGAGCTCGTCGGGGCCGTCGGCCGCCAGCAGGTTCACGTTCACCCCGGTCGTCTGGCTTGCCACGCTCAGACCGTCGGCGGCCTGATGTCCCCAGCCGTGCGGAAGGGCTACCGCGCCGACCATCATCTCGTCGGTGAGCTGAACCGGCAGCCGCACCGACGCGACACTGCTGCGCACCTCGACCATGGCGCCGGACTCGACGCCGACTCGGCCGCCATCTTCCGGATTCATGTACAGGTAGTTCGTCGAGCGCTTGCCGTCGACGAATCGCGGGAAGTTGTGCATCCAGCTGTTATGGCTGTGCGT
>Ga0209567_10001223_pt1 | contig 13546 bp, 13 predicted proteins | sample COG_12_FD_184756 | JGI IMG/M metagenome (GOLD analysis project Ga0209567, IMG submission 184756) | Pelagic marine sediment microbial communities from the LTER site Helgoland, North Sea, for post-phytoplankton bloom and carbon turnover... | ecosystem: Environmental > Aquatic > Marine > Neritic...
GCCATCGAGTTGATGTCCCTCGCCGTGTACGTCCTGACGGGATTCGACCGGAGAGATCCCAGGTCGGCCGAGGGCGCCCTCAAGTACTTCCTGATGGGTGCTTTCGCTAGCGGGTTCCTGCTCTATGGGATTGCGCTCTTGTTCGGGGCGACGGGCAGCACCAACCTGGCGCTCGTGACCTCCGAAGTCGCGCGAGGGGTCGCAGAGGGCAACGTCTTGCTCTATGCAGGTGTGGCCCTGGTGCTGATCGGTTTTGCCTTCAAGATCTCGGCTGTTCCGTTCCACATGTGGACACCCGATGTCTACGAGGGTGCCCCGACACCGGTCACCGGCTATATGGCGGCTGGCGTGAAGGCGGCCGGGTTCGCCGCCCTCCTGCGCATCGTCACGGTGGAGCTGGCCCCGGCGGCGTCGATCTGGACCGGCGTTCTATGGTGGCTCGCCGTACTGACGATGGTGGTCCCGAACCTGATTGCGTTGACAGAGGACAACGTGAAGCGGATGTTGGCCTACTCCTCGATCGCACATGCCGGCTATCTCCTGGTCGGAGTGACGGTGGGCAGTGAGTCGGGGCGTTCCGCAGCGTTGCTGTACCTGGCTGTCTATGCCGTGATGACGCTTGGCGCGTTTGCGGTGGTGGGAGTGGTGGCCGGTGCTGAGGACTCGCGAGGTGGTCTCGCTGACTACAGGGGCCTTGGGTGGCGGCGACCTTTGCTGGGGGCGCTGTTCGTCGTGTTTCTTCTCTCCCTGGCAGGGTTCCCGCCGACCGGTGGCTTCATCGGGAAACTGTACCTGCTCCTCGCAGCCGTCGAGGCCGGCCACGTCACGTTGGCCGTCGTCCTCGTCGTCACGAGTTTCGTGTCCTACTATTACTACCTCCGGGTCATCTGGAAGATGTACTTCGAGGACGCTCCCCAGGGAGCTGCGCTTCCCGCCGCGCCCGGAGCCGCCTTCCGTCTTGCCGCGGTCGCTGCGGCTGTGGTGATCCTGGTCGCCGGTCTCTTCCCGGGAAGGGCGATCCGGGTGGCGGAGCACGCGGGGGCGGATCTCGCCCCGCGGCAGGTCGCCCCACTCTCGCGGCCCGCTGCGCCCGTAGGAGTGACCGAGACGAACACGGACTGACGGCATCGAGTAGTCGCCCTGGACCCCGCCCCGTCCCGCCGATCGCGGCGGCCGACGGGGCTCTCGTTGAAAAGTGGATTCTCTTACTCACAGGTCCCAATGAACGTATCAAGCACCATCTTCAGAGAGTACGACATTCGGGGAATCGTAGGGGATGACCTGACGGCCGAGGTCACCGAGGCCGTGGGGCGCGCGTACGCTACGCGGCTCAGACGACAGGTCGATCGGCCCGTCGTGGCTGTCGGCTACGACAACCGGCCGAGTTCCCCGGAGCTGGCGGATGCCCTTGCCGCAGGCCTGAACGCTGCCGGGGCCGATGTCCGTCTCGTGGGGACGGTTCCGACGCCGGCCCTCTACTACGCGGCCGACGTATGGGACACGGATGGAGGAATCCAGATCACCGGGTCGCACAATCCTCCCGAGTACAACGGTATCAAGATGATCGCGGGTGACCGCGCCTTGTACGGAGCGGCGATCCAGGATCTGCGGGAACTGGTCGAGGCGGATCGCTACGTGGACGGTGCAGGGAGAACGGAGCGCCAGGAAATCCTTGAGCGATACGCCGAGGAAATAGGCCGGCGAGCCACGGTAGAGGGGCCCGTGAAGATGGTCCTGGACTGCGGGAACGGTACCGGCTCCGTGATCGCGCCCCTGGCCTTGGAGTTGGCCGGCATCGAGGTGGACTGCCTGTACTGCGAGTCCGACGGGTCATTTCCCAACCACCACCCTGACCCGACGGTGGACAAGAACGTGGTCGATCTGATCGCGCGAGTGAAGGCGACGGGAGCGGATCTCGGGGTCGGCCTTGACGGGGACGCGGACCGAATCGGCGCGGTAACCGAGACCGGCGGGATCATCCGGGGCGATCATCTGCTGCTCCTGTATGCGCTGGACGCGCTGCCCCGGTATCCGGGCGCCGAAATCGTCTTCGATGTGAAGTGCTCTAAGGCCCTGCCGGAGTTGATCGCCCGGGCGGGTGGCGTTCCCGTCATGTGGAAGACGGGACATTCTCTCATCAAGGAGCGAATGAAGGAATCCGGATCTCCTATCGCAGGTGAGATGAGTGGGCATATATGTTTTGCTGACAACTTCTTCGGGTTCGACGACGCGATCTACGCGGCGGCCCGACTGGCCGGACTCGTGCAGAGGAGCGGAAAGCCGTTTTCCGAGATGGCGTCCGCTATTCCAGCCTACCCGTCTACCCCGGAGCTCAGGGTTGACTGCGCAGAAGACCTGAAGTTCGACGTGGTCGACCGGGCGGTAGAGCATTACCGGGCCAGTCACCCGGTAAACGACATCGATGGCGCCCGGATCGAGTTCGATGACGGTTGGGCCCTGATAAGGGCGAGCAACACGCAGCCCGTCATCGTCATCCGATTCGAAGCGGAGTCCGTGGCGGGGCTGCGAAGCATTCGCGATGAAGTAGCCGGATACCTCGCAGGCGAAGGCGTATCCGTTCCAGAGCTGGCCGGAAGGTGAATCGTCCATGAGTGCACTGGGTCGGTCGGTGATCGTAGCCATCGGGGGAAACGCTCTCTCGCCAGCCGGCGAATCGGCCACGGTGGAAAACCAATTCCGGCACACCCGGGAGAGCATGGAGCCGATCGTTGACCTGGCCTTGCAGGGTTGGAAGATCGCGGTCGTTCATGGCAACGGGCCGCAGGTCGGTGACGAATTGAGGCGGAACGAGGTGGCGCGCTCTAGAGTGGAGCAGCTGCCGCTAGGCGTGTTGGTCGCCGCCACGGCGGGCTGGATCGGCTATATGATTCAGCAGTCGCTGCAGAATGCTCTCCTGGTTGCTGGCAGCGACCGCCGGGTGGTGACCCTGATCACCCAGTCGCTCGTAGACCCCGATGATCCGTCAATGCGCCAGCCGACGAAGTTCATCGGCCGGGGAATTCGACCGGGAGTGGCCGACGAGCTGCGGGAGGAAGGTCTCAGGATCGAGGCGGACTCGCGGGGCAATCTGAGGCGAAGGGTTCCCAGCCCGGTACCGGTCGAGATTCGCGAGTCCAGGATGGTGGCGGAGCTCGTGGCCAGGGGTGACATCGTCATCGCTGCCGGCGGGGGCGGCATCCCGGTCTACGTAGACCCGCAACTGGGCGTGGAGGGTGTGGACGCGGTGGTGGACAAAGACCGGGCCGCCGCCTTGTTGGGCCACGAGATCGGCGCGGCCGTGCTCCTGATCCTCACGGACGTCGATGGTGTCTATGAGGGCTGGGGCACCGACGATGCCCGCCTCCTGTCCAGGCTGACGGCTTCGGAGGCACGTGGTCTCGTCGAGTCCGGAGCGTTGGGGGCCGGGAGCATGGGTCCGAAGGTGGAGGCCGCTCTGCATTTCGTCGAAGGTGGGGGAGAGCGCGCGATCATCGCGGCTTTGCACGAGGGACCGGCCGGTCTGGCCGGTACGTCGGGAACGACCGTCACGCCGGATCGTATTCCGTCCGGCGGCTTTGAGTAAACACAAGACGGCAAAGGCAGTCATGAATATCCACGAATATCAAGCCAAGGAAATCCTTCGCGCCCACGGAGTTCCGGTTCCGCCGGGTGAGGTAGCCACGACACCGGACGAGGCGGAGCGAATCGCCGCCGGGTACGGGGGCATGGTCGTGGTGAAGGCACAGGTCCACGCCGGCGGACGTGGGAAGGCCGGAGGGGTCAAGCTGGCGGAGGACGCGGCTGACGCGCGGGAGAAGGCGGGCGCGATCCTCGGGATGAAGATCAAGGGACTCACGGTGGAAAAGGTCCTGGTGACTCCTGCGGAGGACATCGACACGGAAGCCTACCTGGGAATCGTGATGGACCGTGGTTCCCAGAGCGATGTCATCATGGTCTCCTCCGAGGGAGGAATCGACATTGAGGAAGTGGCCGCGACCAATCCGGAAGCCATACAGAAACTGGCGGTGGATGCCCGGTACGGACTGCTGCCGCACCAGGCCTCGGCCCTCGCGTACGGCCTGTACTCGGACGCGAAGCTCGCCAGGCAGGCGGCCCGGATCATCTCGCAGCTCTACGAGGCCTACCGCGCTGCGGGCTGCACGCTGGCCGAGATCAACCCGCTGATCTCTACCCCGGGGGGAGAGGTCAAGGCCATCGATGCCAAGATGAACGTCGACGACAACGCGCTATTCAGGATTCCCGATGTGGAGGCCATGCGGGATGAGGCGGCCGAGGACCCGGCCGAGCGCAAGGCGCGCGAGGCGGGCCTGAGCTACATCCAGCTGGACGGCGATGTCGGCTGCTGCGTAAACGGTGCCGGGTTGGCGATGGCCACGATGGACCTGGTGAAACACTACGGTGGGGAGCCCGCGAATTTCTTGGATATCGGGGGCTCATCCAATCCGGATAAGGTAGTCACTGCCTTTGAGATCATCACCTCCGATCCGAATGTCAAGTCCATTCTGTTCAATATCTTCGGCGGCATCACGAGGTGTGACGACGTGGCCAACGGGATCGTCGAGGCAACGCGTCGGATCGACGTAGGACTTCCGATCGCAATCCGCCTCACGGGGACCAACGAGGACGTCGCGGTAGAGATCCTGAAGGAATACGGCTTTGAGGCCATGACCGACATGGACGAGGTAGTGAAGCGGGCGGTAGCGCTCGCGGCGGGAACGTCGAAGTAGGCGAACCGGGAATCAGCACTGACCGCAAGAGGATTTTCAGGAATGAGCATATTCATCGACGGTAATACCAGCCTGGTCGTGCAGGGGATCACGGGACGCGACGGTTCCTTCCACACGCGCCAGATGATTGAGTACGGGACGAAAGTCGTGGCCGGGGTGACCCCCGGGAAGGGCGGCCAGGTGTTTGACGGCTCGGTTCCGGTCTTTGATACGGTGGCCGAAGCGGTGGAGGAAACGGGGGCGAACGCGAGCGTGATCTACGTCCCGGCGGCGTTCGCATCCAGCGCGATCTTCGAGGCCGCCGATGCGGGAGTGGACCTCATCGTGTGCATCACCGAGGGCGTTCCGGTCGCGGACATGATGACTGCCTTGCCGTACGTTCGGGAGAAGGGGGCCCGTCTGATCGGTCCGAATTGTCCTGGTTTGATCGCGCCTGGGATCGGGAAGATAGGCATCCTGCCGGGCCAGATCGTGGCTCCGGGTCCGGTGGGAATCGTGAGTCGATCTGGCACACTCACCTATGAGGTCATCTTCCAGCTCACCCGACACGGCATAGGCCAGTCCACCTGCGTCGGAATCGGTGGAGATCCGCTGATCGGAACCGATTTCGTGGACTGCCTCAGAGCGTTCGAGGACGACCCGGGTACCAGCGCCGTGGCTATGATCGGTGAGATCGGGGGCACGGACGAACAGGTGGCAGCCGCCTTTGTGCGCGACCACATGTCGAAGCCGGTCGTCGGTTTCATCGCGGGACAGACAGCGCCACCGGGGCGCCGTATGGGGCACGCCGGGGCCATTATCTCGGGGTCCGAGGGTACGGCTGCCGAGAAGATGGCGGCCTTCCGCGAGTGCGACATTGCGGTTGCCGAGCGACCGGCCGACCTGGTAGGACTCATCGAATCGAGACTCTAGGAACCAGCGAAGGGACAGCGGGAATATGAACGAGACGGACACGCTTGGGATCATCAAGCCCGACGCGTTCGGGTCGGGCAAGGCGGGCGGTATCCTCGCGCACCTGGAGAGCGCCGGCTTCAGGATCGTCGCCGCGACCGTGAAGCACCTGACGCGAGACGAGGCCCAGGCGTTCTACGCCGTGCACCGGGAGCGGCCCTTCTTCGGGTCGCTCGTCGACTTCATGACGTCCGGGCCGTGCATGCCGATACTGCTCCGGCGGGACGACGCTGTCCCGGAGTTACGCAGGGTGATTGGCGCCACGGACCCGGCAGAGGCGGTTGAGGGCACCGTTCGGGCGCTGTTTGCGGAGAGCAAGGAACGAAACGCGATCCACGCCTCAGACTCGCCGGAGAACGCGGGAATCGAGATCTCCTTCTTCTTCGCGGGGACGGAGCGACTTCAGGGTTGACCGGGACGTCTCGAGCGATTGACAAGGCACGTCTGAATGGCTATGAATAGCGGCTTCCCGGCAGGACGGGTCGACCTGGACAGGCTCCGGCAAGGGCCGTTCGAGTGGTCGGGGAGACTGCCCGCCGCAGCAGGGGCCTTGAGCCTGGGTGAGCTGGAGGTGCTCGACGCGCCACGGCTCGAATTCCGGGCGGAGTCCGGTGGGCGCGGTGGAGCGCGCATCGTGGGTCGCCTGTCAGCGACGCTGCGCCTGGAATGCAGACGCTGTCTGGACGACGTGCCGTGGCCGATGGAAGTCGCTTTTGATTTCCGGTTTGACCCCGCTGTGCGGGAATGGGAAGAGGAAGGCGGGGTGTTTGCGCTTGACCCGAACGCTGCGGCGCTCGACCTTACTCGGCCCCTCCGCGAGGAGTGGCTCCTGGCGATGCCGCAATACGTAGTGTGCCGGGATGACTGCCGCGGGCTGTGCCCGGTGTGCGGAGCGGACCTGAACGAGTTCGATTGCGGGTGCACGCTGGATCGTGCCGACCCTCGCTGGGATGCGTTGAGAGAGATGGTAGCGGATGGGAAGCAGGATGCTGCCGAACCTGATAACGAGAATTGACGGCCACGAAGGATAGGGAGTTGTATCATGGCGGTACCCAAGAAGCGGACTTCGAAGCAGCGCAAGCGGAAGCGGCGCACGCATCACGGCGCGGCGCCCACCGCTCACCAGGCTTGCCCGAGGTGCGGAGATCCTAGACGGCCTCACCGCGTGTGTCCGACGTGCGGTCACTACGGCGAGCGGGAGATCGTCCGAACCGAAGAGTTCTGATCGACCCGCGGCCGAGCTTGGTCTGACATGCAGCGCATCGCGTTGGACGCGATGGGAGGAGACGGCGCGCCCCGAGTGATCATCGACGGCGCGCTGTCTGCCGTTGGGGAATGGCCCGGTCGCTTCGCCTTGTCACTCGTCGGCATTCCCGACAGGATCTACGCGGTACTTCCTTCGGAGGTTCCGAGCGGAATCGAAGTCGTGGCCGCGAGCGAGGTGGTGGAGGGCCACGAGTCTCCGGTGCGGGCCATTCGCCGGAAGCCGGACAGCTCCATCGTCGTCGGTCTCGGTCTTCTGCGGTCAGGTGAGGTCGATGCCTTCATCAGTGCCGGTTCCACGGGCGCGGTGATGGCGGCTTCACGTCTACTCCTGGGCATGCTTCCCGGCGTAGAGCGACCGACCGTGGGCACGATGTTCCCGACCGTGGGCTCGCCGGTGCTGGTGGTGGACTCGGGAGCAAACATCGATACTCGCCCGTCCCAACTGCACCAGTTCGCGCATCTGGGCTCGGTGTATGTGCGCGATCTCTTGGGGCTGGAACACCCGCGGATCGGGCTGCTGAACGTCGGAGAGGAATCGTCGAAGGGAGGAGCCCTGGCCGTAGCGACCCACAAGCTGCTCGAGGGTGACGAGGACCTGAACTTCGTCGGGAACATCGAAGGGCACAGGATCGTCGACGGGACTTGCGACGTGCTCGTGTGCGATGGTTTCGTAGGCAACGTGCTTCTCAAGTTCTACGAATCCGTGGCCAGCTTCATCACCGGCGTACTCGAGCGCCAGCTCGACCCCGAGGTGCACGGGGAGGGGCTGAAGGAAGTGTACCGAACGGTGGACTACGCCGAGTACGGAGGGGCTCCGCTCCTCGGCGTCAACGGAGTCTCGATCATCTGTCATGGCGCGTCATCCGCCCGGGCGATCAAGAACGCGATCCGGGTAGCGAGTGTCTGCCTCGAGTCGTCCATGGTGGAAGACCTCGCCAACGAGCTCGGGCCGGCCAGCCGCCGGGCCCGTGTCTGGAGGCGGATACGCCGCCGCTGATCGCCAACTGACATCCGCCCGGTGCGCATCACGGGTCTCTGTGAGGGGGATAGCATTGTCTCGGAACACCATCGCTCTTCTGATGCCGGGCCAGGGCTCGCAGTTCGTGGGTATGGGTCGCGAGTTGGCCGATGGGCGCTCGCTCGCCGCGGAGGCGTTCGAACAGGCCAACGACATCCTGGGTTTTGATCTTCGGAAGATCTGCTGGGAGGGGCCGGAGGACGAGCTCACGCGTACGGAGAACGCACAGCCTGCGATCCTGCTACACAGCTATGCGGTGTGGATCTGCCTTCCGGAGGCCGTGCGTGAGCGGGTGACGGTCGGGGCTGGCCATTCGCTGGGGGAGTTCTCGGCCTACCTCGCCGGTGGGGCACTGGATTTCAGCGACGCTATCCGGCTCGTGCGCAGACGGGGCGAGCTCATGAGTCAGGCCGGAACCGTACGCCCGGGCACGATGGCCGCGGTGATTGGGTTGGACCCCGAGAGTGTCCGTGAGGTCTGCGACAGTGTTCAGGATGGTACGGTAGTGCCCGCGAACTACAACGCGCCGGGCCAGATCGTGATCAGCGGCGACATCGGGGCTGTCGGAACGGCGAGAGAGCGCGCGCTGGAGGCCGGCGCCAAGAAGGCTGTCCCGCTCAACGTCAGTGGGGCGTTTCATTCACCCCTCATGGCGGAGGCAAGGGAAGGTCTGGCCCTGGCCCTGGAAGGGTGCGAGGTGCGGGACCCGAACTTCCCGGTGGTTGCCAATGCCGCGGCGGTGCCGGTCAGGGAGGCGGAGAACGCACGGGAGCTGCTGGTCGAACAGTTGACGTCACCTGTCCGCTGGGTAGAATGCGTCGAATCGATGAATGTCACCGGACCGGACGCGTGGATCGAAGTCGGTCCCGGCAAGGTTCTCACTGGATTGATGCGTCGTATCGACCGCGGGATTTCCGTTCGCGCAATCGGGGGTCCGGAGGATCTCGACGTCGTACAAGCACTCGTTGAGGAGGCCGGCGATGCGTGAACTCGAAGGCAAGGTGGCTGTGGTCACGGGCGGTTCGAGAGGAATCGGACGGGCCATAGCCAGCGAGCTCAGTCGTGCCGGGGCGTCCGTGGCGGTCGTCGCGAGGTCGGAGGAGAGCGCGCGGGCGACCCTGGAGCTTCTCGATGGACCTGGCGTCGCCCTGGCGTGCGACGTGGCAGACCCCGCTCAATGTTCTGATCTCGCCGCAGCGGTCGAGGATCAACTGGGGCCGATCGATGTGCTCGTGAACAACGCCGGCATCACCCGAGACAATATTCTCGTTCGGCTCAAGGACGAGGACTGGGAGGCCGTGCTGGAGACCAACCTCCGGGGCGCCTTCAACACTACCCGGGCCATGGCTCGCGGAATGATGAAGCGGCGGAGTGGTCGTATCATCAATATCGCCAGCGTGGTAGGCTTGACGGGGAACCGCGGACAGGCCAACTATGCGGCGTCCAAGGCAGGTCTTATCGGCTTTACGAAGTCGGTCGCCCAGGAACTCGCCGCGCGAGGCGTGCTGGCAAACGTGGTGGCGCCGGGCTTTATCGAGACTGACATGACGGCGGACCTTCCGCAGGAGGCGCGAGACGCGCTGTTCGAGCGAATTCCGCTCGGGCGCTTCGGCGCTCCGGAAGATATCGCGGGAGCCGTGCGCTTCCTGACGGGACCGGCCTCTGACTACATTACCGGACAGGTTCTGGTTGTAGACGGCGGCATGGTGATGTAGCCGGCGCCCCCCGGGGCGGCCTGAGAGACGAACAACAACACAGAGGTTTGGATTATGTCTGACGCGGCTGACAAGGTTAGGGAGATCATCGCCAACGAGCTTGGCGTGGAGATGGAGAAAGTTGCGGACGAGGCTTCGTTTGTCGAAGACCTCGGTGCGGATTCACTTGACACCGTGGAGCTCGTGATGGCGTTCGAAGAAGAGTTCGGGGTCGAGATCCCGGACGAGGACGCCGAGCAGATGCAGACGGTGGGCGACGCCATCCGTTATCTCCAGGACAAGGAGTAACCTCCCACCCCCAAGGAGGAGGAGACACGGATGTCCGAAAAACGGCGCGTGGTCGTCACGGGCCTCGGTCTCGTCACGCCGATCGGACTTGACGTCGAGGGGACGTGGGATGCGCTGATCAAGGGACGCTCCGGTGGAGCGCCGATCACGCAATTCGATGCTTCCGATCAGTCGGTCCGATTCGCGTGCGAGGTCAAGGGCTTCGATCCCGAGCAGTTCATGGACCGCAAGGAGGTCCGTAGAGCCGACCGTTTTCTGCACCTGGCCATGGGCGCCGCCCACCAGGCGGTCGCGCAGGCGGATATCGAGTCCGCCGTGGCCTCGGTTCCGGGCGAGCGTTTCGGCGTCATCGTAGGCAGCGGCATCGGCGGGCTGTCCACGATGGAGTCTCAGCACGCGAAGCTGCTGGAGCGTGGCCCGGGCCGCGTGTCTCCATTCTTCATTCCCATGTTTATCGGAGACATGGCTGCGGGTCTGATCTCGATGAAGTACGGCGCGCGGGGGCCCAACTATGCCACCGTGTCAGCGTGCGCCTCGAGTGGGCACGCGGTGGGCGCGGCGTTCCGGTCCATTCGCACCGGAGAGACGGACGTAATGATCACTGGCGGCACCGAGGCGACGGTCACGCCTCTTTGCATCGCCGGCTTCGCGTCGATGAAAGCCCTGTCCGCGAGGAACGACTCGCCGGAAACGGCCTCGCGCCCGTTCGACGGGACGCGGGACGGATTCGTGCTCGGCGAAGGTGCCGGGATCCTGGTCCTGGAGGAGATGGAACACGCGGTGGCCCGGGGTGCCACCATCCTGGGTGAGATCGCAGGCTTCGGCCAGACCGCGGATGCCTATCACATGACCTCGCCGGCCCCCGGAGGGGTTGGCGCGCAGATCGCCATGCGACTGGCCATGGAGGACGCGGGACTGAAAGCGGCGGACGTGGACTACATCAACGCGCACGGCACGTCCACGCCCGCCAATGATGCGAACGAGACGACCGCGATCAAGGGTGTCCTTGGGGATCGCGCACGAGAGATCATCGTCGGCTCCACGAAGTCCATGACGGGACACACGCTGGGGGCGGCGGGTGCGATCGAGGCCGGGGTCTCGCTGCTCGTCTGTGAGCGAGGTGTAATTCCGCCGACGATCAACTATGAAACGCCCGATCCGGAGTGTGATCTGAATTACGGCATCGACGGACCGACCGAGATGCCGGTGCGGGCCGCCCTGACCAACTCGTTCGGTTTCGGCGGTCACAACGTCTCCCTGGCCGTGCGGGCGTGGGGGGCAGAGTGATCTACCCGGGTGTCGCAGGAGAGCTGAGCGTCCGGCCCCAGGCGGAGGAACTGCTTCCGATTGCGAAAAAGGTCGAGGCCGGTGAGCGCATCTCGCGCGAGGACGGGATAGCTCTGTTCGACACCGATGACATCCTGGCGGTGGGAAGCATGGCCGACCTGGTCAACCGCCGCTTGAACGGGAGCCGCGTCTACTACGTCGCAAACCAGCACATCAATCCGACGAATGTCTGCATCCTGAACAGAGTCTGTGTCTTCTGCTCGTACGGTGTGCGGCCGCTGGCGGAGGATGCGTATACGATGAGCCTCGAAGAGGTCTACTCCGAGGCTGACGCTGCCCGGCGCTCCCCGACCCGCGAATTTCACATCGTGGGGGGCCTCCATCCGAAGCTCCCGCTTTCGTACTACACGGACATGATCAGGGGCCTGAAGGAGAGACATCCCAATGTCCACGTGAAAGCGCTGACTGCCGTGGAGATCGCACACCTGGCCCGGATAGAGGGGATCGAGACCAGAGATGTGATTCGAGAGCTGCAGGACGCCGGGCTCGACGCCATGCCCGGCGGCGGCGCGGAAGTGTTCAGCCCCGCGGTGCGGTCGACGATCGCCGATCGGAAGCTGGCCGCCGACGAATGGCTCCAGGTCCACCGGGAGGCGCACGAACTGGGAATCCCCACGAACTGCACGCTCCTATACGGTCATGTCGAGTCGTCCGCGGACCGGGTCGATCACATGTTGATGTTGCGCGACCTGCAGGACGAGACCCACGGCTTCAGCACGTTCATTCCGCTCTCGTGGCACCCGGACAACACGGCCCTGGGACGTGAGATGGGAGTGGAGGGGAACCGAACCGGTGGACTGGACGATCTGAAGGCGCTGGCGGTGGGGCGCATCCTCCTCGACAACGTTCCGCACATCAAGACGCACTGGATCATGGTGACCACCAAGGTCTCACAGATCGCTCTCTCTTTCGGTGTCGATGATCTCGAGGGCACGGTGGTCCTCGAGAAGATCACTCACACGGCGGGCGCCGACACCCCCATCGGATTGGACCTGGATGAAATCGTCCGTCTGATCCGGGATGCTGGCAAAGTTCCCGTCGAGCGGGATTCCCTCTACAACGCGGTGCGGGAGCCGGCGGTCGTATGACGACGGGCGTGAGCGGTCCTTCGACAGCGCTCTCTGCGATCGACACGGCGGAGCGCCTGGAGTACGCGGCCCTGTACGACCGACCATTGTTGGAACTCGGTGCCATGGCACGCGACCGGGCGAGGTCTGCAGCTCCCGGGGGGGTGGTTTCCTACATCGCGGACCGAAACATCAATTATACGAACGTCTGCGTAACGGACTGTTCGTTCTGTGCTTTCTATCGCAGGCCCGGTCACGAGGAGGGATATGTCCTCTCGAATGAGCAGATCGGGGCCAAGATAGACGAGGCGAAAGCCATTGGCTCGGTGCAGATCCTCATGCAAGGCGGTCACAATCCGTATCTCAAGCTGGACTACTACACCGGACTGCTCGAATACATCAAGAGACATCACCCGATCCACGTGCACGGGTTCTCGGCCTCGGAACTCGACATAATCGCACGGGTGCACAAGATCGACATCGATACGGTGGTCGGTGAGCTGAAGGACGCGGGGCTCGATTCGGTACCCGGGGCTGGCGCAGAGATTCTGGTGGACGAGGTCCGGGACCGTATCGCGAAGAAGAAGATCGATACCAGCCGTTGGCTCGATATCCACCGGGCGGTTCACGGGCGCGGTTTGCTCAGTTCGGCGACGATGATGTTCGGTGCAGGGGAGAGCCGGGAGGACAGGGTCGAGCACATGATCCGCGTGCGCGATCTCCAGCGGGAGACGGGCGGATTCACGGCCTTCATTCCGTGGACTCTCCAGTCCGACGGTACCGAGATGGACGGCACTCCGGAGGCGACCGCGGCGGAGTACCTGAAGACCGTGGCGATCAGCCGACTGGTGATCGACAACGTGCCCAACATCCAGGTCAGCTATGTCACTCAGGGCCCAAAGGTGGCGCAGGTAGCCCTGCACTTCGGGTGCAACGACTTCGGCTCGCTGATGATGGAGGAGAACGTGGTGTCGGCCACGGGTACGGACTTCATCATGCCCCGGCCCGTGCTGGTGCGCTTGATCGAAGAAGCGGGCTTCGAAGCGGTGTCCAGGTACCAGGACTACTCTCCGGTCAGGCCCGACCTGGACTGGTATTGCGGGTGCAACGTGTGTCTGGACAGGAGAGGTGCGTGATGGGCGGACG
>Ga0209567_10001224_pt1 | contig 13538 bp, 7 predicted proteins | sample COG_12_FD_184756 | JGI IMG/M metagenome (GOLD analysis project Ga0209567, IMG submission 184756) | Pelagic marine sediment microbial communities from the LTER site Helgoland, North Sea, for post-phytoplankton bloom and carbon turnover... | ecosystem: Environmental > Aquatic > Marine > Neritic...
TAAAAATTATTATTTCTAACAAAACGTCCGGCATCCCTTGTATAAACTGAGTGCGCCAGGCGCGTGTAAGATTCGAAAACCTGTGGCCTGGTTTGTCGTGATGGGCACTGTTAGAAATAATAATTGTTATAATTGACGAGGTTATTCAAAATAATGCGGATGTCTGGTGCAGAGCGACAGATAAATACGATTCCAGTTTCTATTTCTTAACTTGAGGAAAAATAATCAAGTGATGAATTTAAAGACGAATGGCTGCTTAATGTTGGACAATTGCAATACAAATATATCCTGTTGAAGTTGTTTTCGTCGCTGTTGTTCTACAATAAGCACTTTCTGCATGCCTTACTGTTTGTGTACACTGTACTGTATGTCATAAGGATGAGGAAAGGGGATAGGAGCGAGGTTGTGCGCACATAAACCGTATAAGCCCCCAGTAGAAAAGGATTACTACTAACCGTGCAAAGGCAGTACTCCTATATTCATCTTTACTTTTTGTATGTCTCTCGTGTATTTAACTAGAAGATGTACGAGTGAGTGATGCAGTGTTTGCGGTTGTATGTGTATGCATGTCTTTTGCATAACAGGTGTGTGTATGTTTTGTGTTGCGTTGCCTACATGGGCATTTTTTTCTATATATACGAGGGGTGATCCAGAATCACGTAGACTTTTGCTGTAACTTTTTTGTTATACCCTTGAATTCTGTAAAACTTTCAGTGAAATAACTACTGATTATTGTTGAGAGAACGAAGTATTCAAATTACAAATATGAGCACCCAGTTTTATGTTACGCGTTGCCATGGCAACATACCAGCGAAATCGCGGGGCACGCCGTAAAATGTTATCAATAAGTGACTAAAAATGGCTGCTTATTTCTGACATTTTCATCCGAAATTAGCGAGAATTCACCAATGTCTTTAGTAACATCTAACTGTTATTTGTATGGAATTTCGACGTCTGTTTTAGTAAACATGATATTTTATGAATCCAAGAGTAGCGGTTGTTAGATAACATTTACGTAAAAAATGACGTCGGATGATTACACCAAAACTCTTACATTTAAACAATATTGTGTACAATTCGGAAAAACGTGGACACAGACTAAACACAAATTGTATGAAGTAAAATAGAAACCTAGTGTATCATGAACATGAAATTTTTCAAAAGGCACGGGCGTTTTCTTGAAGGTCGATAGCACATAACAAATGCTGCCGGATAGAGGGAGAAAGCTGTCTTTTTGCACGACGTTCTAAAACATGAGCTTTAGAGGAAAAGAGCATGCAGATGTCTTGGATCTTTTACAAGGAACATAGACTGTCATTTTGGCAGGTCAGATCATCAATGGTATTCAAATATGTTCAAACAGTGACTAGGGCAACATCTAAAATGAATTGAACGTGGATGGGAGTGCTTAAATAAGGCTTTAAGTATGTGCATATTTATTAAGTTTTCTATAAACGTACACGACGTCGTTCGTCATTTTTGACTTGCCCCGCGATTCCGAAGTATAGGTTTTAAAAAGTGTTGTTTTTTTTTAGATCAGTTGGGCCGATTCTTATAAAACTTGGCGTGGTTATGCAGTAAGAATCAATTATGATATGTTCATAGTTTTGTTATTTTCTGATAGAAAATGTTTGAGCTAGAGCAAAAGTCTACGTAATTCTGGATCACCCCTCGTATGTCTATAAATACCCCAACCTATGTCCCTAATGTCCTGTCTTCTGTTCGGTCTAAAGAGGTTCTTCTGTATACAGACCAATGCATGTGTAACCATAGAACGCATGGTTATAGACTAATATTATGCAAGAAAATAAGAAATAGATTTAAACAGTTATTCTTTGGAGAGGCGTTAAAAGCTTATTTATAGCATGTTTACATCAATAACAGACCAAATGGTATTGGAATGGGTTTTCAGGGCTTGACATTATTTCAGAAAAAGTGGTTGAACTGTGTTGGTCAAGATTAAATACCCTTCAAAGAGATCCACATACTAAAGCATTTATCTAAATATTGAGTAAATGAATATAATTTCCGGTGATATGATCTACCGGAAGCAAAGGATTCGATAGAAGAGTGAAAACTTCAGTATGTGTGTGATTCAGACTGTTCATTGACAAAAATGAAAGGTACAACACTGTCAATGTATCTTAGCACTGACATAAGCGGTATTCAATTTGCGAAAACACCGAATGATATCAGATGATCCCAACATACCAGAAATAATAGATAACTACTCTAAGAACGAAGTATGGGGCAAATATTTACTTCATTTGTTTTCACTAAGATCAACCCTTAACGCATGATACCACAGATAAATATAGATTCTGGTTTTATGATCTTCCAGAAGCAAGTGGTGTGACTGACGAGTGCAAGAGTGCAAACTGCAGTCTGTGTTTGAGTGAGATTGATTTTTGACAGTAATGAAATGTGCAACACAGTGAACGCATCGGCTTAACGTTCCACTATAGTCACAAAAATGAAGTCAACACTCTCCGCTATAAACATCTCAATTTTTCTGTAGTCGAGTTATTGAGCCACTGCAAATTTATACACGTCAAAACGAGCTATGTAGGGAATGTGCATGTTAACAGAAAAGCACGAAGCGTTGTATGTATGTTGAAATATCTGAACTTGAATGTCAATTTTTTAAACAAAAAAATGAATATTTTCAAAGAATTCTAGCCTCTTTTTAATAGAGCTTACCTTATGAGACGGTTTGAATCTCCGTCGTTTATATCATTGCTAAGGTCGCCCCAACCATTGTTTTATAATGAAGTGTTTTTAAAGCTGTTAAAAGTGATTCAAAAACAATACTTTCCATTAGCTGAGAATAATATATCTGAAGCAAATCACTACACGCAATATAAAACTCGGCGTCTCACAAGGCTCCAAACTATGTACAACGTTCTTAAATTTAACAAAAAAATGATGAAATAATGTCAAAAAATCTATTTACAGGAAACGCAACGCAACCGCAATGCAACCGCAATTTTGCCAATTTAATAATGACCAGTACTGTATGCACCTGATAGAAGGTATTATTTTCAAGTATATTTTTACAACTTAAAAACCCCGCTTCATTGCCAAAACATGGTTGGGGCGATCTTAGCAAGGATATATACGTCAAATATACAAACCATGTCGTAAGGTAAGTGCTTTTATAAAGACGTTAGATTTTTAAAAGAAAAATGGAATATAGGGGATGGTTTAAAGAGGAGGTTGGTATGTTCTAATGTTTGAGGTAGGAAGAACCTTAATCTGTAATCAATTTTCAAATACACCAAAGTAATTCATTTGGGGATAAAAATGAGCTGATTAACCGCAAGAATAAAATATGCAGACGCCTGACGACGATAATGACAACATACGAGCACCCGCCCGCATGGACAGCTTTAAAAAGGACGGATTTTTTTTAAATACCAATCCAACAAAGTTATAAGTAAAAGTAACACAGTTAAAATCAGAAATCGCAAGTCAAATTTGCCATCCAGGGCTTCCATAATAATAAATCATCACTGATTCAAATCATGAAAAGGATTGTTACTGTTCTTGTAAGATTGGCCCTTACTCGATTGATCATTACTCTACTACACGGCGAATGAACCACTGAAGGAATTATGGTCCCTAAGGGTCCCATTATTGATAAATTACAGCAGCACAGATTACGCACGGGTCGTATATCAGGGTAATAAGACAGGTGTCTGTTGCTCCGCATTTCACGGAGTGTTGCCTTGATGATACACTACACTGACCTGAGAAAATACTAGCAGAGGCTTATATAATTGACACGGACAACTTGATAGGACACGTGCAAAGCCCACTCAGACCGTGAAATGTAAATTCATGTGAAACAGGTGTTTTAGCAAAACCGTGCTACTATGAAATCTAACTTGATTTCACCGGGTAAACTTCACACCTGCGGAACAATGAGAGAGGTTGGACAAAAGAAACACCTCTTGTTAGAGTAAGGCGTTATTCAAGACAAATGACCAGTTTAAACCCATCGTTCGATAACGTTTAATTCTTTTGTTCGACCACCCCCCCATTGTTCCGAAGGTGTGAAGTTGACACGGTCCCACCGAGTTAGATTTTAGAGGCGCACGATTTTTTTCTCCGACGTTTACCTGTATTTTCACACCTTCACGCTTGAGTAACAGATGACGTCTTTAAGACTTTCACTATATAATTTTAAATGTTTTTCCCCATGCAAAGCAATGCGCTTGCTTCTTGACACCTTTTGCAACGGTCAGCGAATGTGTGACATCGAGAGGCCCATACTTTTTTTTTCATGCAAGAAACATTCATGAAAAGAAATGTGTCCATGTCTATAGGGCTAATTGAAGCCTTATAATCAGTTTAAATCCAGATCAACCACAACGACAGAAAATTTATTGAATCTGCCTGCATAATATGCAGCTACCGCTAAACATGTTTCGGCTATAGAGTTGACCATATTGAAGGAATGTAACTGTAGATAACTGGTGGTTTTATTAGGCCTAAAGTAATACAAAAGGCTCCAACTTCAATTTCTGATTAATTGCCACCTTTCTGAATGGATTTTTTTCATATGGTAGCACCGGCTTCATTGAATATGAAACAGGTGCTTCTATATGTTTATACTGTTTGATCGTTAAAATTTGCTTTACTGACTTTCGCACACTTTCCGTACATGCTTTATCGTTTTATAATGCAGTCAGAATGCACCATTTTCACGAAAGGATTTTATACACGTACGAATGAACTTAAGCCCTTAGTAGTAAATCACTACTACTGACCGTGAAAAGGCGATATCCTTATCTTCATCTTTGTTTTATGTAAATCTGACGTGTACTTTTAACGAGTTGATGCATGAATGGCAGCATGTGTGTGTCTGTATGTGTATGAGTTTGCTTTGTTTGAGAGGTGGTTGTGTGTTTTGTTACGTTTCCTGCTTGAGCTTTTTCCTACCTATTCATCTGACCAGATGCAACAATATACACATGTACTTGATTTATTATCGCAGTGTGTCCACATACACATGTTTGATATGTGCAATATGTCTAAATTGGTGATTTTACACGTAAATCTACATGCAACGAATTTGCAATTCACGTTTGAATATATAGAAATATGTACATGTACATGTATCCTTGATTGTTATTAATAAACCAACAACGTGTGTGACCCGTTACCTGTTTACACTAGCGGTTAAGTTTGAAGACCGTTGGTGGTCTCTGTAAAAAGTCTGGATCCAAATGAGGCCCAAACAAAACTTGGGCCTTCTTTTGGATCCCGAATGTTTGCCACTCCGATAATGAAGTAAATGCATATGTATATCGAATGAAAGTTTTTTTTTCACATTTGAAAAAAATAAAATTCAAACATCTAACTTTGCATGCAAAGAATTTATTCAGTTATTTTTTACCCCCCTCCTCCTCTTGGTATTTCTGGTCTGTTACGCTTATTAGCTCTACATGTACGGTACTTCATATTTGCAGTCACTCACATTCACCTCAGCTGATTTGCCACTACGTGTCGTACCTGTTTTCGACCTTCACCGAAACCACGCAGAGGCACATGGTGCCTACTCGTGGATGCACGCATTTTGACCAATCGTGTCACAAGTCAATGCGAGCTACTGACTATATTTTTTTAGGTATGCGCAGCTAACGGACACATTTCTCTACTCTGTGTAGGTGGGGTAATTTTTCATTCAGTTATTTGTTCATACTTTGATTATACTGACATAGCATTAGATTTTCACAACCCTGGAAGCAAGTTTCAGTCAGTTAAAGGTGGCCAGTATTGATAGAAGAACAACAACAAACCGTTTTAAGTCGTCGATATCTAACATTTTAAGTATATAAAGCAAACTGAGAAGACCTCGATCAGGAGCTCTCTAATGACAAGTAGATTAATATTTTCTTAGCTTAATGCATGTAGTTAAACATACGTGTATGTAAAAGAGTATCATGTCAGAGGAAAATAAAATAACTCAAGACCATGGTATCATGCAAATATAATCAATATACCATTTCAACACACAGGGTTAATTTCCTTGGTATATATTGTCCATTCATGTTTATTTGAGAATCGTTATAAACATTGGAAAAGCGTGCACATTAAGGTCGGTTTTCTGCAGACGATAAACTGTGGCCAATTGACCAGACGCCAATATATGCAATCCTCGCCCATTTCATAATGTCAAAAATCAATTTACAGGAATCGCAACGCAACCTCAACGCAACCGCAAATTTTGTCAATTTAATAAGGGCCAGTACTGTAAGTGCCCAAATCGCTCCCTATGCCCAAATCGCTCCCGTGGGAGCAATTTGTGTATGGAGAAAAATATTTACCTACCCAAATCGCTCTCCGAGAGCGATTGCGGTAGGCAACCTACACAAATCACTCCCCAGGAGCGATTTGGGTAGAGAGTATGCTTTACCTATCCGAATAGCTCCAATGCCATAGAGACGATTTGTTATCTTATTTACTCGACATTTATCCGAATATTCCGGAAAAAAATGTATGCTCGACTTTTAGAGATTGTTTTCGTCTCTAAAAAGGGCAATATCAACTTATAAAACTCGCCCCTTAAAGAAGATAACAGATAAATCGTCCCTAAAGCCCCGTCTCCACTAGGACCCCGAAGGGTTCCCGAAAGCTACCATTCGGCGTGTACTCGGCATGTATTTCGCATGTCCTCGGCATGTATATGCGGAAGGGTTACCGAAGGGTTGCGGATCAAACGCCGAATGTTTCCCGAAGCATCCCGAAGCGATGCGGAAGACGCAGACGACTCCAGAGGCTTCCCGTAGGCTCGCGGATGACGCGGAAGGGCTGCGGAAGGGTTGCCGAAGGCTTGCGGAGCACCCCGAAGCCGTCCCGAATCAAACCTTTTAAAACTGTTAAAAGTTCAATGTCGAAGGTATTTCGATCCCGAGTCGGTCCCGAAGGCTTCCAGAAGGGATGCGGAAGGGTTCCCGATCATCCCGAAGGTATACGCCGAAGGTGGTGAATTCGCAATTTTTGCCTTTTGGAACGCTTCGGGAACCCTTCGGGGTCTGTAGTGGAGACGGGGCATAAGACGATAATATACATGTAGGAATGATAAAATTGTCTCTAAGAGACGATTAATGTACTAAACTCGTCCCGAAATGGCGATAACAGATTAATGTTAAAATCGTTAACTGGCCAACTTGGAATACCTTTTTTTTCAGAAATATTGTAATACTGACTTTCAGTGTGGGAACCACATTTATGCTTATGCAAACAGGTTGGATCCAGGCCAGCCGCCGAGTAACTCGTAACTCGGCGGCTGGCCTGAGATCGCACCTGTTTACTACTTAGCCCATCATTTCCCATAAAAAACAAGCAGAATTTAAAGTACAATCTATTTTTAGAAAATTATCCAGCATTCAAAGAGCTAAGATTGCTGAAATCATGATGATATTTCAAAAACATGGTTGCCAGGGGTGGGGTAAAAAAAATTTAACACAGCTTTATAGGGCAAGTTCAAAATCATTTTCTCCAAAACGACTTCACGCCAAAGCTTAGGTCCTTATAGTTTCAGAGAAGAGTTTTAAAAAAATTCATATGAAATGCTTATAAGCCCTGGGGCGTGGTTATCTTTGGCCCGGGTTCATACTTTTGACAAACTTAGCAGTTGACTTTGAGATGAGGATACATGCCAAATATCTAAGCTCAGGGCCTTATGGTTGCGTATAATTTATTTCTCCAAGACATTCCTATGAAAAACTAATAAGGTCTTGGGCTTCTGCATTTTAGGCTTTAGGGTCTTAAAGCCATATTTCAATCTGGGCATTTCTATTGTTCAACCCCCCATTCTTCCGAAGGTGTGAAGTTTTCACAGTCCCACCGAGTTATATTTTTGAGGAGCACGATTTGTTCTGACACCTGCTTCACCTATTTTCACACATTCAGCTTGATCGTACAGAGGATATCTTTAAGGTCTTATGAAGATATTTGGTAGAGTACCATTAGATTGTGCTACATGCCAAATATCAATGCTCTTACGATTTCAGAGAAGATTTTTGAAGATTTTCTTATGAAATCTGATAAGCCCCATGGCGGGGCAATTTTGATACCGGGGTTCATAATTTTAATCGTCTCTTAGAGACGACCTGAAAATAATAAGTAAAATCGTTTAAAACAAACAATTTAAAAGGATATTATTCCAAATTGTCTTGTACCCAAACAGCTCCCCAAAATGGGAAGCGATTTGAGTGGGGAGCGATTTGGGAACTTACACGCGTATACACGTGTGTGTACATATGAACATATAATCATGTTGTATACGCCTGTGATTGCATTCTCTTTTTTATTTTTTTTAAAACATATTTATTAAAAAACAAACGCACTTTAACTGATTCTTAAGTCTTGTTATTTTAGATGCTCAGATTCGAAATGAATCTGAATACATCATCTAATTTGCATGCAACACGTGTCGACGGCTAATACATACTGTTCGAACCGTTTAAATTTAAACTTGAACCCAATACAAAGCTTGGATATCTCCATGGAAGTGTTTGTGCATGTGTTTATGTGTATATACAAATACATAGCCGTAACCTCGTATGAATTGAGTATACATGTATATACCCAAACTGCCTATTATGCATATAGGATCTTAACCCTTTCACCGCCATAGGCGACTACAGCTTAGAAGCCGCCGTTAAAAGGCGGCGTCTGAGCTTGGACTGCACTATTTTCTGTGATATTTAGCTCATATCCATAGGTTTACACATACTTTTGGTTTATTCTATTATTTGCTCTCTAAAAGCTAGTATAATATTGAAGTAGTCCCAAACGACAATTTTAAATTTGGCGGTGAAAGAGTTAAAGCGTTAAGTATATTTCTTATGTGTCGGACAGCATGTCATAGGAATCCTTTATTTCTTTTCGATAAGGTTTCCTGCATAGCATTATGTCTAACATCGAACACCCGGGCGGTCTGCATGGAATGCAACAATGATAGTTGTATATATAAGTGTACATGTTTCACTCGTCAATATGACCCAATTATCGTCGCCACCGTGTTAAAATAGCAAAACTCAAGTTTTGGCGCGAAACGCTTTTTGCTATATTCCCGATTCATTTTTCATCGCGCGTGTCCTGCGGAAAATGCAGAGCTTCCAGCCAATCAGAAATCATGTTTTGAACATGCGTTGAAATAGCAGAAGGCCATTGGTCTAAGATTTGAATAGGAAAATGGCCAAACTTAATGGTTGGAAAAAATGGCGTACCTCTCAATTTGGATTATGTTGCTTGTTCGTGAAGGTTAATAATTGATTCTAATAAAAAATGCTTCAGAAAGACTGTTGCTATTATTTAGCAGATAATAAATTGTTATACGTTATGTTGACCAAAAGAATGAATATTGCAAATGGCGTATCATTTTTTCTTTCCTTTTTTTGAGATACGCCTTTTTTACTTTTTTTGGAAAGTCGGGATTTTTGCTCTCCTGAAAAGTTAAGATTTTAGAGAGTCGCTATTTTCACACGGTGGCGACGTTAATAACTATGTAAACTGAACATTGAATGTGGCAATCTCTCCAATCCGGAGGAAATAAAGATATTGAATTGAATTGAATTGAATTGAATTATCTATCTTTTGTTCTTCTGTATCTGGGTAGAAGGGGTTTCCTCGAGTTGTGTCACAAGTACGAATGTTTTAAATGCGTTTTCAATGACAAATATCACAATTTCTGTGTGTGAGCTACACCTGCATGGCTTTACAATATGTGCACGTTGTACCATAACAAAGACAAAATTGACCAAACATCGAGTCGACAACTTTAGTATATGTCACGTCATCAGCGAAAAGAAACCTTACTGCGGAAATAACAGTGTCGTCCCAGATAGGCTATTTTCACACTTTTGCGATAGCAATTTTGATTAACACTTCACAGAGAGTGATAAAAATGCTTTCTTGATATGTGATATGTCCATGAGCGAAAAAAAAAATCGTAAGCATTGATAAGACACCGTGCATCATGTGCAATGTCTGATTAGGACCTTTGATATTTTTCCGCAATAAGGTAACTTCTCGCTGATGACGTCACATATAGGATTTTCAACGTTAGCCAGTACAGCATTTCTATTTATGTAGGAGATGATCATTCCTTTCGTTTTCGGAATTACTTGCGACTTCTTTGCTCCTAAAATTGATTCGCAGTCGATCACATTATACTGACACTGGCGAACCAGTCGGAATGCTAAGCAGGAATGTCATTACCCAGTCCATAATATCAATTCCTCCCAATCCCATTTTGCGTAGATGTTGAGATTTTTAGCCAGTTATTACCATTTCATTGTAATTTCACACACACTTAAAAGACCGACTTTGGTTCTACACGGAACTGAGATTTGATTGACAACCCTAATGCTTTCCGCGAGAGGGAGGTGATTAAGTGACCATCTTGAGATCAACCAAACGGGCTATCTCGGGACAGCCAGATGTTTTAATTTTAACGTACAAAAACATAAACAGACTAATATTTGATAAAAATCCTCAATGTATACCCCTTTATACAGTACATCAAGTACTATAGTGTCATTTTCCAGTGAAAATAGTGTGCTTTGAAGTACTGCCGTTGTTTTATTATGCTCTCACTCTCTCTAAATTTCAACAGCCAAAATTCTAGTACAAGTTTGAAATTCAAATGTATACACTGTCTGTATGATGTATCTTGATTGAAATTCTACGAACTTTAACAAATATCCATTAATCAAATCATAGATATATAAGACACAGATTCGCCACCCAGTATTACCTTTCATAAATTCTCATGATAAAATGCGAAATCCACAGGTACCAGACACAGAGCTTTCCTTCTATCGATCTATACGATGCTATGTATTTACGACGTAATGATCTTTAGGTCTATATCAGAGTAAAGGTACCTAGACGTTCGCGCCCCTCCCCCTCCCCCCTGCGATATTCAATAGCTAATAAAACACTAAATGTGAGGAAAATAATTCATGCAGGAAACACAACATACACAACAGAATGTCACCTAAACGGGACAAAACCAAGACTAGGAAACAATATTTCAAATAATAATTCTAAATTATACATTTCGGATACAATTTCAACTCTAGTACTGTGGGCCCCACCAAAAATGTATTTTCTTCCCTGTCAAACGTTTTATTCCACCTCATAATGTCGTCGAATGCTATAATAGTTACATGGATGTATATACATGTAGTTGTTGGTTTTCTACGACGGGACAATATAACCTCTTCTTATTGGTCGAAAATAAATTAGTATATAATTTATAAAGCACAATTTAAATTTATTTTGGATCCCTCAACGTCTACTGTCCGTGCGAAGGTGGTACTCCTATTTTCACCTTTACTTTGTGTATGTCTCTCAAAGACTTTTTTACTAGTAGATGTACGAGTTGTGCAGTGTGTGCGGTTGTATGTGTATGCGTGTCTTATGTATGAGAGGTTGGTGTATGTTTTGTATTACGTTGCCTACATGAGCCTTTTCTTCTATATCAAATGATTTTAATAGTGTGTCAAACATATTGTCTGTGCGAATGTATGCATACAAATACAGATGTTTACATATAATAGACACAAAACGATGTCATTTGCGGAGCGTTTAGGCGGAATTTATTATGGCGGTTTAGCTAAAAAATGGGGATTTAATGGTTTTAAATGTTTATCTAATTAATAGATCCTCGTGTTCGTTGATTGAAATGAAATGTGTGTACAGGGTTATTTGGCATGAGTAATTAGAGGCAACAGTGCTTGACAGAATGGAATCAACAGTTGGATGAAACTGAAAATCAATGTGGAACTGAATTTCAGTGCGGATTTTCTTTACATGTAGGGAACGTCCGAAATGACATGGATTTGCCACTGCCATAAATGCAGACTTATCAAGGTCCAGGTAATCGCATTGTCTGACATTCTGAGGTGGAAAAAAAAGTTTGGTCAGGAAGACAAAGCATTCTTGGCGTGGCTCGCACGGCCAGAAATGATAGTGTACGAGGGGCTTTTAAAAGTCCGTGCACTGGCCGTATAACTCATCAACTTGTAAATAAAACTATAAAAAAGTATATAAAAGTGCAATTCTTCGCCGACAGTTTGGTATATTGTTTAATCTATTTCATGAAATTGGCCCTGAGATGTATGAGTAGCTGCCATATAGGTAAATGGCCACTGAAAATGGGATAATTTAGCTTCAAACTATAGTTAATCTTCACAAATTGAAATATTAATTAAAATGGTTCCGATTGACAGAATCAGTCGAAAATTTGCTTAAATATTGGTAAAACAACATATTAAAATGGGCAATTATCAAACAGCTTCCAAAATCGACATATCAGTGATAAACTTGCTTAAACCATCACAACGGCTTAGAAAAACATACAAATCTTGTTTTACCTTAATAGCATTGACCTTTCAAATTTAGATTCTAACCAAGTGGCTTCTATTTCATTATCTCAATGAATTATTTTAATATGTCAGAAAATGAACACATTTTTTAACATAACTTGAAAAAAATAAAATTGATAAACGAAAAATGGATTTTTCATCGGTTTTCGCGACTTAAGTGCATATGATTTTGGAGATATGCGATATATGAGCATTATATGGTCATGCCAAAGTATACTAGAATTGTTTGTTTTGTGTGTTTTTAACGTCCTATGTAATTGCAATTGAATATTGTTAAAAATATACAGTGTTTTGATATAGTAAAAAAAATATTGGATCTGTAAATATCCCACCCACTTTTTAAAAAAATTTCCGATTTTCGTATTGTTGATTTTTTTCTAAAAATTACAAAAACATTTTTTGGAAAAATGAAGTCGACGAATAAATCAGAAATATATACCAAAAACCAACATACGTATTTTTTTTAATTTGATTATTTTTTTTATCGCGCAGCACACTTTTAAACATAATCTATTTGTGTAAAATAAAACAGTTTTGAAGCTAATTTCAAGTACAAAAAAGAATACAAAAATAAGAAGACATTTTAATAAAAGATAGATGTTTCATAACCTATACGTATTAATGAGCACCTGCACCAAAAACTGTTGCAATAAATTGTTTCTGAGCGAAGACCGCCGTTTTAAGTAAAGGAAACAAAATACGTTCAAATTTTTGACACGAGTTTTCGTACATGAAAACCCAGGTCGCCCTTACAATGTATTGAATCGATCACTCTGTAATAAAATTTTTGCTACATATACCGATAAAAAATATACCATTGAACCGACATTAAATAGTTCTGTTAGAAAATGTATACTTGTATATAGTTTTATCAACGCGTTTCAGAGAAAAATGGCAAGTGCAAATACTTTTCAAATGCCCCTCGTATCTGTTTTAGTGTTTTATTGGCTATTGAATACCGCAGGGTGGCGATTCTGTTAGATACCCTTACATAAACATAAAAAACATGGCCCAATTGTAAAAACGTTGGATATAGAGAATAATGGGCTAGTTGAGTAGATAAGAAAGTTTATTGGACGAAGGGAGAAACAAAAAAATAGGCGAGGCTTCTGCCGAGACTATTTTTGTTTC
>Ga0209567_10001225_pt1 | contig 13538 bp, 11 predicted proteins | sample COG_12_FD_184756 | JGI IMG/M metagenome (GOLD analysis project Ga0209567, IMG submission 184756) | Pelagic marine sediment microbial communities from the LTER site Helgoland, North Sea, for post-phytoplankton bloom and carbon turnover... | ecosystem: Environmental > Aquatic > Marine > Neritic...
GCGCAGACGTAGATCAGGTTGTTGAAGGCATGTGTGCCGACACCGAGCGCAGCAGCTTGAATGAGCAAACCGGCCTTGCCGCGGTAGGCACCGACTGCATCGATCAGGGTTTGAACGCGCGCTCGGATCCCTTCCGGAAGGAAGCGCGTGAAAAAGAGGAAGAGTTGCGGCTGCGCGAGGAATGCGAGACCGACGACGATGATCGACAGGAAGACCGCGTTCACCAGGAGCACGCCGTCGGTGCCGATGAACCGCATGCCGAAGATGCTGCCGAGCATGACTACCACACCGAAGGCGAGCTGGCCGAGGATCATTTCGACGCCGATCGTCGCAGTCGCGCGGGCGGTCTTGCCGGTGTGTTTGGCGACGTCGTAAATGCGCCAGCCACCGAACCCGGTGAAGCCTCCGGGCGTGAAGGCGCCCCAGAAGCGCGCGATCATGATCGAGCCGCCCAGAAATCGCCAACTTGCGAAGATTCCCTGGCCGACGAGCAGGCGCTGCCAGCGCACCGTGCTGAAACCAATCGCGACGAGCTGCATGAGCACAGCCGCGGCCACCCAGCCCCAGTGCAGCTCGCTCAAGCGTCCGAGCAGGTCCTCCGCGCCATCCCGCCGGAGCACCTTTCGAAAGATGAACACCAGCATGCCCACGGAGAAAACCAGCTTCAAAACGAAGAAGGCGATTCGTCTTGGATTTGCGCGCACGTCCCCTGCGGGCTGAGGTACCCGGTACACGCTAAAGGGTCAAATTGCCTACCCGGAGCGCTGGTCCCGGCGCTTAGTTGCGCTGAGCTGCAGCGGTTGGTAGCGACGCCACATGCGACATCAAGCGGTCACTCGATTTGGGATTTGGGCTCTGTTCTTCGTGCTGGCGTGTCGGGGTGGGGAGAGCTCGGCGCCGACCGAGGCTCCGGCCGCCTCTGCGCAGGAGACGAGCCCCGCAAGTGAGGCGAAGCCCCCGGAGGCTCCCAAACCTCCGGAGGCTGCAACGAAGAAGGCGAACGCGACCGGACTGCCCGACTCGCTTCCAAACGGCTTGCTCCTCTCGTACTCGCAGTTTCAGGTCGTCGATGGGAAGGCGACCGCGAAGCCGGGGCCGGCGCGCCTCGACATCGTCACGCGCAAAGGCGCGGAGTGGAAGACCGAAACCATCGAAGACGCACAGAGCAACGTCTTTCACAAAGCGATGATACTGACGCCGCGCGGTCAGGCGCCGGGGATTCTAACGCTCGGCGGCTCGGGCGCATACGTGAAGCTCTGGCGGCGAGCGAAAGGCAAGCTGCAGGCGAGCACACTCTGGCAAGCAGAGTTTGGCGGCAAGTTCAACCGCATGCGCGATGCCGAGGTTGCAGACCTCTATGGCGACGGCACGCCCGCGATTGCGGTCGCAACGCACGATCAAGGCGTCGTCGCCGTGCTACGGCAGCGGGTGAACAAGTGGAAAGTCGAACGGATCGACCAGAAGAAGGACACCTTCGTCCACGAAATCGAAATCGGTGACCTCGACAAAGACGGCACGCTCGAGGTCTACGCCACACCGAGCGAGCCCAACAAGCTCGATGCCGAGGCGCAACACGGCGAGGTAGTGCGGTACGTGCCGAAGAAGGGCAAAGGCTCGACCATCGTCGCCGACCTCGGAAAGCGGCACGCCAAGGAGATCTATGTCGGCGATGTCGACGGAGACGGGACCGACGAGCTCTACGTCGCAGTGGAAGCGTTGACCAAGGGACGCGGCGCAAGCCTGCAGATCGTCGAGCCTGTGGAAATTCGTCGCTACGATGCCGACACGGCACCCAATGCGAAGGTGGTCATCGCGACGATCCCAGATCGGCTCTGCCGGTTCTTGACGGCCGGTGACGTGGACGGTGACGGAAAGAAGGAAATGGTCGCCGCATCGTTCAGCAAGGGCCTGTGGCTATTGCGCCCAGGAAAGAATCCGAAGTCCGAATGGGGCGTCGAAAGCATCGACCGCGACTCGGGCGGCTTCGAGCACGCCGCCCTACTGACCGACCTCGACGCGGACGGGACCGACGAGCTCTACGTCGCGGCCGACGTCCAAGGAGAGCTTCGCCGATACATCTGGGTCCGGGGCCGCGCCAAACGCGAGGTCATCCTCAAACGAGACATCCCCATGTCCCGCATGACCTGGAACATCATGCCAGCCCCGGTAGCCGCACTCGGCCGCTGACACTGCTATCCCTCCCGCAGCCTCGGAATCAATTCCGCGAAGTTGCACGGCCGGAACCGAATATCGAGCTGGTATCTGAGAATCCCATCCCAGCCATCCTTGCACGCCCCCGTCGAGCCGGGGAGCGCGAATAGATACGTGCCTCGCGCAACGCCGGCGCATGCGCGCGACTGAATTGTCGAGGTGCCGATGTGCTCGTAGCTCACTGTGCGAAAGAGCTCCCCAAAACCGGGAATCGGTTTCTCCCAAACCGCTTCGAATGCTTCTGGCGTGACATCGCGGCCAGTGACGCCTGTGCCGCCCGTTGCAAGAACGACTTCGACGTTCGGCTCGTTGATCCAACGCCGGAGCTGGACCTCGATGCGCTTGCGGTCGTCCGGAATGATCACCTTGTCCATGACCTGGTGACCGGCTTCCTGTGCGCGCTCGACCAGGTAGGCCCCCGACTTGTCCGTTGCTTCGGTGCGCGTGTCCGATACCGTCATCACGGCGATGCGCAGTCCTTTGAACGGAATTGATTCGTCGAAGCTTGCTCCCGCCATGCTATCCCCCGATCTCCTTGCTCAACGCGGCCGCCAACTTTGCGCCCTCCTCCTGACTGAGCTTCGTGGACGGCCATTCGATCACCAGCCCCTGATTGACACTGGGCTTCGGAATGATGTGGAAGTGAACATGGAACACGGCTTGATGCGCCATCGGGCCGTTGTTCTGGAGGATATTGAACTGCTCGGCCCCGGTGACCGCTTTGACCGCGCGGCACAGCCTCGGGAGCACGCGTCCAATTGCTGCCGCCGATTCGTCCGAGAGCTGGTCGACGGTGGCGACCTCTTCCTTCGGTATCACCAGCGTGTGACCAAAGCTCAATGGGCCGATGTCGAGGAACGCAAAGACCAGGTCATCTTCGTACACCTTGTGGCAAGGGATATCCCCGCGGAGAATCTTGCTGAAGATCGTGTCCCCCATGCTGCGCAGCTTATACGTTCCACGGGCTGGCGACCAGATCACGGGTCCTACTGAAACGATGCGCCCCCCCAACCCCTAGGCTGGCATGGACGTCAGTTGCGATTGCCTGGCCCAGTACCAGCGGGCCGGGAGAGGCCTGCGAGGTGCCTTCACCCGAAGCGCACGCTCCAGCCAGCCCTGGACGAGCGTGCGGTGCTCGCCCCAGGCCCGTCGCGGGTCGGCGCCCGGCTGCAAACAGCCGTCCTGAAAACGCTCGCGGTCTTCGGCAAACGTGACCCGGCGACCATGGTAGTTCGCAAGGCAAGCGCGATGGAGCCGTTCGTGGGCCCACCAGAGCTCTCTAGAGTCGAAGCGCACGTCCGCGACGGCGCGCGGCGGCAGCAATTCCGCATCGAATGGAGCGGGCTTGAAGACACTCAGGCACGGCGAAGAGGTCCCCGTCGCCCACACCGTCGGACCGGACGCCTCGAGGCGTGCAATTACCGATGCAGTGGTCTGTGCCGAGGTGCGCGTTGGTGGCCACGAAGCGTGCGCACAAGGAGACCCGTGTTGCCACCCCTTCCCCGGCTCGATGTCCCCGTGGTCGGTGAACGTGCGGATGAGATCCCTCACGGAGAAGTCGTGCAGGCCGGAAAGCGAGCGCGTCGTGCATGTTCGTCGAATGTGCGCGCCGGTAAACGGCGAAATGATTCGATCCGAAAAGGCACGGGCGAAACTGAAGGCATGGCTGCCGCGCGTCCAGCGGTGATTTCGGGCGAAACTGTAGGCATCACGGTGCACGCGATCGAAGTCGTCCTCGATGGTGAGTGCATTGGAGATGCTCGCGACGCCCCGCGCTCGTTTTGCAGCCCAGAACTGCCCCGCGGTTTCGAAGACCCACGCTGTCGTGGGGTCTGCGACGAGATATGAGTTGTGGTTCCGAGGCCATTGATGGTGATGTGACATCCGCCCGCCCTGTACGAAGCGCTCGGTGAGCTCGATCAGCTGCTCGAGCGCATCGTCCGCCGTGCGGCAAGTCGTCAGCGCGAGGCGTTGGAAGTCCATCCCCAGGTAACCGGTTTTCGGGACGGGAAACCGGGTGAACACCGCCTCGTTGCCGATCGCCACGCCGTGCTCGTTGACGCCCATTTCGCAACCCCACATCCAAGCGGGCCGGCTCAGCAGGAGTCGCGTATCACTGGATGAGACCGGTAAACCCTCGGGTACTCCGCCTCGAATGGAGCCATCGTGACATTCGAGAAATTGCGCCTCGCTCGCCTCCCGATCGCTGTTCTTGGCAAACCAGACCGGCCCGGCTTCGGGCACTACGACCACGGTGTCGCACACGCCTCAGCGTATCACGGCACCTTGCGGAAAAGGGGACTGTCCCCTTTTTTATTCGTCGTCGGGGAAGGTGCCGTGGCGGCCGGCGCCCTCTCGGAAGCGGGTGGCTCCGGCGACCGTTTCGCCGCTCTCGATGGTTTCGAGGCCGAGGGCGAGCTCGTTACGCATCGCTTGGTCTTCGCTCATGCCCCATTGCTCGATCGCGGAGCGGCGGTCGCTGCGCATGCATCGTTGCGGATGGCATGCGATCTCCTCCGCGAGCTCGAGCGCGGCATCGAGTGCTTTGCCCCCCGGAGCGACGCGGTTGGCGAGGCCGATCAAAACGGCCTCCTTGGCAGGCACGGACCGCCCGGTGAGGATCAAGTCCATCGCCCGGCTGTGACCGATCAATCGGGGCAAGCGAATCGTGCCGAGGTCGATGAGGGGCACGCCGAAGCGGCGACAGAAGACTCCGAGAACCGCGTCCTCGGCCACGACGCGAAGGTCGCACCACAGGGCGAGCTCGAGACCGCCGGCAACCGCATGACCTTCGATCGCTGCGATCACCGGTTTGCTCAAGTGCATGCGGGTTGGACCCATCGGGCCATCTGCGTCGGGAGAAAAGTCCCGCTGCTCGCCGGCAGCCACCGCTTTGAGGTCCGCGCCCGCACAGAAAGTGCCCCCGGCGCCAGTCAGCACCCCGACGAGCGCGGCATCGTCGTCGTCGAATCGCCGAAACGCCTCCGCTAGCGCCTGAGCCGTCGGCACATCGACCGCGTTGCGCACCCCGGGCCGATCGATCGTCACGATGGCAATGCGGTCACGAACTTCGTAGCGAACGCTCATGATTCAGCTCCGCAGATGATATTCGGTCGCATAGTAAGTTTCGGTCTTCTTCATGTCGAGGAAGCCATGGATGTCGGTTGCGACACGGAGCATGTTGGGCACCATCTTGAGCCCGCCACCGAAGAAACGCGCGGGGTTCAAGAGGTCGCCGCGCGTACGGCAAGCCTCCAACACGATGCCATCCGACGCCTTGGAGCCGTCGATCACCGGTTTGACGATGACGTTGCGCTGGTAATACCAAAGCGGATGCACTTCCAGCGAGAGCGGCGTGTGCCCATCGTGCCAGCGGCTGATGAATTCGTCCGTCGTGACGCTTGCTTTCCTGTGGAGCATCGTGAGGAGGATCGGCGATGGTGTTGGCTCGCCGTCATTCCAGGTTCTTTCATAGGCGACCGGATAGGCTTCTTCGACTTCGTATCCGGAAACCGTGCTCGCTGCGTCGCATAGCAGCTCGGTGAAGCGAGAGGGATCGTCGGCCTCGTCGTACACGTTGAAGATCGCAATCGGCCGACGCTTGAACGGAAAGAGCGACAGTCTTGGTGGCGGCGCGTCGGTCACAGTCAGCTGAAGCTTCGAAGGCCCGAGCCCCAACACCGCCTGACTCACCTCGTGCCTCATGCGTTCCGCCCAAGCCCCATGGCTCTCGCCATTTGCGCGCAACACGTACATCCATTTTCGCGCACCCATCAGGCGGTTCTAGTCTTAGCCAACACCCAGGGCAATGTCTGCCGCCTTTCGGGCTCAGATCCCTCCGGAAGTGGGTGACGGGGTCTGGCCCGAGCTCTTCTAGCTGGCCTGCGGATTCTTCGGGAACCAGGGCACCAGACCGCTCACCTGCTTCATGTGCTCGGCGTACTTCGGGCGCCGCTCGCAGCTGCGTCGATCCATCCAGGGGATCGAGACGCCCAAGAACATTGCGGTCATCATGAGAGGGCCGGCAATCGTCCAAACGAAGCTCGGGTCGGCTGCAAGTCCGAAGAGGTAGACCCCCCACCAAAAGGAAAGCTCGCCGAAGTAGTTCGGATGCCGCGAATAGGCCCAGAGCCCGGTCTTGATGATCTCGCCGGGACGCTTGACCTTGGCAAATGCCACGAGCTGCTGGTCGGCCACGGTTTCGAGCGTGATCGCGCCAGCGGTGACGATGAGCGCCAAAGCATCGATCCACGAAAGCGGATTGCCGCCCTGCGTGAGCGCGACCCAAGCGCCGCTCAGACCGAGCAAGACTTCCACAGTCGGAAAGAGATGAATGCCGAAGAGATCGGAGAAGAACCAAAGCGCCGGCGCCTTCTCCTTCATGATCAAGTAGCGCCAGTCAGTGTGATGAAGCCCGGGCCAACTGCGCGCCCAGTTGTACGTGAGGCGCACGCCCCACCAGGTCACCAAGAACAGAACGGCCCCCGCGCGAACGGGGTTGATCGCCTCTTCGGCATGGAAAACCCAGTAGACGACGATCACGATCGGTGCGACCGACCAGTACGCGTCGTACATGCTGGAGCAGGTGAGCCCGCGCGAAAACGCGAAGATCACCAAGGTGGCCGCGAGGTCGGCTATCGCAACCGTCCAGAAGGAGTCGAGTCCATCCGGAACGAAAAGCAGGGACACCCAAGCGACGGCAAAAGCCGCAAGATACCCTCCCGCCAGCCAAGCAAACGAGGCCCGGCGGCTCCAGCGAGGCGCAGTCACCTGACTTCGCTCAGCCGTTCAAGTTCTGATTCGCGAAGTCCCAGTTGACCAGCGAATCGAGGAACGTCTTGATGTAGTCGGGACGCGCGTTCCGGTAGTCGATGTAGTACGCGTGCTCCCAGACATCGATCGTGAGGAGCGGCTTGGCGCTCGTGGTGATCGGGGTCTCGGCGTTGAGGGTCTTCTTGATGGCAAGCTTGTCGCCTTCGGCCACGAGCCATGCCCAGCCCGAACCAAACTGCGTCGCCGCAGCGTTCGCGAACTCTTCGCGGAACTTGTCGTAGCTACCGAAGCCCCCGTTGATGGCGTCGGCAATCGCGCCGCTCGGCTGACCGCCCCCGCCGGGCTTCATGCTGTTCCAGTAGAAGCTGTGGTTCCAGACCTGGGCTGCGTTGTTAAACGTCGCCCCACCCTCACGGATGATGTCGACCAGGGACTTGCTCGCGAGGTCGGTCCCCTCGATTGCCGCGTTGAGCTTCTTTACGTAGCCCGCGTGGTGCTTACCGTAGTGGTACTCGATCGTCTCGGCGCTGATGTGGGGCGCGAGCGCGTCTTGGGCCCACGGAAGGGCAGGCAGTTCGATCGCCATATTCTCATCTCCGTACTTGGTGAAGGCCCGTTCTCGGGGCCGAAGAAGCGCTAGCGTAGGTTCCTGCGAATCCTTGATCAAGCCCTAGTGCTACCCAAACCGATGTCCAGACTAGGAAGCCGGGCCAGGCGTTTCGGCGTTGGGGGTCTCCGGGCCATCCTTTTTGACGAGGCTACGCTCGCCGTCCATGACCGCCCATGCCGCCCAGAAGGATTGGTTGCCCTCCTCCGCTCCGACTCCGTCGAGTAGGAACCAATCGGCCTGCGCTTTTTCGGGCTGGAGGTCGAGGATGAGGTACCCACGACGTTCATAGTCGTAGTCCCGAACGTGAGGTTCGAGCCCAAAAATCGCCGCGACCTCCTCGATTATCCCGGTCGGGGCGCTGATCCCGGGGACGACGACCTCGACGGCGACGGCCGCATCGCGCGAGGTTTCGGTGTAACTGCCATCGTCGATCGTGACATCCATGGCCCAGGAGCTGTGCACATCGCCCGTGACGACGACGACATTGGAGATCTCGTTGTCGCGGAGGAAGCCCACGAGTCGGTTGCGCGCTTTGTACCCCTGCCACGGATCATCGTTGCCGTAGAAACCCGGACCGATCGTCCAGAGGCTCAGGACGACCTGGTTTCCCAATACCTTCCATTTGGCCCGGCTGTTTTGAAGCTGGTCGAATAGCCATCCTTCTTGCTCAGGGCCGAGGATTTGGTCCGGCAGATCGGGATCGTCAGGAAAGAACCCACGCTTGCCAAGCTGCTGCTCGCGGCCTTCGATGCGGGTGTCGAGCATGATGATGTCGGCCAGATCTCCGTACTTCAGGGTGCGATACAGCTTCTGGCCAGGGTTATCGCGGATCGGAATCCACTCGAAGAACGCCTGCCTCGCGGCCGCAACGCGATCGGACCATTCGCCTTCACCCTCCGGGTCACAAGGTTGCTCGCAGCCGGGGTCGGGCGGCGAGTGATTCTCGGCGCCGCCCATCCAGGCGTTGTTCGCGGTTTCGTGATCGTCCCAGACGACGATGAAAGGCGTCTGGCGATGAAGCTCCTGTAGATCCGGATCGCGGCGGTACTGGCTGAGTCGTGTGCGATAGTCGTCGAGCGTGACCGTTTCGTGTGACGGCTCGGGCGAGCGCAGTTGCTCAGCGTTGTCCGGATCATCGCCGTACTCGTAGTAGTAGTCGCCGAGATGAAGGATCGCGTCGAGGTCAGACCGCTCCGCCATGTGGCGGTAGCCATGGAAGTAACCGAGGGCATGGCGCGCGCAGGAACAGACGCCGAACCGGAGCCTTGGGGCACCATTGCCCTTCGGTGCAAGCCGCGTACGCCCCACGGGGCTCCAACGACCCTGCGCCGCAAACCGGAAGTAGTAGTTCCGGCCCCATAGCAAACCCGACACATCGACTTTCACGGTGTAATCTCGCGATGCTTCGGTTGTGACTGCGCCCTGCGCGGTGCGCTCGAGGAAGTCTTCGTCGAGGGCCATTTCCCACCACACCTCGACGGGCTGCGGCGCCTCCGGGGTGACACGGGTCCAGATAATCACCGCGTCGGTCAATGGATCGCCACTCGCCACGCCATGCTCGAATAGCTTCTCCCAACCGAGCGGTCCGCTCCATTCGTAGTCAGGGAGCTCGGGAAGCGGCGGCGGACCGCTATTGCTGCTCCCGCAACCGCTCAGCAGCAAGGGGCTCAGACCGGCTGCCCCCATCCCCTTGAGGATCTCTCTTCGACTAAAGTGCATTTCTAACGTCTCACGAGGCTCGCCCGGCCCAAGTCGCGCCAGGCTATTCTCATTCGCCCGAGACCGCCACCGATTGCTGGCTCGCTAGCCGAAAACGCGAGCTACCAAGGCGAAGGTGCCGACGGCCACGCCTGCAAACGCGGTCGCGTCGACGATCGTCGTGCCGAGGTTGCGGCCTCGCAGCCATTGAAGGATCGGCCAGACACAAGCGACGATCACAAGCTGGCCGAGCTCGACGCCGATGTTGAAACCAAAGAGCGCCTGGACGAGCTGGGCGCGCGGAAGCTCTTGCTCGAGCAACACGCCCGAGAAGCCGAGCCCGTGAACGAAGCCAAAGAGGCAGGCGATCAGCCAACGGAGTCGGCCAGCGCCGCTCAAGGTTCGAAGAAGCGCGAAGTAGCAGAGGGTGAACAAAGCGATGCCCCAGAACGCGGGCAGTCCACCGAACAAAGCGCTCGCAGCGAACAGTGCCAGCGCGCCCAGGATGACGAGCGCCCCGCCTCGCACGCGCTCCATGCCGGCGTTTTCGAGCGCGACGATGAGAATCGAGGCCGCGATGGTAGCTTCGACGGCGCGTGCGTGCGGGACCACAACGCCCAGGGCTGCGGCCGCAAGGGTCACGCTATGCCCGACGGTGAACCCGGTGACGAGCACGGCCACTTCTCCGAGCCGGCGCGCAACGACGATCAGCAAGAGCAGAAACGCGAGATGGTCCCAACCGCTCAGGATGTGCTCGACACCCAGACGCAGGTAGCTGCCCATGCCGCGGGCGCCTGTCGTCTTGCGCGACGCGCCGATTGCTGCGCTTGGAGCTGCCGGAGACAGCACCACGTCGATTGGCTCGGGGCCGAGCACCGTGGCCAGATGGACGTGATTGGTCAGGGAGCTGAATAGCTGGCTGTGAAGGCTGGTCGCGGGGGCGCTGCATCGAACGCGCCATTCGATGCGAATCCAGCCTCGCTCGGCCGGAAGCCACGTGGCGCTCGACGGAATGGGCTCGCAAGGGCCGGTCTCGGTACCCAAGCCGAGTCGAGACTGAAGATACGAAAGCACGCTCGAGCGATCGAAGGGAGCGTCCGCATCAGCCCTGGTTGGAATCGAGGTGAGCTCGAGCATGCCCACTCGCAGCTCGGCAATGGCGCCGTCCTGCACAAGCGTCCACTTCGAATACGAGACGCTCTTTTGGTGCGCTTGCGAGGACGCAGGCAAGAGGAGGCCGAATAGAAGCGCCGGCACGAGCAGGCGCATCAGTCGAGCTCCACCCGGATGTCCGTGCGCTGGCGAGCGAGCTCTAGGAACTCGCGCACGGCGGTTTCGCTTCGCTCGCGAAGGTAAGCTGCCTCGACCGCCTCGTGCGCTTCATCGAAGGGCGCCACTGCGCCATTGCGTCGGTCGATCAGGACGGCGCGGTACTGCCGGTCTCCTTCTCCGAGGGTCGTGCTTTCGCCGACCTCGAGCTCGGTCAGCCGCCGGGCAGCGGAGGGGCCCAGGCGCTGCTCGATCTCCTTGGCTAGAAGAAAACCGTCTGGCAACGGAACCGCTCCACCGTCGACCGCCACGCGATACTGTGCGCTTCGCTCGAATCGGAAGCGGTTCTCTTCGTAGAAGGCGCGGAGCTCGGCCTCGTCGGCGGCCCTTGCTTCGTCCTCGGCGCGACGCACGAGGAAATCGATCATCGCGGTCGACAGCTGATTGCGAATCTGCGGGTCCCGTTCGTGCAAGCCGAGCTCGACAGCGCGATCGATCAGCAGCTCCTGATCGATCAGTCGCTGAAGCACCCGTTCCCGATCGTCTTCGCGTAGCGTCCCGCTCTTGCGATCACTAGCCACAGCCTGAAGCGCGGTCTCGTACGAGCTGCGCGAGATCGGGCGCTCGTTCACCCAGGCCACCGCGTCGGTCGTCAGCTTGGCGGTCTGCGGCAGGCGCACGATGTAGAAGACCGCCAGGACGGCTCCGGCGAGCATCCCAGCCGCGAGCAGCCACGGGCGACTCATTGCTCGGAACCGGCCAGCAAGTAGATCGGCGAGGACCAGGCCCGTTCTTCGGCGTCGACCAGACAATCGTCTTCGGCAGGCGTGCGAAAGTTGCCGTAGCAGGGCTTGCAGTCGCCGCCGCCACATCGAAGGCCGCCACCGTTGACAGTCGGCGTCGGTTCCTGAATGGCGCGGACGTAGTACAGCAAATCTCGACCGAGCTCACCAAACGTCGGGTCTTCGAACTCCACGACGCAGAGCTCCGGGCCTTCCGGACAGGGGAACGTCATCCACGGATCCTCGATGAGCTCCGCGACGGGCTCGTCTTCACTGCGCTGCCGCTGAATGCGGATCACCTCGATGCGGCTGATGCGCCGGCGACGGTCCCCCGGGTTGTAACACTCGCCCGCGCAGATCCGTTCCAAGCGCTCCTCACCGAGCGCCTGCAATACGTCAGGCGCACACCCCGGTTTCTGCTCGAACGAGCCTGCAGCCCGCACCTGAAACACCGGCGTCCCGCTGAGCTCGAGCTCGCTGCCCATTGGCAAGGCTCCATCGGGGCCATTTTGAAGATCGAACCACAGTAAGATCCGATCACCCGAGGTGCCGTAGACGTTGCGAGTCTGCATCGCATCCCAAATCGCTTCGCGCGATCGTTCGATCGCGTGCACCGCGACGAGGCCGCCGGTGATGAAGAAAGACGCTTGCCGCTCCATCCACATCAGCTCGAACGGCGGCCGCTCCATCAGGCTATCGAGGGTGTACGAATTGGATTCGGGCTCGGGCTTGCCCCGGTCGCCAAACATCGACGCGCGCCACGACTCGCTGGGCGCTCCGCGCGCTTCGGTCATTTGACGCCGTGCAAACTCCTTGTAGCCGGTGCCCGGACGCGCCGTGTGATTGTCGCTCGAAGCGATGAACCCCATCGTCGTGTGCCGTGGTTCTTCGGGGTTTTCGAAGTCGCCTTTTGCGAGCATGTACTGGACCGAGCCACCGGGCCGATATTGGTACGCCGGCAGGTAGCAGTCCGTGCACTGGCCGCACTCCTTCCAGTCCGGGACATCCTCGCCAGGTAGCGTCACGTGCCCGGCAAGCGAGACCCGAAGAAAATCCGCGCGCGCTTTTTCGACCCGCTGTTGACACAGGTCCGAGCTCGGGTCCTCGCATCGCTCGCGGATGACCTCGCCGGCGCGCCAACAACAGGCTTCGTAGCTCTCGGTCGGCTCCGGACACTTCAACCCGTCTTCGCTCACGTTGGCCGAGCGGAAGGTTCGGTACTCCTCGGAGTTACCGTGCCCGGAGAACACTTCGACTAGCCGTTGCAGGTTCGCGTCGTCGAGGTCGGCGCGTAGCTGCTTGTCCCAGGTGTAACCGAGAGGCGTGTAGAAGCCCCAGGTCGTCCCGTGAGGAATCACCAGAGCGTCGAGGCCCCATTCGTTGAGCTTCTCGAAGAGCACCGCAGGAGTCGCGGCCCGCTCACGGCAGCCAGCCGGGAGCTCCTTGGTGTTCACGCCTTCCGGGCAAAACGGATACTGGGCGTTCTCGCGAATGTGGCGCCCGAAGTCGAGATAGCCCTGCTGGTTCGGAAACGACCGCGCCGGAATCGACAGGAGCGGCCAGAGCGCGCTGAGCTTGGAAAACGCCCGCGTGGCCAGACCGGGCGCCGCGATTGGGCGGGCTGGGAGCTCGGCGTCGCTATCGTGCTTGAAGATCACGTTCTTGTGGCCGTAGTGTTCGTCCGGCGTGAGCGCGACTTGCGTCCACTCGAAGCCGGTGAAGGCGATGGTGTCGGGCTGCTCGCTCCCCCCGCCGACCGCGTTGCATTGACGCACGGAGTCCCGGGTCATCTCCCAAGTTCGAGGATTGAGCGCTTCGGCATGGTCGGTGAGCGCGTAGAAATCGAGCTGCGAGCAGAAGCGAGCGAAATCACAGGCGTCGGCCGGTGGATGAACGCCCTCGCCTCCCATCAACGGGAGGCCCCACATGAAGGCATCGACCGAAAGCGTCGTGTGGACGTGGAGGTCACCAAAGAGAATTCGGTTGGTCTCGTTGGGGGCCGCCTTTTTCTGGCCTTCGGCACGGGCCGCCACGTGCTCAGCCGCGAGCGCCACGCGCGCGATCTCGCCGTCGAGCTGATTCTTGGCGCCCCCGTAGATGAGCCAAAACAGCAAAACCAAGAGCACCAGGCCAAGGACGACCGTAAGACAACCCTTTTTCCACCAAGCCACGCGGCCGGAAGCATAGGTCGGGAT